>Ga0315914_1007120_pt1 | contig 15613 bp, 5 predicted proteins | sample MpolenodulesMG_FD_203920 | JGI IMG/M metagenome (GOLD analysis project Ga0315914, IMG submission 203920) | Medicago polymorpha root nodule microbial communities from Los Angeles, California, United States - elongated nodules | ecosystem: Host-associated > Plants > Roots > Nodule | place: USA... | reverse complement strand
CTGTTGAATTTTTTCCTCCTGCTTTTAGATTTTACAACTTAAACAGAATATGGGCTCCTGCTCAATCATAGCTAGGCATCTTGATCATTATTAAAACCAACAGTCTATCATAGCACCGGATATATGTCCCATTTTTGGTTTGAAAGAGAACTTTGCTTCTTTAAATTTTTGTTATCTCAGCTATCTGGATCAGAAAGAATGCTTTTGTAGTTTTTATACTTGCTTCTTTATTTTTATTATTATTATTATTATGATTATTATTATTATTATCATTAAGTATTTGAGTCTGAAGTTTTCAATGTAACAGTTCTGGGATATTTCAGTCATTTAAAAATTACTATGTTTTCTTGTTTGATTGAAAAATTACTTTTATTTATTTTTGTCATTTATTACCAATGTTCATCGGCAATGGGTTGGAAAAAATGAGATAGACAATTCGAAGAGCACTCACTTTTTCACATTGCAACGCAAAATGTGTCTCACCGTGTACCAATGAGACGTTCTTTTCAAGGCAATGGCTGCAAATGAAAAGGATGCATTTTCTTTATTTAAATTGCTAGACCATGATGATCACTGCTTCTCCTTCCCTTCTAGCATGAAGCATACAAGGATGGGCGATAATTATAGAATCCTCGACCCAGGTAATTTTTATCTTCCCTAAATTTTCAATTCCTGAAATGGGTGAAGTGTGTACTGTTAGTAGGAATTGGTTCCTCAGTTAAAGCTTGCATGTATTTTAGCATTTTCTTTTCAACATATCCCTTGACTATTGGGATTTAGTCAATAAGAAATGTTATATCGTATGTCTGTCCTATAACATCTTAAATGATGAAGTTGAAAAGTTTATCTATCTATTTGTTTGTCACTTGATGGATGGTACTGAGATATTGATGTTCAAATACAGTAACTATTATTCCACTCTTTGGGTAGGTGTTATAGGGGTCCCTCAAGTACATTAACAATTATTCCTCACTTTGAATAGGCTTGTACTACCGTTCCCTGAATTCTAAAGAGACGAAAATAAAAAATATAGCAGTAGTTGATTGATTTATTCAAAACCAAGTGTGGAAGAAGCAAACTTTATCTCCTCTGTTTCAACTTGCTTCTAAATCACACATTGTTTGCACTTCTTCGTTTCTTATATGGAAAATTAGATGTGACTGCTTCTGCTTGTTTATAACATTCTGCAATTGCCTTTGTAGACTAGTATTGCATTTATTTATTTAAGATTTGTTGGTGTTTTTTGCTTCTAGGTGTATGTAAGAAGAGATAGCATAGAATTGATCGATGCATGGGATTAAAGCCTGAGTTAGGAGTTAGAAATTGATGGTTGAAACAATGAAACAGCTAACGAACAATAAGCTATACCATAGTTGGAATGGGGAGACTAAATAAAAGCATTAGGACAATAAGTATATGGCTGTAAGTGGTGATACTTCACCTTGGGTAGTTGTGGGAGATATTGAATAGAGCAAGGGAAACATATCGGTCATTGAGATTACAACTGAGATTCCCCATGTCTGATATGAGCAATAATGATGATAAGGTATGGATTGAAGAGAACATGTTGGTCATGTGGGCATAGTTAGAGTGCCATGAAGGTTAACATGCTGTGAATAATTCGTTTGAGAACATGAAGATTGGTCTGACAAACGTGGTTGTAGGTTAGGACTTCCCTTTGCATAACAATTCCTAAATCCAAAACCATTGAAAAAATAATTGCCATAGATACACAGTAACTGTGTCCTCAGTGCTCATAATAAATTTCACGAGAATATTCAATTTTTTGAAGGGAAGAATACTCAATTTTGTTATTGCCCTTTGTATTTATTTTATTTTTTAGAAAAGAGTTGTTCCCTTTGTAAAATGTAAGTCAAGGATAAGAATGAGATGGGCATTATTCAAGGTTTATCTAAAGTTTTTCTACTGCTACTGTTTCACAGATTCCTGGGTCTTATATGCGTTCCTTGGAATTGATTTCATAACTCTGGATTAATGTCTTACTGGTAGGTATCAATGATCAATCATTTATTTGTGGTTCATCCAGTTACCAGACCGGTCATACCCATTTTTATATTTTCATATAAATTACATCACTTTTATTGTTGCAACTGTTTTCACAGAAACACCGTTTGTGAATATAAAATTATATATTCTTGCACTGTTTTTTGGCACGTTGCGCAGGCAAAAAAAATAGTATTTATATATATGCTTGTCTCATCATGTTGAATATTTGTGTGGTATTTCTCTTGTCTAACCCAAAAAAATGTTAGTCTGGTCAATATATTGGGTAAATGAGAGGATATTGACCTGCCAATTATGGGCTACATCAGTTTCTTGTGTAATGCAGGTTAACCAAATTTTTTTTTTTGGTCAAAGGTTGGCGAAAGAATTTATTGTATGGCTAAAGAGCAAAGTTGAAATATGGTGGATAAGGTGGAAATAAAATTAAACTAGTTTTACTTTTGGATATGAAAGTTGAAGTATTTTAGTTATTATTTATGTTCATTTGAAAAATGAAATTCAAGGTGAATGGGAATCAAGTAAAGAAATAAAAGTTTCACATAAGTTGTTTTTAAAAATTAATTGACTTTGTTAAATCGATTTTTTTACACGCACAAAGTAATTATTTGTCTTGACGTTATTATTTTTTTTTTGAAGGAGCTTGACGTTTACTGTTAATTCATGCATATACATGTTCATCGGTAATAATCAGACCAGTTCACTTATTAGTTACAACAAACTATCGTCTCCTTTTAGACTTGACCTAACCTCACTCGTACTATACTGAGAATATTTGTTTCTTCATCTGAATTCTGACCTACTCTTTAAGATGGTTTAACTAAGAACCTTGTTTATAGTAATCTTCATACTACTTCGAATGCCTCTTGGTTGCAATGTGTCCCTTAGGAGTTGTTTGAAAGCGAGACTTATTTGGAATGCCCTGGGGTTACTACTTATAATTTCAACTACAAGCCATCTCTTTTGGCTTGGGCTCATGGTTATTGCGAGATCTTTTGTGAATCTTACTTTTTCTCTTTATCTTATCAACGATGGAGTTTCTCAAACTCGTCCTTATACCCCAATTATTGGTATACCGTGGGTTTTAAACAACTCTCTCGAAGGCACCATTTCCTAATAATCGGTGTGAAGGAAATTCTAGTGTATATTGGTGCCTCCACGGATAACATGTTCACTGTTTTTAGCTCTTGGCTGTTATGTGTTGTATTTCCGCTTGATAAAAAAAATTAGGTTGAATATGGTTTTGGTCCCTATTAATTTATTATTTAGAATTTTGTTTTTGGTCATACAAAAAAAATCGTATTTTTGTCTTTGAAAATAAAAAGTTGTTGGTATTTTTTTAGTCTCGGTAAATTTTTTCATACATTTTTAGTTTCTATAAAAACAATTTCCTCAACCTTTTTTGTCTCTAAAATATTGATAGAAAACTTCACAGGGACTAAATAATACCAACAAAAATTAATTTCTCTTAATATAACTGTGATACTCAAATCATATTATTTGCCTTCCAAAAAATCCTTGTTTTTGTGTAATGTTATTGCACAACCTTTTATGCATGAAAACTATAATAATCGTTGAAAATTATACGTGTAGATAAAAAAGAAGAGGGAGAAGATCGATAGAGAGATAAATACAATTTGTAACTTTCAAAAAAAAAAAAAATACAACTTGTAAAATGAGAAATGAGAAGATTCAGTTTAGTTTGATGTAGAGTTCTCTGAGCTTAGCTCAGTTGATATGTATAATACATATGCAAGGTTCGGTGTTCAAACTCTGACCACCAAAAAAAAAAAGTTTGGTGTGGCATCGTTTAGCTTTTGGTTTAACATTTTTTATTACTCGCCTCATTAAACATTCTTCATTTTTAAGCCGCTGGAGCTGAAGCGTCAAAATGATGAACATTATTCTTGTGCCAAACACAGATAAAAACGTTTCCAACACAAATTTGAAAATTCTTAAATAATAAGGAGATGTTAGGTAGTGCTAATGGAAATATAGATTACTTTTATAAAATAGAAGAAGAAATTACACAGAGTACTACTTATATAGAATTAAAGTGATGTGCATAATCAACAACATAGTATATGCACACACACCATTTCTGTGCACCCCTAATTCAAAAACAACATAGGTGGTTACACACAAATTCACCAACAACAAAAAAACAAAATCGGCAAAATAAAAATCTCTCGCCGATTATTTTATTTACATAATAATTAATACATTTTCCATGTAGTAAGTAACGTGTGATATATATAATTGACGTAAAGTAGAGAGCAACAAACTTCACCGGAGGCGTAGAAGTCGCCGGAGATTGTTGGTTGCTCCGTCATCAACAAAACCACCCGCCGCCGCAGCTTCTGTGTTGCAACTGAGCTTTGATCTCAGAGAAAATTTTGGCAACGGTAAGCTACTAGGTGGTGGAGCAAGATTGAAAACCGACTCTGAAAAAACGTCCATGTTTCCAATTCCAATAACAACTGGTAGATTTTTCGGGTCAGGTCCCCATGGATTATCCATAAGAAAATCTGTTGTAGATTGTGTTCCTGATCTCTTCTTTGATTCTTCTCCCTTTCTTGGTTTGGATTTCTTTGGTGTCAGAGACGAGCTTTGAGTGTTAAGGTTTCGTGGAAGTAAAGGTTTGTTGTGATGAAGAATTGCAGAAACATGTGGAAGAGGTAGCAAAGGTGGTTGTTTCTGATGAGGAAGATTCAACGTGTCAAAGCTCTGAGAGGGGTTAGAAATGTAATTATAATTACTGCCTCGTTTGTTTTTCTTTGGAGTTTTGATTCTTATTTGATTCTTTGCAATTGTAGCAATTGTTTGTTCCTTTGCGTTTGGAGTCAAAACGGTGGCCATTGAGAATTTGAGATTGATCTTAGATCAAACAGTAATAAACTAAAGAAGAAAAAGAAAAAAACTGGGAAATTAAAACAGGCGATTGGTGATCTTGATGAAAATAATTACAGATTAATTAGTTTATACAAATTATATTGTTACAGGGAAATATATCTTAGTATTATATATAATAATTTAATTAGATAGATAGGAAACTAAAAAAGCAAAGAAAAGTTGGTATGAGCGGAACAAAAGTTAGAACGTGAAGTTTTATGGTAGAAGGGACCTTGCTTTTAAAAGAGACCGGTCTTCCTTTATTTTCAAGCATGCCGCTATCCATGTGATGCTATCGCACACGAGTCAAGATCTTCTCCATTTATTTATCTCTCTATTTCCTCCATTTAGAGAGATAAAGACACATAAAAAGTAAAAAATAATTAATGATCGTGGGACCCACTTAATGATAGGATCCATCACCTATTTTTTTGTGTCTATCTCTTGTCAAATTGCATCTTCCATTTATTTTTATAAATAGAGAGGATCTTAACCCATCGCACATCTTTTAATATTCAGATACTGATGGTTTTTTTTATTTTGTTTTTAAAGTTTATCATGCTACCATTTATTTATACTTTTAGAAAAAATATTTGCATTTACTATGTTTTAAGAGTTAAAAGTTGGTTTACTTTAGTAGAATTTGGTCATACATATCTTTGTTATGAATGTAATATTTAAAAGAATTAACGACAAAACTTGTTGCTGTTTACTTTTTATTTATGTCTAATTTGATCATACATATCAAGATGTTTGAATTGTTAAGTATAAAATTGTTATCCTTTTTGTTTATTTATCTTTTGAGATGATTACATTTAATTTACAATGTATATGATTTCAATTATTACTATTATTAATAATTAAAACAATTATTTCACTTGAAACTTGAAAAAAAATACTATTAGTTTGTACGACCTACTCATTTGACGGTTCTGTCAGAAAAAATTATTCTTATAGAAAATATTATTAATATTTTTTCATGTCACGATTTCTCTAAAATTACCGACAACCGCGACAGTCGGCGACCTTTCTTATGGGTTGCAATTGTTGAACACCGTGGAATACTGTAGGTCGGCTACCGCCAGAATGTTTAGAACCATTGGATTTCGATTATTAAAATAACCTTTGAGATCAAAACAACCTTGAAAATGTGTCTTGAGTCATATGAGTTGGCAGGAATCCTAACCAAGTGGACAAATGGGCGGGTTCAGACGGATCCGGGCTCAAAAGCTCAATCCGGTCCAACCCACGGGTGGTATATGAAGGTCCAAACTCGACCGAACAGAACATCGGTTTGTGCGGGTAGTGGTTGGTCGGGTTTGCGGGTGACACGGGTGGGTAACAACGGGTGTTAAGAAAAAGAGAGAGAAGAACATATTTTTCCAGATTTCGGTCATCAGCCACCGCAATACAGTGGTCGTCCGCCTTGAATATATCTCACAGTTAAACCAAATTGTTAAGCTTTCGGTGTTTGCCTTGTGAGGCTAAACGGATCTGATGCTGATGCAGTAATTCAATAGATTAGAAGTAGAAGACATAGACATAGTTAAAAAGAAACACTCAAAGAGTTGAAGAAATTTGATTTTCAAGAGGAATGATGCAGATCCATTTTTCAAGGCTATAGTTTTGATTCACGCTTTCAATACTATATTAATTAATTCCCTAAAAAAATACTATATTTAATTAATTAATAAATAGCAATAAATCAAAAAGTTGAAAAGAGGAGAACGTAACCATGAGATAGTTGCCTTCTAGTTCTAGCTTTCTATATGCATCAGTACATCCACTCAATTTGTTCGGTCGGTTTCGGATATTAAAGGGTCGTTCTAGCTGACTCGATCCGAACCATTACAATCCACAACAAACCGAAATACTTAATCCGTTGACCCGAGAATCCGTTTCAACCCGTCGACAATCAATATTTACACACGGTTTTACCGGTTCAGGTCGTGTTGCGGGTTGGTGTCCACCCCTACATACAGGTCCTTATTGAAGTGGGTCCCATGTTTTTAATTTATTCTTTATTATTGCCCCTTGACCTCATGTGCTGGGAATAACCTAGAGCTTCCAACCAATGGAATGGAGTTGATTGGATTGGGTCGTTGTAGTGTCTTGATGTTGTAAGTATATGCGTTTTGTATCTACCAAGAAGACGAAGCTAGCAACGTAGTGGCTAATCTATAGAGGAGGATAGTTTCATTAAACTTATCATTCTCTACTACGCGCTCCCAAGGTTAGGTTAGCTATGACAAAGTTGGAACAAGGGTGGATGTGGACTTATAATATCGGTGACTCAGTGAGACACAATTTTTTTTGTTAAATAATTAAATAAAATGTACACATAGGTTTTAAGCACATGAAACATTTGTATATACTGAATAATAATAGGTTATGAGATGAGACTACCAAACCTGATTGGTGGTTGTTCTAAACATGAATAATGAAAGGATGAGTCAAAGAAAGTAGAAACACCGTAAGCAGAGAGTGTTTGCCATATGAGAACTTGAAAACTTGTTTCACACTCAATCTGATATCAGATGTTTAAGTTTTAATGGCTTAGTTTTTAAACTTGTTCATTCATGAAACAGACGATTACACATGCCAAACCATTCACAATATATTACTTAGACTAAATTTAATAAGAATGAAAAGTGTTTGCTTCTGTTTATGTTGTGTTGTGCGCTTGCTGAGAGAAAGAAGAATTAAAAGGGCTTGCTGAAGTGAGAAGTGAGAGGAAAGTGTTTACGGTGTACTTGTGTTAGCATACCTGAAACCAACACAAGTTAATTGTCGTTGGGGTCAGCGCAGGTTAATTGTTGCTGGTACCAAGCGTGAGTTAATTGTCGTTTACAGCGAGCGACGGTTACCTTACACTAGGGTTATTAGGGTAAATTTCGGGTGTAAATGATCAATTTTAAAAGTAAGAATGAGTAATTTTCAAGAACATATGCAAATATGAGGTCCAAGCTCATAAAAACAAACACACATAACCCTAAATATTTGATACTCACGTAGTCACGTTAACACAACCACTGTACTACTTTTCTTTTCAGCTTCTTTCCTCTTAAGCATAGCTATGGCACTTCAACACTTTTCTTCATCCGTTTCATTTCTTACTTGAAGGTTCCATGGTTTCTGCATGTGATTTTTTTTCCCACTGATACTCCACTTGTGATTGAGGGATTTAGTTTCAGTTCTTTGTCTTCAATTATGAATTTTATTTTTTTTTGAAAAAAAACCAGCCGTGGCACTTGTCACACCATGACTTGTTCAGATCCACCCTTCGATTGGAAATAGAAGGTACCTTCTGTATAGGTATCGACTTAACACGTTGAAGTTTTACTGAAGCAACGATTAACTGACTTATATAAAAATGTTTGTGATACCTTATTTTCCTTGTACTTTTTATCGGGTGTAGGTGAAAAATTTGTCATCATAATTGACTCGTCCGACCTTCAAATTCCTGGCTTGTTGAATCCCCGTTATGAACCACAAGATTAACATTATCATCAAGTTGTTGATATATTTAATGCATGATGCCATTTATCATGTCAGAAGATCATACTACTAAGGTTTATTTTGTTTCTCTCATTCCGTATACAGCGTCATGACCTTCTTGATACTCACGATGATGACAGTTGATCCATACTACTGATTAAGACTTATTCCAAATTTCAAGTGTATACATCAAACATGGTCTTGACCTGGATAACTGGAATTTTCAGTGATAAAAGCCTTATTATCCTATGTGACATGTCAAATTTATTTCTTTGGCAGAGCACATCAATAACTTGAGTTCAAAAAGAGACTAATATGATAACAAATTTCACAAAAGTATCCGCGTTGTTAGTTCGTAGTATTATTTTGCAATGTTCTATTTTAATGAGCAAATTACACTAACTTTTATAAAGGTATGTTAAAAACACACTCACAGACTCACTCCCCCTCTTGTTTCAAAATAAACAATGATCTCTCTTATTTTGGGTAAATGGTGTCGTGGTGACACATTCAACCCCTCTCAAATTCTCAATCATGACAGTTTGTAATGGCTATTCCTACGTTTGAAGCATTGTTTTTTTGAGATCTTTGAAGCATTGTTGTGCCCACCAAAAAAAATACTACTCTAAATTTGATTGGTAGTATCTTTTATATATATTGTCTAAATATATAAAGTGCACACGAATAATTTAGAGATACGGAAGAATCATAATGACGTAAATGGATCCACCGACCAAAGGAGGATATATTAACTTATAAAATTTTCAAATTAAAAATGTTTTTCATCTTTATAACCATTTTACTTATAAAATAATTAAGATAATCATGTTGATCAGAGTTCAGTGGGACCGTGTTACTATTTGAGTTAAGTTTTGTTCCGTTGTTAATGGGGAGCACTTCGGTGTCATTGGTTTTTAGTGTCATTATCTCTCATCTCCCTCTTAACCACTCATTTTCTCTCATCTAAATAGTTTATTTTAATAATTCATTCATCGTTCCCTCTTATCTAAAATGAATCAATGTCACCAATGACACAAAAAGTCTATGACACCCAAGTATTTTCCGTTGTTTATATATGAAAATATTTCTACTTCAATGAAGTTTTTAGTATTTCTACTTCAACGAAGTTTTTAGACAAGGATTGTTAGTTATAATATATTTCTACTTGAAACCAATTTTTTTAGACGATAAAAATTAAGTAGGTAAGAAGTCGACTTATATCTCCCAAGCATGTGAGTTAATTTTTGGTGTAGGTGTGAAAACATCATCAATAAGGGGTTTGTAAATATTTTTGTAGTGTTATTTTAGTTTCAAAGTATGTTCTAACCGTGGTGAATTATGGGAACTAAACATCATATTTAAACTTTTTTTTGTGGTGTTTGAGGTTCGAACTCTGGACCTTGCATATATTATGCATTGTTCTTACCAACTGAGCTAAGTTTACATAAACATTTAAACTTTTATTCTATTAAAACATAATGAGACTCAAAACTTTTATTTGTGTGATGTTATTCGCTTTAAATCTTATGTAAGCAATCTCTTTCTTGCTATTTTATATTTTACTGTACCACAACAGTAGCCCTATTCAAAGATAGGGTTAAAAAGTTTGTTGGTCCTTGGGTGTGACATATATGCAATGCCTACATAACATGTCAATGTTCTGACCTCAAGTCGCAACACTACATTTTTACCTAAAGTAAACAATTTCAATCCTTAATTTTAATTTTAGAAACGATTTTTTTATGTTTGTTTTAAAATAGAGTCAAATGGAAAGTAAAATTTAGGCCGAATACCACTTTCGATCCTTTTAGTTTGACAAAATTCTCAAGTTAGTCCTTTAAGTTTCAAAAGTTTTAAATAGGTCCTTTTAGTTGATAAACTATTTCACTGTTACCCCTGTTGTTAGTCTTCGTTTAACTGGTGCCGATTTGACCGTTAAGTTGCTGACTTAGATCAAAACGCTGGGTTTTAAAGTCTCTAGGGTGTCAAAACGATGCGTTTAATGGTCACAAATGATCATTTATAAGGTTAGAAAGACGGTTGTTGTTGTCAATAGCTGCTTTTCTAACCCTATAAATGACCATTTTTGGGAGAAGATGAAGAAGAACTCAGAAAGGAAAAGGAACGAAACAAATGTGAAGATATTGATGGTTTCCATTGATGACACCCAACTTTACATCTATGTCTCCGTTCAAATTTAGTATGAATGAGACTTTCCTTGGTGACTCGCTAAATGTTTTCGTTTGAGGTGTATTTATTTTCAAGAGGAACTAGAAATCAGGGAATGGTTATCACAAATTTGACAAGAACGCACTTGGATCGCGTCGATGCTAGTGACATTGTCTTCTACTTGTACCATGAGCGGCGCGACACACGATCGTTTGAGTGAATTAGTCTTTGCTCAGGATGAGTCATACATGGATCTCACATGGCATGTTATCTGCTGGAGCACGTGATGTGCTAGTTTAGCTGTGTGTAGATCATCCCCATATATCGGCATGATTCTGCTTCTCCAATGACGACCCGACATGAGGTGGGTCAACGTTTCATACATATATTAGTCATGTGTTATATGCGCAAGAGTTGGGCATGGTTGTTGTGACTGGTCTAGAGACGGCAGCTGAATACACGAGGTTATATATTACCATTTTACATCCTTATGTCACACCTTCGCTAAAGAAATTATATAATCCAAATTATTTAGTTCAAATTATATAATCCAAATGTGTCACTTTGTACAGTATATTTCTTCTGTGCTGAACTATTATGAAGGTTTATAAATTGTATTTTCTGAATCATATATTTACAAGTTTTGGACAATCTAAAACAAAGTTCTATTATGTCCTTGAACTTTAAAGGGTTTTAAATTATATAATCCAAAAATGAACTTCAGAATAAATGTGTTTTCGTAATTAAATAGGGCACATGAGAAGAGAGTAAAGTGAGAAAAGAAATTGCCTTTTAACTATGTTGATCAAGGTGATTATTTGTAATCATACATGCTATCCATAATGGGCAACAAACTATTTTTGATATGACTAAAAAACCTGAATAATCTAGATCGAAATTTAAAGGTCCAAACCCTACACTCATTTGAGTTGGCGGGTCGGTCCATATGCACTAGTTCATTTTGCCAGCTCTAAGTTTAACTATGTGTTTAGTATAACTGAAAGATAGTAGCGAGAAAAGAAAGTTTATTGAAAATCGTGTTTTAATTGTTTGGTTGCTACGTGAGAGAGAAAATAAAGTATGATTTGCATGGGCTCATGTTTGAAAGCTTTCCATCCGAAAATTGCAAATATAGTTGGCAACGTCGATCCAAATTAGTAAATTACAAATGACCCTTGATTTGAATCTACATCACAAACTTTTAATTTTTCTCGAGCAAATTTAACTTTCACGTCACACCGGCTTGAAGATTTCAACATACATGCTTCTTCCATTTTAATTTTATATTTACCATAATTTTATTTTGTAAGCTTCGCATATGCCATGTTATGCCTATAAAACCATATAAATAATTTTATAAAAATTCATTTTAACATAAGGGTGTTTATGACATTTAACAAATTTACATTTATCTTTCCTTTCACTTTCTTTCCACTATCTTTCATATCAAACAAGTAAAAAATGATCCAACTTTCATTCACAAGTTAATGACCTCACTCACACATCATTATTTAATGACATTTAATTTGAAAAAAAAGGTGTAAAAAGCAAATTCTCGCCTCAACGTTATTGTTTTTCTTTCCCCAAAATTTCAAAATCCAAGTATTTCCGCCATTTCGAGTTCACCGGAAAACGAAAATGGACACCACCACCCCGAAATCGTGCCCTTACACCGTCACCGTTCGTCGGAATCCTCCCCGGAGAGCTCGTGCTACTCCGTTAATAACACCATTTCCCAACGAAGAAATGTTATCTCACCAACCATCACAAAATCCATCAACCACATCAGAGAATAACGAGAATCTCAAAGTATTCCTCAGAATTCGTCCCTCTCAAGTTCAACCCCCAAACCAAGCTCCGCGTGTAAGAACCAAAACCGCGTGGCCGAAAACTCAAACAAAAAACATAGCAGTGACCAACAATTCGAAGAAGAAGAGCTCATCTTCGTCATGTATAACGATTAACGATTCGGAGTCAGTTACATTATTAGTTCCTTCCGATTTGCAAGATGTGAAGAGAGTTAAATCGGAAACATACGGTGGTTTCACTCATGTTTTTCCTTCCGATTCATCTCAGGTAATAATGATAACGGTAATTTTTCGGCATTGGTGGTATTTTTTACAGCTAACAATGTGATTGGGTTTTTGTTACAGGTTGAAGTATATGATAAAATGGTGAAACCTATGGTGGATGAGTTCATCAAGGGTAAAAGTGGAATGTTGGCGGCATTAGGTCCAAGTGGGTCCGGGAAGACTCATACCGTGTTCGGAAGTCCGAGGGATCCTGGCATGGTGCCTCAGGTGCTGCGCCATATATTCAAGGATACTGAGGCATCTAGGTATTCATAGTTCATTAAGTTCACTTTATTCGTTGTATTGTTTGTTTCATTGAGTTCTTCATTTATTTAGACCTAGAGCCCGTTTGGATTGATTTATTTTTGAGCTTATGCAAAACAACTCACGCCAATAAATAAGTTTTTATGTATTATTCATAAGCTTGTCAAGGTAGTTTATGAAAAAACGGCTTATGAAGATACAATTTTGGTTAGTGAGAACTTATAAATTAAAATAAAAGCTTATTTTCTGCATAGGCTATTTTTTTTAAGCTTAAAAATAAGCCAAATCAAACGGACCCCTAGTGTAGATTAGCTTTTAGCTTATGAGAGCTGTTAAGTTACAATAAATTTATGGTTCCTTACACATGAAGAAATCTTTTACAAGTTTATTGATGTTTATAGAGTAGTCAAACGAGAGCGTTTCTAGAAAATTTTAAACGCGGAAACTAATTTTAACTTATACGAGAAGCTCTTGTTGAAAAGAATGTAGTATTTGATGCAAATATTCTTTTGATAACTTATTTTCTTTAAGTGCTTTTTTAATAAGTTTATTTAAACCGGCACTTAGTAAATGAAATGCATTGCTAAGCTTAAATTAAGCTGTGGTGTTTTTTCATTACTTAGATATGCATTGTACTTGGTTATGTTATGTAACCAGACCTTACATTTGAGTGTTTTGGAAGTTTATGCAATCGATAAAATATGCCGGGTTACATATCTAGAAAGAGTTGCCGAGGAGCTACTTTAGGAAGCACCGTACTCAGAGAAAATGCAACTCTTAAGTGATTTTTATAAGTGTAACTGTTCTCAGTAATGACTTGAACATGGCAGCAGGGTGACATTTGCAACAATGTTTGATCATTTATTTATGTTTTTAACTGATTGAAATGTCAATTTCATCCCTTGGTACAACTCGCAGATCCTTTTACATAGCTATATTCGAGATATATACTGAACGAGGCAAGGCAGAAAAACTGTTGGATTTATTACCAGATGGTGGTGAACTAAGCATGCAACAATCCACCATAAAAGGCCAGAAAGAGGTTTAATGCTACATCTGTTTATTTCACTGGATGTATATGGCAAAGTTGGTATTTTGATTTTTCTTTTTTTTTTTCTTCACTTCCTGCCTTTGTGTAAACAGGTTCTTATCTCTAATGCTGAACAGGCAGAAACATTGATAGCACAAGCTGTGATAAAACGTGCAACTGCAATGACAAATACGAACAGTCAGTCTAGGTGAGTTACAAAGTGGGATTTATGAATGTTTCCCCCTTTCCTTAAAGGACAATTCCTCTGTTGGTGGCTGTGTTTCTATCAGTGGAAAGCCTTAAATACTGTTATCGTAGAAAGAGGTTGTTTATAGTATGTGGCGGGTTCTTTAGCTTGAGAGTACCTCTACTAATGAACTAACTAGGAGGCCGGTGTTACAATGAACATATAGGTGAAATGTTTTAGTAGTTTCCGCATGTAAACCATTGTCCCGTATTTAGATGCTAGTACTTGGTTTACTACTGATAAATGCTTCATTTCTTCCAAAAACGAATAGAAAAGGTAAAGTAAAAAAAAACAAGAAACACAAATTGAAATACAGGACAATAGTAGGTTTTGAATAAATCTACGGTAAATAATATTTGCTAGTTTTGTTAAGTTTTCTTTTAGGAATCGCAATTTTTGTCCGTACTTTTCTCTAAGGACTAATATACTATTCAATCATTCTTTTTTATGATCATTAAGTTCTGATCCTTCTTTGTACCTGTAGCCGGTCACAATGCATCATAAACATTCGTGATGTTCCTAAAAGATGTAAAGGAGTGGTCAATTCCAAGTCAAATGATGCTGTTTTGACTATCATCGACCTTGCTGGAGCTGAAAGAGAGAAACGAACAGGAAATCAGGTTCATTCCTTTTTTTCATTATGATACTACCAAGATTTGAGCATTGTGGTGTGTTGAGTTTTAGGATATTCTATGAAATATCATTTCATTTGCCTTTTTGTCCTTTGTAAAACACACACTCACACACATATTCATCTCTTGTAGTCTGTCACTAAAAACGCTTAGACAAATATAGGTGCCTGCATATTATATGAACAATGCTTTTACCACTTAAGCTTGCACTTATTCTTGATGCTTATCAACTATACTATTTGGACGTGCTTATAACACATTGAGACAACGTAAACAGAACAACTCACTGCAAGTAGTTGAGTCATGACATAGCTTTTTGTTTTATTTGTTGTTTGGGGTTGATGCACATATCAAGTATTTTGAGGGAGAGAAAGGGTTGACAGGAAGAAGGAGGAAAGTTTAGCGAGAGGAACTGGGGAAGGTAGTTTTTAAGAAGAGGACGAAATACAATGTATTTGTTTTTTACTTATAGATGATGGCTCTATTGTCAAAGCGGAAATGCAGCGCGGCGCGGGGTGCGGGCGCGTAGCAGGCGCTATTTCGGTGACGCGGACACTAATATATTTAATATTAAAATACTATACTGTTAAAAAAAATACTAAAACTCCTTAAACATTACTCAAAATTCATGAAGTATTCCTACTTTGAAATAAAAGTCACAAGTCTTAAGCAAAACATACAACATATTTGCAAAAAATACTAATAAAATTCAAGGAAACCGACACTTTAAGCCTCTAAAGCTTAAAGTAACAAAAGTGCAAAACATTAACAATTAACAAGTTCATCC
>Ga0315914_1007119_pt1 | contig 15614 bp, 5 predicted proteins | sample MpolenodulesMG_FD_203920 | JGI IMG/M metagenome (GOLD analysis project Ga0315914, IMG submission 203920) | Medicago polymorpha root nodule microbial communities from Los Angeles, California, United States - elongated nodules | ecosystem: Host-associated > Plants > Roots > Nodule | place: USA... | reverse complement strand
CCAAAACAAGCAGGCAAATCATTATTCATTTCCAAATTTCGTTCACTCTCCTCCACCTAAATATATAGCAGAAAACACCATTAAGCAATAAACAACTATATTATATTAGAGACAAATTCAAAGTACTACTAATCATGAGTACAAATTAAAGCAAGATTATAAATTAAAAAAACTACCACTTCTAGCAAATATATTTAGAAACATGAAACTCACCTTATTATTAAACCTGTATTCGGACCCATGATATGTTGTTAAATTTATTCTTTGGTACTTGAGCTTCCCTTACAGAGCAAAATACTTTTAGAACTCTACAAAATATAAATGTAAACTTAGATTACATACAATTGACCATATATATATATATAGACACACACACACACACACTTACATGTCAAACATAGTCTTCATTTTTGGGTAATTCATATAGTCATTGAGTAATGGATTCAAATAATATATGATTTCCGATATGGGATCAATGACAAATAACACCCAATGTCAACTACACAAATGACCAAGTTAATTAGAAAAAAGAATGGAATGGAATGTGAATCTTATATATAAATTTTGGATAATTTAGTCTTATTTAATGCACTATACTATATTTTAAGATATAATTGTGACTCTGATATGGAAAAATTGATTTACCTACATATTTTAAAAAAAATGGAATGTGAATTTTATATATAAATTTTGGATAATTTAAGCTATTGAATATGTAATACTGTAGGTATGTAAATTTTAGAACATGTTGTCAATAGATCTTGGGTCTCACTAGTCACAAGTGATAGAATAAAAGTGATTTTTTACTCCAATTAAATGGCTATAAGTAGAACATAAGCCTGTGACATGTCTACTTTTCTGTCTTTTTCTGTGAAAATGGTCTTAGGAGTATGTCGAAACCACACATACTCCTACATCACAGCCAGCACAAGCAGAACCAAAGGGGGGCGCTAATAACAGAAATGGGAACAGCAAAACACAGCTTCTGTCAAAACAGCATTTCTGGGCCTAAAAACAGGACAGACCACTACAGCCAAACAATAGGCTTAAAACCACACCAAACAGCAGACCTTCAGTTGATAACAGCACCCCTCCACCCAACAAATCACACAGCAGTAGTAGGAAAAGCATACCACAACTTTGGGTTAAGCTTATCTAAGAAGAGAGGCACATTCTAAGTTTTGTTTTATCCTACGACCAGATCATGATTCATGACAGTAATTAGTCATATTTTTAATTTCAAATCCAAAATGATTTAGAAAATGAGAAGTTTGCACAGATAGATTTTGGTAGAAAATTTTATCCTTGAACCTGTCACCACCTTGTATCATATTTAAGGGAACCCTTTGCTAGTATGATTCATATTGTATGGTTTGGGTAGGTGTAATTCTATCCACAAGACAAGACATCCACAAGACTTAACTTTTCTGTTATCATCAATTTAATGCACTATACTATATTTTGCAAACCTTGCTACTCTCAGGATGTACTTGTCCACAAGAGATTTTTCCTTTCTACTAATATCTTTTAGTTAATTTATATTAATTCATATTACTTTACTTAGACTAGGTTTAGAATAGCAAAGCTCACAAACCTTAATAGAACCCAATCATGATCTTAACTCTTAAACACACTCAAAAAACGGTTTAATCTTAATAAAAAATTTCCCAAAAAGAAAGAAACAACTCACAAAGCAAAGCATCATAGTCAACATCACATGTTCTAAACACAACTCACACACACAGAAAAACAAAAACAAAAACTGTTACAAAAAGAGAGAGATACCTGGAGAAATTACAGGAGAAAGAGAGAAAGAGCCGTCAGGGAGAGAGCTGTGAGGGAGAGAGAACCTACAAAGAGAGAGAGAGAGAGAGAGGTTGCTGTTAGACATTGATTAAACAAGTCAAAAGAGAGTCATATGTTTGTGAATCGCGTGGATTTAGCGCGCAATTGCGGAACCACGATGTCGAGCTCTGATCTGTAACGACGCAAATCAAACTGGAATCTCACAACAGCAATTCCATTCATAGAAGAAGCTGCAAATGCAATATCGCGATTCCGAGCTCTGATCTGTTGCAACATTATTATTCATGCAGGAATTAACAGCAATTCCTCTAAATTAAGCTCACAGTTAACACTAGATAGGTTACAAATTTTTAAAAGAAATAAGTTAAAATAATCATAACAATAGAAAATCAGAAGGTTGAGGGGTTCATACAAGAGTAAATTTTGAAAGCTCTATCACTGTGGGAAGAGCTCAAATTCAATTTAAGGGACAATAAGAGAAAGAGTAAGAAGAGGAGAAAGAAGACCGAGACAGAATTTGAGATGCCAAAGCCAAAACCCTTTGATGACAAGGGTGTGACGGCACCTTTAAGTTCAGACCTTCTTTGTTCATTTTCTTCTCATGCCTTTGTTGATATTGATAAATGGAGCGAATCCTAACTCTAAAAGAAGTTGGGTTTAATTTTCCGATCGAATTGGGTATTATTCTGCCACTAAAGGCCTATCTCATTATAATCACCACCCCTTTCTTTCTACCTTCAGCAAAACAGCTGCAATGAACAATTTATTTGAAAATAATATATCGGTTATTATGATTGAATAAGAGACATGATTCAAATTCTGCACAACAAACTATTTTTATTTTTTTTGATAAAGCTAGAAAATTGCAATAAAAGAATAGAGGGAAAAGTACAAGATTGGGGGGACTAAGCCAATACCCAATTAGACAACAAAGACAGAAAAGCAAAGTCACTTCCTAAGTAGCCTTAGACCACTTCTAAGGAAGGATAAAATGGAAAACACACTCTGCTACTAAGGACAGTAACAGGTGACAATAAGACACAAACACAAGGAATCAAAGCAACAGAGAACCAATCTAAAGCCTAAACCAAGGTATACACATCATGATTTATAAGCTTTAGATATGCCACTCTTAGTGCGGGTTTGAATGCACTTATTTTCCGATTCTCTAACAACAAACTATTCTTGTACTGTAACCATAGTTGCTGCATTCTATTTTAACTTATTTCTGCACAACAATTTTTTTCCTTTTCACCACCGATGTCTACCCAATAAATCCAGCTGGTTTTATTTTAATTCTTTGTGACTGAAAGCTGCAACTAGTTCAATAGAAGGAGATTGTCGTATCATATCATAGATAGTAGTAACTTTTTTCACAAATATTATCCATACATTCCCAAAAAAAATTGTCTACAAAGGATTCGAGATATAATTTATAGAAAAAACATGAGTGCTGAGAAGTGTAACTTTTTTCTTGAACAGATTGTATGTAAGATCTATTTTTTGATGAAAAGTGTACGATGAATTCAAAGGGGACATTGCTCTTAGGTGGGCTTAAAGGAATCAAGTATTGAAACTTAAATTAGTTGCTGGAAACATTGCACACACCTTCCTCTCAACTCTCAAGATTGTTTGTATGACAAACACTCCTCAATTTTATATCTTTCACAAAATTGAGGGGTTAGAACTCCAAAAAGAAAGCAACCTACAAAGAAATTAATCTACTGACAACAATAAAATGACTCATTTGAGCATGCTAGATCAAATAGAACCATGATCACAAGTCAGAATGTTGGGACAACAATTGGTTTGGTGATAGAATTGATACAGGTGAGATTACAAACATGTTCAACATATAAACTCGAGAATAGAATTTTATTTATTTATGAATAAAACAGTAATAGTATGAGTATACTACGAATCAATATTACAACAAGAACTCAAGAAATAAGCATTGAAACTCATGAAATTAAAGACAAGTAGGGCAATCGACTAACCCATTCTCATTACACTTGGGGTACCTTATTTCACCCCCAGCAGTAATTACCAACAAACAATCAAAAAACAAATTCAACCCCAATTCCAGTATTCATGAAAAACGATAACTACTCTAGTCAAATTGAAACCTCGCTTTTCTTCTTGAGACAAATATGAAACCTCGGTTTGTTTAGAGAGAAAAAACGTGAGATGGAAACCTGGACGGAGTTAGTTTCCGGCGGACGACGAAGAAGTCACGAGAACCTAGAGAGAAGGAAACCAATTTTTTGGAGGGAGAGAGATATGTTTTTTGGAAAAGTTTGGAGAAAGCAATATTTTAAGTGATATATATGATAAAAATTAATATTAAAAAAATGTGTGCTTTGAAGCTGCAATTGATTTTTCATAAAAATTGAAAAAAAAATTTGAAACATGCGTTATGCAGGGATCAAACGGGGGACCAGTTAGTTCAAAACATTTTTTATAAAAAAACAAATATCAGCACAGGGAATCGAACAAGGGATTTGAAGGTCGTAGTTGAAGGTCATAATGTTAATGCTTACTTTATAAAATAGCGCTTTTTTAACCTATAAGCGCTACCTTTCTCAAGCATACAATAGCGCTTATTAAGCGCTATTTAAGGTTGATTTATTTATAGTACTTTCCATCAAAAGCGCCATATACGCTTAATCCTGTTTTTTTTTTTAAATATTTATTATTTTTATTGAACCTATACTGACGCTTTCAAAAGAAAACGCTATATAGACTTAGAAGCATAGATAGCGCTTTTTCAAAAAAGTGCTAGCTAAAGCCTCTGCGTTTTGATTTATAGCGTTTTAGTGCTAAAAGCGCTATTTATGGGACACTATATTTTCCCAATGCAGATTTGTGAACATCATCTAATTGGACCTATAGGGTGCATACCAGCAATTTCAAGGACACATGAACACACAGGTGAATGCATGGAAGAAGCAAACCAAATGGCACTTTACTTCAACGAAAAGCTCTCTGCCATTGAATTCAACAATGTTTTGACTTTTAAAAAGTTAAATTCTTCACTTTTCACCATTTCTCAATACAATGTTTCTATTTTTATCATTTTAACCAATGCCCCAAGGGCACTCTTTAGCATTTCCCTTTAAAAAATATGAATATCGAGACAAATCTAACATCTTATATACTACTCCATCCGGTATTATAAAATAAATTATACTTTTTAGGTTCTTTCAATAAATAATACATATAGTTTCCAATATAGACTAGACGCATCATTTGTTTGAATAAATCTAAAACGTGACTTTTCTTTTATACCAGAGATTAAAGTAGTATTCATTGTCTTCATGGTCAAAATATCTTATACGAAAGAAAAGTGTGAATGGTCAAACATGATAACTCATTGTGGGACAGAGAGGAAGTAATCATAATAATATTATTATATAATAAACCCCATCAGACATTAAACTACCATTATCTTGGCTTTAATTTGCGTTATTTATTACAAAACAAAAGTCTTGCCCATCACACAAGTTTGGCAGACTTAAAGCCCCACTAAGAATTATGGATGGCACCCGAAGAAACAACAAGGAAAGTAGCTAGACATTTTCAATATAGATGTGTGATTTTGCTGTCTACAAATATGACCATAGTTTATCTTCAATTCCTCATTCCACTTTACAATTCGGTTAACTACTCTATATCTTTTATTGGAATAACCAAAAATATTTCTAAGGGAGTTGAGTACATCACAATGATTCATTGTGTGTTTCATTTTCTCTATTGTATAGTGGCCATTTTATGCATCGGGCTGTTATGTGCTGAAAGTATCCATACGAACAAGTGTGCGGAGATAGAGAAGAGAGCTCTCCTCCAGTTTAAAGATGCTCTCATTCTTACAAGGGGTGGTCTTTCATCATGGAAAGGTGAAGATTGTTGCAAATGGGAAGGTATTTCATGTGATAATTTAACTGGTCATGTGACCGGTTTGAATCTCAAACCTTTAAATTATACAAAAGTATTGGCAGGTAAGTTAGATTTTTCAATATGTAAACTGCAACATCTTACTTCCTTAAATCTTGGTTATATTGGCTTAGAAGGAAAGATACCAAAGTGCATTGGTTCACTTGGTCAACTGATAGAGTTAAATCTTGAAAGTAATCATCTTGTTAGTGCCATTCCTCCTAATCTAGGTAACCTTTCCAATTTGCAAACTCTTGACCTTTCTGGTAACAATCATATGATTGCAAATAATCTTGAATGGCTTTCTCACCTCTCTAATTTGAGATACCTTTATCTATCAGGTGTGAATCTCACTTTAGCAGTTGATTGGTTGTCATCAATAACCAAAATTTCTTCTCTATCGGAACTTCATTTACGAAGTTGTGGTCTGCATCAAGTCACTACTCTTAAATCTATTCCCTACCGGAATTCTTCCATTTCTTTGAAATCCCTTGATCTTGGAGTAAATAGTTTAGACTCTTCCATTCTGCCATGGGTGATCAATGTAAGCAATGTCCTCACACATCTTGATCTTTCATTTAATTCTTTACAACAAAACATTCCAAAAGACTTTGAGAACATGATTTTTCTTCAATATCTTGATCTCTCAAATAATGAACTCCAAAGTAGCATACTAAAATCCCTTAGGAATATGTCTAAGTTGCAAGAGTTACAACTAAACTCCAACAAATTGTCTGGCCAACTTAGTGATAACATACAACAATTAGGTTGCGCAAAAAAAGATTTAGAGATGTTGGTTCTAAGCAATAACTCATTCCATGGAGGGTCATTTCTTTATTTTTCATGCTTTCCATCGTTGGAGGCATTATATCTTCAAAGTACCAATATCTTTGGGCAACTGTCAAAATCATTTTTTCATTTTCCTTCTCTTAAAAGTTTAGATCTTTCCAACAATCAGTTGAATGGTGTAGATAACATTGATGATGCATCTCTATCAACCATATTAAATCTAGATCTCAGTTTTAACCAATTGAACGGATCACAACCACTATTTGAAATTACTAAACTTGCCTCATTAGAATCAGTTGATCTCTCCCATAATCAATTGAGTGGGCCATTTCCACATACAATTGGCCAACTTTCTAGTCTTACAGAGTTGTTCCTCTCTTCAAATAAGTTGATAGGTGTCATCAATGAAACACATCTATCAAACTTATCTCAATTGACAATTTTGGATGTGACTCAAAATTCACTTTCATTCAACTTGAGTTCAGATTGGGTTCCACCTTTCAAACTAGAAACACTATATGCATCATCGTGCACATTAGGTCCTAAATTTCCAATATGGCTCAAAAATCATGTGAGACTTAATGATCTAGACATCTCTAATAGTGGTATTTCAGATTCATTTCCTAAATGGTTTTGGAATTTCTCTTCAGGTTTGGAATACTTGAATGTTTCACATAACACACTTAGTGGACCCTTGCCAAAATCATTTCCAAGTACGAAAGTAAAATACGATATTTATGATTTTGGTTATGTGTGGGATTTTAGTTTCAACAATTTGAATGGATCATTGCCTCCTTTTCCAATATTGCATTCGCTTTTTCTCTCAAATAATATGTTTACAGAGTCCTTGTCTTCTTTTTGTATGTCCTCATCTCGAACTTTAGTTTATTTGGACTTGTCTAGTAATTTGTTGGTGGGGAAACTTCCAGATTGTTGGGAGAAGTTTCAATCTTTAGTAGTTCTAAATTTGGCAAATAATAATTTATTAGGGATAGTGCCTAACTCAATTGGCAAGTTACAAAAAATTAAATCACTCCATTTAAATAACAACAACTTCTCTGGTGAAATTCCATCGTTGATCCTTTGTCGCAAGTTGGAATTAATTGATGTCGGTGATAACAATCTCCAAGGAATATTACAGACGTGGATAGGGCATCACCTTCATCAATTGATTGTTTTACGTTTGCGGGCAAATAAGTTCCAAGGAAACATTCCAACAATTTTGTGTGGTCTACCATTTCTTCAAGTTTTGGATCTCTCTAAAAACAATATTACAGGGGATATACCACAATGCTTAGGTGACATAACTGCTTTATCTAATTTAAACTCTCCAAGAAACAGTTTCCATTATATCTCATTCACATTTGGCTATATGTATAATGGAGTGTATGAAGTTGGCTCCTTCAACGACAAGGAAATATTGGCATTGAAAGGATCAAACAGGGAATATGGAAAAAATCTTGGTTTGATGGCAACCATTGATCTTTCAAGCAATCACTTAACAGGTGAAATACCTCAAAGTATAACAAAACTTGTGGTATTAGTTGGTTTAAACCTTTCAGGAAATCATCTCACAGGATTAATTCCTAACAACATTGGTCATATGGCAATGTTGGAATCACTCGACTTGTCAAGAAACCATCTTTATGGTAGAATGCCAACAAGCTTTTCGAATTTGACATTTCTTAGTTACATGAACTTGTCTTTCAACAACTTGGAAGGGAAAATTCCACTAAGCACTCAACTACAATCTTTTGATCCCTCTACATATGTCGGGAATAGTGGACTTTGTGGACTGCCACTCATAAATCTTTGCCCTGGCGATGTGATTTCTTCAACTAGAAGCCATGACACAGATGTTACCAATGAAGACAAGCTCATAACCTTTGGGTTTTATGTTAGCTTGGTACTTGGTTTCATAATTGGATTTTGGGGAGTTTGTGGAACTCTAGTGATAAAAACATCATGGAGACATGCCTATTTCCAATTCTTCAAGAACATGAATGATTCGATTCATGTCACACTAGCAGTTTTTGTAACCAGATTGAAAAGTAGATTCCAAGTCAAAGACTAACAGGTAAATTCCGTATGATATACCTTCTTTGTTATTTTGTATAAAAATAAAATAAAATATATTTATAATTTTCACACTCATAATATTTGTTGAAATGATGTCTTTTTTCTTCAATTTTTGTAGGCAAAAGCTTCAATTGGGAGTGTGATTTGTCGCGATGTCTTTGTCAATATATGTTTCATTTGGAACATGCGTGTTAAATGAAAGAGTATTCTTTGGAGTACCATTTTGCTACCTTTTTTCCTCTATTCACTCATCATCTTGAATTTGGTCAAGTGTTTATTATAGAGTGCAGGAAGTCATCTTTCTTGGTGTATTTTTAGATGTATTGTTGTTTAAATCCTAATGCACATGGAAAATATGTATCTAAATGTTTTGTTTCTCTTTTAATTTTATTTTTGTATCATTAAATCATTTTTTATTTGTTAACGCAATAGATTATATTGTGAACGAAGATTATCTTTTATCTATAGTATAACTTCGGTGTGTGCATTCGAATTGGTGAGTGAAGGTTTCCTTTGGCTTATAGATATAGCTTATGGAGATAGTTTTTAGTTTCTTATATTATGACTGTGACTTTGTTTTATTTTTTTGTAATAGAAATAACTTATATATGCTAGACATTTATTCTATAAAAGTTTAGATAAATTGTTTATCCAAACATGGTCTTATTCAATACAAAGCTTTCACAGTAATGCGCGCGAGGAGGTTCTATTCAATGAGTCATGAGATCAGGAGCTTATTTATAAAACTGAGTAGAGAAAGATTAAAAAAAGCAATGAAACAAGAACCTATCATCACGACCCTTAAGATTTAACAGAAAACCTGCATGGTCCTCTTCGACCATGACCAATCTCTCATGCAGTTTCTGTGTTTTGTTGTCTAAGGGTACATCGATTTGTTAGACATATAAAGATGTTTAACAATTATGGGAATTCTGTTGTGCATTTTACATTCATTAAATGGAGTATAGGGAGCCAATAGGAACAAGAATACAAACATAACGATAAAAATACAAAAATTGCTGCAATTAATGTGTTATGAGCATATATATGTATAATTGTTGGCAGGTATAATTAAAGAATTTCACCAAAATTATACCATCATGATTGTATAATTTATACACATTCTGAAGAGATAAAATAAAATCCCTTAGTGAGTGAATTCAATGCAACTAATCATTGTGAAGAGAAGAATTCTCAATTTATTCTAAATTCTATTAAAGACCAGTAGGAAGAAAATTCAATAGATGTTCATGAAGAGGAAACAAAATCCTTAACACCTTCACTGTTTTGAAGGAAATCTGTTAAGAGGTATCTGATAGCGCTGCATGTTCATCATCCAATGGTGGTGAAGAAGTAACCGCTAATTAAAAGAAAACCTCGGTAGGATACGACTCTATGGACACAGCCGATGAATATCTCCAAGACACGAGCAATAGACTCCTCTTGACTTGAAAGGATTAAACTTCAATTTTTCATAACAAGAAATTGACTTACATTCTCTGTTGGATTATTAGGAGTGGACGCAGGAGGTTTTGATTCATACCATTGAATCAAGGACCGTGGTTTGGCTTTCTGTTTAGAAAATCCAGATTATCGGTGGAATTAATGAATCAGCAAGAACTAAATAGGTTTTGAACATTCTCAAGCCAAGGTAGAGTCTCTTGAGTTAGTTTTTGGTTTTATGGTGCAATAATAACATCGTTTGTGCGCAACAGTTTAGCTTACATCACATCTCCTCATCAATCAGAGCTAATCGATAATCCAACACGAACAAAATAATTACAGGTAAGAATATTTACTCTATTAGTCGAAATCACTTAATAAGTGTTCTAAGGATATGCAACCGATTTTTTCTCGAGTCCATTGAAGCGTACAAAAGTCCTAAAGACATCAAACTTATTCAAAGTACAATGGAGATGAGGCATTTAAGTCGTATTCCATGTTTCTATCGTCACTAACCGAAATAAATTATGACATTGAACTTACTTAACTATTGATTTAAAGAACATTTTCACTGATAAAAAAAAACCTAGTTTTCAGCATTACAGACAAGGATGGCAAAAAATGTCGTGCCTGCGGGTATTTGTGGATAAAATTCACCACGGACATGGGGCGGATAGCTTAACGGGTCTTCACTAGTATAATAAACAGATATTTGATATATTATATAGTGCAGGAAGTAAGAGTATTTTTATTGCGGAAAAAATATGCTAAAATTAACATAACTACTAATTTACTGACAATTAACAGAAAATATGCATAGACATAACTTCTTTCCATGGCACATAAGGATTTATACAGCAAATATCTGATAAAGTAGTTCAGTAAAAACATAAGATGACGATAACTCATAAGAGATAAATGTAGTAAAACAGTACACAAAGAATGCTCTTGGATGCAACATGCATGTTCCAAATAGAACATTTATTGATGGAGACACTGCAACATATCCCTCTCTCACATGAAGAAGATTTACCTACAAATAAAGAAGAAGAAAAAGATTTCATCTCACTTAATTAATATTCAGTATGTACAAATTACAAATATCAATAAGGGATCAGTAGAAGGTATTAATAGGGGATTTACCTGTTAGTCTTGGACTTGGAATTTATTTTTCAACCTGTTTATAAAAACTGCTAGTCTAACATGAATCCAATCATTCATGTTTATGAAGAATTGGAAATAGACATGTCTCCATGATGTTTTTATCACTAGAGTTCCACAAACTCCCCAAAATCCAACAAAAAAACCAATCACAAAGCTAACATAAAACCCAAAGGTTATGAGCTTATCCTCATCTTCATTAGACACATATTTGTCATGACTTCTTGTGGAAGAAAGCACATCTCCTGGGCAAAGATTTATGAGTGGTGAGCCACAAAGTCCATTATTCCCCACATATGTAGAAGGATCAAAAGATTGTAGTTGAGTGCTTAGTGGAATTTTGCCTTCTAAGTTGTTGAAAGACAAGTTCATGTAACTAAGAAATGTCAAATTCGAAAAGCTTGTTGGCATTCTACCCGAGAGATGGTTTCTTGACAAGTCGAGTGATTCCAACATTTCCATATGACCAATGTTGTTGGGAATTAATCCTGTGAGATGATTTCCTGAAAAGTTTAAACCAACTAATACCATAAGTTTTGTTATACTTTGAGGTATTACTCCGGTTAAGTGGTTGCAAGAAAGATCAATGGTTGCCATCAATCCAAGATTTTTTCCATATTCCCTGTTTGATCCTTTCAATGCCAATATTTCTTTGTCATTGAAGGAGCCAACCTCATACACTTCATTGTTTAGAAAGCCAAGTGTGAATGAGATATAGTGGAAACTTTTTCTTGGAGAGTTCAAATTAGATAAAGCAATTATGTCACCTAAGCATTGTGGTATTTCCCTTGTAATATTGTTTTCAGATAGATCCAATACTTGAAGAAATGATAGGTTACACATACTTGTAGGAATATTTCCTTGGAACTTATTTGCTCGTAGACGTAAAACAATCAACTGATGAAGATGAGAGCCTATCCACATTGGTAATATTCCTTGGAGATTGTTATCCCCGAGATCAATTAGGGCTAAGCTGCTGCAAAGGGTTAAAGGTGGAATTTCGCCCGAAAAGTTATTGTTATTTAAGTGAATCGACTCAACATGTCGTAAAGAGCCAATTGAGCTGGGTATTTTACCTGATAATTTATTTTTTGCCAAATTCAAAACTTGTAACATTTCAAATTTCTTCCAACAATTTGAAAGTTAACCCTCTAGCAAGTTACTAGACAAGTCCAAATGAGTTAAACCTAGAGGCGAGGATGTACAAAAAGAAGATAAGGACTCTGTAAATATATTACTTGAGAGAAATAGAGCGTACAACTTTGGAAAAGGAGGCAGTGAACCATTCAAATTGTTGAAACTAAAATCCCACACATTCTCATATTTTACTTTCATACTTTTAATTGAATTTGGCAAGGGTCCTTTAAGTTTGTTATGTGAAACATTCAAGTATTGCAAACTCGAAGATAGATTCCAAAACCATTTAGGAAATGAATCTGAAATACCACTATTAGAGATGTCGAGATTCATAAGTTCTCCTTGACGTTTGAGCCCTATTGGAAATTTAGGACCTAATGTGCACGATGATGCGTACAATGTTTCTAGGTTGAAAGGTGCAACCAAATCTGAACTCAAGTTGAATGAAAGTGAATTTTGATTCACATCCAAAATTGTCAACTCGGATAAGTTTGATAAATGTACTTCATTAATGACATCGTTCAACTTATTTGAAGTGAGAAGCAACTCATTTAAAATAGAAAGTTGACCTATTGTATGTGGAAATGGCCCGCTCAACTGATTATGAGATAAATCAAGTGATTCTAATGAAGTAAGCTTGGTTATCTCTAATAGAGGCATTGATCCACTCAGTTGGTTAAAACTGAGGTCTAGAGTCGTTATGGTCGATAGAAATTCACCATCAAAGATATCCACTCAATTCAAATGATTATGCGAAAGATCTAAATTTGTGAGAAAAGACAAGTGAACATATGATTTAGGTAATATGCCAACGACATTGGTATTTCGAAGAGATAGTGTGTCCAATGATGAAACATCTGGAAGTGACCCACGTTCAAATGGGTTATCACTTAGATCTAAATTCTCTAAGCCATTTTTTGCACAACCCAATTGTTGTATGCTGTCATTGAGTTTGCCAGACAGTTTGTTGGAGTGCATTCATAACTCTTTCAGTTGACACATACTCCTAAAGGATTTTGGTATGCTACCATGGAGTTCATTATATGAGAGATCAAGATATTGAAGAATAGCCATGCTTCCAAAATCATATGGAATAATTTGGTGTAAGGAGTTGAATGAAAGATCAAGATATGTGAGCACTTTGCCAACATTAATCACCCATGGTAGAATGGAAGAGTTTAAACTATTTCCCCCAAGATCGAGGGATTTTAGAAAAATATTGAAGTATTTAGGTGGGGAATAGATTTAGGAGTGACTTGATGGAGCCCACAACCAAATAAATGAAGTTCAGATAAAGAATGAATTTTGCTTATTGATGACAACCAATCAACAACTAGGGTAAGATTAACATATGATAGATCAAGGTATCTCAAATTAGAGAGATGAGAAGTCCATTGAAGGTCATTTGAAATCATATCATAATTATATGCAAGTTTAAGAGTTTGCAAATTGGACAGGTTCCCTAGACTCGGAGGAATGGCACTAACAAGTTTGTTACCACTAAGTTTCAACTCTTTCAACTGACCAAGTGAGCCCATGCAGTGTGGGATCTTTCCTTCTAGGTGATTATAACTAAGTTCTCGAAAAATTAGATGTTGAAGTTCACATATTGAAGAATCTAACTTACCTCGCAATCCTTTAGTATAATTTAAAGGCTCAAGATTCAAACCGGTTACATGACCAGTTAAATTATCACATGAAATTCCTTCCCATTTGCAACATTCTTCACCTTTCCATGAGGTAAGGTCGTTCCTTCCAAGAATGAGAGCATTTTTGAACTTAAAGAGAGCTTGCAAGTCTGTCTCCACACACTTGTTCATATGAAAACTTTCAGCACATAACAAACTCATGCATAGAATAGCCACCACATAAAGGAGAAAATTGAACCCACAATGAAGCATTGTGATAACTCAATTCCCTGTGATTTTTTTGTGTTTGGAAATTCCAATCAAATAGAGAGAGAAGTTAACTGAATTGTAAAGTGGAATAAAGAAAAACTAAGTGTTATGTTAATTTATATACAGCAAAATAATGCTTCTGCCTTCTATTATTGAAAATGTCTTCTTGCTTGGTTTTCATAGAAAAATAAAGTCTACTTGCCTAGTTGTTTCTTCGGGTGTCATATTTCAAACTTCTTGTTCTTAATTGGCTTAAAGTCAAATGAACTTAACCATGAGGCAAGACTTTGTATATGCAAGTTAACCTCAAGTCAATCAAAACATGTCCCTCAACTTTATGATGAGCAAGACTTTTGTCTGATAAACCAAATCGAAATTAAGAAAATAAAGCTTCATATAATTTTGGTCTATCAACTTTATCTCATTTTTAGTTTTGGTTCTCTCTTTTAGATTCACGTGTTAGGGAGATATGAGGAACGCGAGAGCAACAATGGGCTAAATGCCTAAGAACCCTATGAGACATTGACATTATATGTTTACCTAAAACCATAAGATATTAGGTATATAAATCATCTCTTTTGTATATCTAATACTAGACCATGCACCCGTGCGTCGCACGGGTGAGCTATAGTTATGAATTCAATTAAAAACCAATGTAATAAACAATAACAATTTTTTTTTGTAATTCTTTGACAAAATGTACAAATATGGAGACTAATTAAAAAATGTGAGTATTTAAAAGAGAATTCAAATGTACTACTTGCTATCCTTCAAAAAAAAATGTTACTACTTACTAATGAAATCTTCTATCATAGTTTACTAATTTAGGTGCACTCCTTCTAGTCTCATATATAAACAACAACAAAAAAACTTAATAGTCTCAAATATAAACAAAAATCTACAATAATTATCATACTAATGGTAAAAAAAATTGGTTACTTAAATGCACATAGTTCATTTTTTTTAAGGATGTGCGTCTGTTTTTTGAGTGAACCATCAACTTTGTCCCTGAATTTTCACGGGTCGGTCAACTTCGTCCCTCAATTATGCGAAATATCAATTTAATCCCTGAATTTGTTAAATGTCAATTAAGTTAGTCCTTCTGTTCAAACGGAGCGTTAACGGAGCTGACGTGACCGTTAACCTCTCACATGTCAGACGCCACGTAGGCAGGGACTAATTTGGCTGATAATAACAAACATTTCAAAGGACTAAATTGATTGATTTGCAGAAAATATTTTGGCTTTCTTCCCAAATGGCTCTTTTCTTCCCCAACGGCTCTTTCTTCCCCAATTGTATAAAATTGAAACCCTAATTACACAATCTACAATCTACACTCAATAATCACCAAAATTTCCTCCAATAATA
>Ga0315914_1007118_pt1 | contig 15614 bp, 13 predicted proteins | sample MpolenodulesMG_FD_203920 | JGI IMG/M metagenome (GOLD analysis project Ga0315914, IMG submission 203920) | Medicago polymorpha root nodule microbial communities from Los Angeles, California, United States - elongated nodules | ecosystem: Host-associated > Plants > Roots > Nodule | place: USA... | reverse complement strand
TCAAAAGAGAAATATATAAGTATGACTTATATAAGGGGTGCGTTTAGTAAATAACGCTAATTAGTTAGCAAAATTACTAAACTCGTTATTGGGCTTACTGAAGCCCAATAGTGACTTCTGACTTGCAGAGCACACTAGGAGTTCTATATATAGAACCCTAGTGCTGAAGTTTTTGGTTACACGTCTTTGAAGAAACCCTAGCTCTCTGAAACTTTTGATTCCTTGGCTAGCACCGAGTTTTGGAGGAGCACCGTTCGTGTGGACTTGCTAGAGGCTTTACTGCTTGCTGCTTGCTTTGTTTTGATCGTGATTCCAGTTTCTAGTTTCTAGTTTCCAGCTTTCAGATTCCACACTTCGATGTAACAATCGAATCACGGATTCATGTGTAAATTCGTAATGATCCAAGGAAAGAAAATCGAAAATTTTTATCTACTGCTTTATTCTGTAACATTCGATTTTCCTTCACCCTTCTCCCCCATCACCTTGCACCACTAGAGGTTTAGCTTTACCCCACTCTTCTTCCCCCTGTAAAGCGATAAAACACGCGAATAATATAAATATTCAAGAAATAGACGTCACGTCTCCCATAAACCTCAAAACTTGCATATAACAATTACTCAAGAGTCGCAGCGGATATATAACATACATCTTCAAAATATACATGTCATAAACTCATACATACGTCACCATATAAACTCTCCAAATCCCGACATGTGGGTAAAATCTCAACAACATAATCAATCTGAAATAACATAAAGACTGACATCCTAATCAGAACCTAATCTAAGACTCCATAAACAGATAACGGAGATAGCTCCCGCTATCCTCAAGCATTTACCAAGCAAGCAACGACTACTCATGCATGTCGTCTACCCATTCATACAAATAGGCAGACGGTCCACCACATACCACTGGGGGTTAGCTTCACATCATCATAATCGAACATAAACAATCATAAACATTCAAGGATTTCATGCATGACACATATACATAATCATCCCTCTTAGAATATTAACATCACATGAATATTGTCCCTTATTCCATACACATCATACTATCACAATTCTAACATAGCATAGCAAGCATATTCAATCCATAGTCAAGTCATTGACATAAGCTCACCATTTATCATTATCAATCAATGAAATGTTTACTCACCTTATTCTTCATTTAGCCTAATCAACTCAACAAATACAATTCATCATTTCAAAATACAAGCAAGAAAATCATCACCACTAAAAGATCATAAAATCACATTCAAATAAATTACATTTCATTATTTTCACCGAAATAAACATCATCAATTCAAATCATCAAATGTACAAGTATCAGCATTAACAACAAACATCAACAAGTACACATCTTCACATATTCACCAAATATCACCAAGTGTACAATTCACCAAACTCATCAATGCACATAAATCACCAAAGTTCACCAAACACATAATCAATTATGAGACACTTAATAATCCCATCAAATGTATGTAATGCGCCTAGACACGACTCTTACATGCATGCAGTACCATTCTTCTCCAAGGTCGTCACCTCATGATACAACAAAAACATCATTGTCAACGACTATAATCAACAACTATATGTATACAAGTATCCGGTCAACGAAAATATGGAGATAACATCCGACACGACATATGATGCATGAACATATGACTCAATCAACCATGCATATGTTCACAACAATTCAACGGCTATAATCAACGGCTATATGTATATACATGCATTCATCGCCAATCACATCCAAATTAGCATGTATAAACTCACCATCAACAATGCCATTCATTTGCATGTACTTTTAACGAGTATTATGCATCTATTTTTTTTGAGAGAGAGTATTATGCATCTATTATCTATTAAATAACTGAATTTTTTAAATAATTGCATAGTTTTGTAGCGTTTCATGATATTTTGGACAAGTTAGATGAACATCACAAATAATGATTTTTTTTATCTATGAATTCTCTCCATCTATTATTTTAGGGTTGTGTTAACCAGTGCCCCGGGATACTGATTAAGAAAGCTAGAAATATAACTTATTTATTAAAGACAACAGCTTTTTGACTTTTCTAAAGTGGAACATTCCACTTTTCATCATTTTCCAATGTAAAGTTTCCATATTAATCTCCTTAACTAGTGCCCCAGGGGCACTAGTTAACATTTCCCATTATTTTATAGGGTTAATTTTTTTTTTTTTTGTGGTGTCCGGGTTGCATATATTATGCATTGTCCTTACCAATTGAGTTAAACTCACGAGTACATAGGGTTAATTGTTTAAATTAACCTGGAATATATGTTAATTATGCAAAATTATTTTTTCATTATTTTTTGCAGACAAGTTTAGGACATTAAAATATGATTTTCCACGTAAAATTAGAATTTGCATACAAGGGAAAGATTAGTTCTGTATTGGTAAAGCGCCAAAAACTCAAAAAAAGAATCTTGACCTAGAAATCGAATTTTGAGCTAAATGTTTGCAGAGACATTTATAAAAATACATAGAATTTAACTACAAAGTTTCATAACATTTTGAAAATGCCTATTTTTATTTTGATTTTTCAACTAAAACGTGCAAAATTCCAAGTCTGTTATGAATAAGCATATAGTTACATGACCAATTTGGTTCTCTAAATTTTTAGGTTTGGTTAGAACATCATATGAACCTTCATCACAAGATTTTGGAGTTTTTAAGCAAGAGACTAATTAATTACGATTTGTTTTTAAAATCCATAATTATAGGGAGAAAAAATTCAAAAATAATTTGTCCCTAGTTTATAAACTCCAAAATTTTGGAGTGTAGGTTCTTATGATGTTATAAACATGCTAGTAAAATTAGGGAAATAAATTTGACACGTGAATATATGCTTACTCGAAACAAAATTGTAATTTTGCATACTTAGGTCAAAAAATAAATATAAATGGAGGCTTCTTCACAATACCATGAAAATTTTCATGTTCTTTATATATAATTTTATAGATATCCCTGCAAAATAATCAGCTGAAAATTCGATTTATAAGTTGGGGTTTTTGTTGTTTTGTTTTTTGAGTTTTTGGCGCTTTAAAAATTCATAAGTAATCCATTCCTTCTCAGAAAATTCTAATTTCATGTGGAAAACCATATTTTAACATCATAAACATGTATGTAAAAAAATCACATACAGATTCGACCTCTAGGTCATTTTTTTGGACTTTATGTCTACATGGAATATATGTGGGCAAAAACAGGAAGAATTTCAAATTACAATGTTATAATATGTACTTTTTATAGGGTCATTTTTCAGACTACGTATATATTACATGATCAATTTAAAAAATTAACCCTACTTTATATATTCCTCTTTTCATTTCTTTCATTTTTTTTCTCACACATATACAAATAAATGACATTGTTACCTACTTTTTTTCTTTCAAAATATATATTTTAAAAGTGAAATACTGCCATATAAAATAATTTTAAGTTAGATTCAATTTAATTTAATGAATTTTTAAGTGGCACAATGCAATTTTAATTGTTTCAATGTAGTATGGCTGAGGATCGTTTAAGTTGATTATGCAATTGACTAGAAAATACTCTTAAAAACACCGACTTGGATTGGTCCAGTGGTGTTGATTTGTGATATTAGAGTGTGCTTCTTTTAAGATCTCATGTTTGATTTTCTCCGTATCAATTTTGCTGAGTTAGTTCATAGAGAATAAATCTGACTTTAAATTGGACTCCCACAAATGGATGATATGACTAATTCTTTTAAGAGTAGTGATATTTGAACATTCAATTTTGTTGAGTTAGTTCATAGACAACTCTTGTGACAATTTTTTCTCTCACTCTTTTCATTGATCAAAAACAATAGAGAGAGAAAAAGGAAGAGAGAGAATAAGAGTATAATGTGAGTATGAGAGAGAAGATTGTTAAAAAATTATCATAAAATGAGTAGAGTTAACTTGTGCCCTTATGACACATGTTAAGAAATCCAAAAAAAGAAATTTTCCCTTAAACTTTGTGCATTCAATTCATTAAAACATTAAAGATAATTTAATGCACGCATTCCAATATATTATTTCTACATTTATCTTCTAAGTTTGTGACTTAAGAACACAAGTTAACATTTATCTTCTTTTAGACCAACAGTGTAAAATTGCTATACATTAAAAATTCTAAATAACATCAGCAACAGTAATACTACTGTGGTGGTTGTGCATTAAATATGTAAGTTGCAATCTTTCTTTGTTTACATTTGTTCTTCTTCCAATAGATTTTCTTGACCTACAAAAGGGGGCCCAAGAGTAGGTCCCTATAGTCCCTACATGGCCATAACCATAGTCACAACCTAGCGCAAAAAAAATGAAAATTTCACGTGCCACAAGGACCAACAAAGACCCTACCAATGTCATCTATCCTCCTTGAATGTATATTCATACAATCTTACAAGTCCCTCTCATACAATTCATTGGGAGGAATACAAGATGTTCACATTCCAACAACAATAGATTCAACACCACTACCATCATTTCCACAACATACTTGAGGTAGATAGGTGCATGGTTTTAAATTGTGGTCCACAAATGTAATTGCGGCTGCAATATAAAGAATTTTGAAGTCTCCGTAGCCGCATCTCATTCACAATTTTGGCCTCATTTTTCCACAATATAAAGGTTTGCAGTGTAACCATGACCGTAACCGCAATTTCAAATCATGAAATTGAAAGCATGAGGTATATACAGTAGCAAAATCTAGGACTTATTTTTTCCTTCTACATTTGGAAATATACAAGATACTAAAATTTGTTAATGAGGAAATAAATTGAAACATGTTGGTCCTTGATGAAATGATGGAAAGATGGGATTGTGGTTGCAACTATTTGGAAAAGTGAGATTTGTAAAATCTCTCTTTGTTGTCACTTTTCCTTTTCAACTTGGTATAAGTAGTAGCTTCTACTTCTCTTTTAACTCCAAAAGTGAGAACCAAAAAGAATTCTCTCCTTAGTTATAAATCTTCCTATTGATTCCATAACTGAAAAGTTCACTCAACCCTCTACTCCTTCTTCACTCTATTCCTTACTTAGTTCAACCTCATAATTCACTGAGAAACAAATTCTTACTACAGCATGTTTAACTTTAACCTTCTTCACCCTTTAACTACAAACATATGTTCCATAAAAAATTGGAAACATCCATCATTTAGCCTTGTAAGTGAATACAACATTCTATTCATAAAAGGCTTCATGATTTTATTCCTTAGTTGTATAACCATTAGACTTAATTTTTGTATTTCAAGTATCCCTTTTTCCTTGAAAGCACTTCCTTTAGAAGGACACTTTAGTTTTGATGAACTTGACCTAAAAAATGCAGCTAAAGATTTTGGCAACAGATACCAATCTCATCCTATGACAGTACTGCATCCAAAATCAGTATCTGATATTGCAGTTACTATAAAGCATATATGGAATTTAGGTCCTAGTTCTCACCTCACTGTTGCAGCTAGAGGACATGGTCATTCACTTCAAGGGCAAGCACAAGCTGAAGAAGGAGTTGTGATCAATATGGAATCACTCAATGTTGAAGAAATTAAGGTGTATGGTGGAGAATTTCCTTATGTGGATGTGTCAGGAGGTGAATTATGGATAAAGATTTTGCATGAGACATTGAAGTATGGTTTGGCACCAAGATCTTGGACAGATTATTTGCATCTGACAGTTGGTGGTACTTTATCCAATGCTGGTGTTAGTGGTCAGGCTTTTAGGCATGGTCCACAGATCAGTAATGTTCAGAAGATGGAGATTGTTACAGGTTGGTACTTTGGTGAGAATGAGAAAAACTATTTTTTTTTTGTGAATAAACATGTGCAAGATATGAACAAAGGTTAACGGTTGGGAAAAAGGGGAAAAACCATACTCTAGTATTCTTGATAGAGAACCTACTATTTTGTCTCTTGTGAATTAATATTTCACTTGACAATAAAATGCTATGAAGCACAATCAACTCCGTCACGTTAACGCCGGTAATTTTTTGAGAAAACATAATGAGTAAATATAATGACATTTCGTTGTCAGACTTTGGATATGCCTTCAATATAAAGTGTCGGTGTTACATAGCTGACAAGATAACTCCCTGTAACCCTTGATTTAAAATACAATTGCCTCGTGATTCTAAATATTATAGAAGATTACGATCAAAGCTGATGAGGTTTCTATTGTTACATGTCGTGTTGTGGTTGTAGAGACATCAAAAACTTTTGATTGTTTTTTTAACTTATGTTAGGTAGTCACATAAGAAAGTACCAAGTACCAACTAATAATAACTGTAAATAAATTTATTCAAAAAATAAAAATAAAATTGCTTTCTTTTGGATGATTAGAAAGGGATTGTTGATGAATGATGCAGGAACTGGTGAGGTGGTAAACTGTTCTGAAGAGCAAAATGGTGAACTCTTTTACAGTGTACTTGGAGGATTAGGACAGTTTGGCATTATAACAAGAGCAAGAATCTTGCTAGAGCCAGCACCTACCATGGTAATAATTCATTTTATAGTATGGTAGAAACAAACAATTTCTTTTAATTTTCATATTTGGTTTTGCAAGTTTCAATTTTCATCACAAAATGTTTTTCCTATTGTTTTCAACAGGTAAAATGGATTAGAGTGCTATATTCAGATTTCACAGCATTCACTAAAGACCAAGAGAAACTAATATTTGCAGAAAAAGCTTTTGATTACATTGAAGGATTTGTGATAAAAAACAGAACTGGCTTGTTAAATAATTGGAGATTATCCTTCAATGCACAAGATCCTGTTCAAGCTAGCAAGTTCAAATCAGATGGAAGAACCCTTTTCTGCTTAGAATTGGCCAAATACTTCAATATGGAAGAAACCATGGAAGTAAATCAGGTTAGGAAACAATACTCAACCTGAACATTAGTTTTATGTAAAAAGTCATAATCAATTATGGGCATGCATAAACACTTGTGAGTGACTTGTCTGAGAAAGCTTATTGAAACATCTCATGGCATGTCTAAAAGTTGTTATCAGCTTATTTTCATAAGCTGTCCAGGATAGCTTATGAAAACAGCTTATAACTCATATTTAAACAATTTGAATTTATTTTAACTTTTACTACGAAAATTGCTTATACGTAAGTACTTATATGAGAAACGCTTATGCTATAAGCGATGAATTAAATTCTTTACCAAATTCTCTCTCTCATTTTAAATTGATAGTGGAGATTTCAATAGATCGTCACATCACATGAGAGAATTCATTCCCTAAAAACGGTTTCCCCACTTGACAAAGTAAAACTGTATACATCTGCCCACCTCGAACTGCACCTGTGGAGCCAAGACTGCCCTAAATAATCAATTGATTGATAGACAAAATAATTAATAAATAATTAAACTATTTCTCACAAATCATTATGTTTCTCTAAATAATAAATTAATTGTTAGACAAAATAATTAAAAAATAATTAAACTATTTCTCACTAATCATTGTGTTTCTTTTTTATATATATGCAGGATATTGAGAAACACTTGTCCCACTTGAACTTTATCCCATCAACACTTTTTCAAACAGAAGTCACATATGTGGACTTTTTAGACAGAGTACATATCTCAGAAGTAAAATTGCGTTCAAAAGGCTTGTGGGATGTTCCACATCCATGGCTCAATCTTTTCATACCCAAAAGCAAAATACACAATTTTGCAGAGGTAGTATTTGGCAATATCGTCAAGGAAACTAGCAATGGTCCTGTCCTTATTTACCCCGTAAACAAATCAAAGTAAGGTTCTGAAAACTATTTCAAATTTTTAGCATCTATATAGTTTATACGAGATAGGGTAACTTTGTGCCTTAAGACACATCTTAAATAATCCAATAACAAAAATTTGTCTGAAACAAACATTTTTAAAAATTAAAAAAATTAGAATGCGTATAAGCACCCTCTTTTTCCATGGATCCCACTACATTTTCATATTAAAATATTAAGATGTAATGATATAGAATTATTGGTATATGATACAAAGTTATTAGTGGATTTCATTTAAAAAATTTGATGAAGTGTTTTATTGGAAGGATTGAATGTTTACAAAATACTACTATTTAAAAATTATAAATGATGTGTGCGTGTAGACCCATTGTTGATACTCTAAAGTTACCCTTAGATAACACACATTTCTACCTTAGTGTCAATTTTGTATAGTAATATTTAACCCACATGAGGGTTAGGTAATTCACCTATTTTAAACTATGAGACTAAAATAGTTTAGGAGTTAAAGGTTCAGAGATCAAAACATAGTAAAGAGGAGAATAAATGGTACCATAACAAATTAATACTAATATTGGCCTATTTAAAAAAATATTATATTAAAATATAACATAGTAATTTAGTCCATCAATTTAAGGTCATCCATCAAATAACCCACGTATCAAGTCTAATAGTACTAGATGTAAGCTTATATAGGTAAAAGCCAAGCACCACATTAAAAAAAAAGGCTAAAGTGCACTTTTTACCCCTTAAATTTTAAAAAGATGCGATTTTGGCCCCCTATGAAAAAAAATGACAAAAGTGACCCCCTATGTTTAGGGAAATATGCTCTTTTGACCCCCTAACGTAAGGGAAATATGTTCTTTTGACCCCTTATCTTCTCAAAAAGTTGCAATTATGGTCCCTTTTTTGGGACACGTGGCGTCTTCTTAGCAATTATAGGACGAAAGGGGCCAAAATTGTAATTTTTTTAAATAGGGGGCCAGAATCGCAACTTTTTGAAACTTAAGGGGTGAAAAGTGCACTTTAGCCCAAAAAAAAAAAGTATAGTGACACTAATTACTTTATTGTTAGGATGAGTTTGATCAAATATAAAAACATAATACAAACACGATTTGAATTTTGATTCTAGAAACATGATTCCAATGTTTAAACATATAATAATTTAAAATTAATGTCATCTGCAGGTGGGACAAGAGAACATCAGTTATTATCCCAGATGAAGATATATTCTATTTAGTGGGATTTCTTGCCTCTGCAGTCCCCTCATCCAGTGGACCTGATGAACTTGAACATATTTTAAGTCAAAACAAAAGAATTTTAGAATATTGTGAAAGAGCCCATCTTGGAGTAAAGCAATATTTACCCCACTACACTACACAAGAAGAATGGCAGACACATTATGGTCCTAAATGGGAGATTTTCAAGCAAAGAAAATCTATTTATGACCCATTGGCTATACTTGCTCCTGGCCAAGGAATATTTTCTAAATCAATAACTTTCTCATGACAGCAGCTACATTTAACTGTATTTTATTTATCTGAGAAGGAACAAGCCTTGCATATAATGTGTGTGGAACCAAGGCAGAAGAGTCAAGTCAACTAAGGAGAACAAACGTTTCAAATATGAATTATCATAGGATTTCAAAAAATATATACCTACTGTATATATTCAATTTTGTAAACAAATCCTTATTTTATTTCTTTATGTGGCTTATTTGAAGGAAGAAAATATTTATTTTACATGCGTATTACATACTTATTTCCCAAAAATAATACTAATATATACAAGCACAGGGGTATTTTTCGAGAAAAAATGGCTGTGGTTGGAAAAAAGAGGCTATTTTTGGAGACAAAAGGGGTGTGCTTAGAAAAAGGTTAGTTTGTTTCAAAAAATATATATATTTAAGTGTCATTTACATTAATAGTTTTTACCCAAGTATGGATTAAAGGAGATCAGGTTTGTGTTAGGTCTCGACAATCAACGTAAAACTTTGTCGAATCATTATAGCATGGACCAAATATGAAATTGTGTGAATGATAGGTCGTTGCCCGGAAGCAACGTGCTATATAGCTCGACTACAGTGTCAAATGAGCAAGGGCCGCTGCATTGCCGCCTAGATGCAGTGAAAAATAAGTAAGGGTTCCCATATCTTCGTGAACGGGTGCAGGTAAAAAAGTTAGTTCGTGAGAATATGATTCGTTTTGGAACATGAAATATAGACACTCTTACAGGAAAGTCTATCGGAGTAGTAGACGCTATTACTAGGAGGAGGATTAATATGATGTGCCTATAAAAAACTAAGTGGATGGGGAAAAAGGCGAAAGATTTAGATAGTTCATGATTAATTTAAGCTTTGGTACATCGATGAAGTTAGATCGAGAATAGGAGTAGATTTAGATAAGGAGTAGAAGAAAGATATTGTGGATGTTAAAAGAATAGGAGATCGAATTATAGCCCTGAAGTTTGTAATGGAATAAGACTCCTTTAATGTAATTAGCGCTTATACACCTCAGGTAGGGATAGAAGAACACCCTAAAGTAAAGTTTTGGGAGGAGTTAAAAGGCATAATTGATGTGCGGATTAGGCAAGTGTATCAAATTGTTACAAAGTAATAAAGTGATAAGTAGAGTAGCGTATCCACATGGATTGTTGTTTCGGCCAAGAAAATTGTGTTACTTATTTTTAGGTGACGATCAAAATAAAAGAGTTGAAGGGTTAGAGATATGCAATTTTTATCTTTTTGCAATAGAGCAAGTTACCTGTTTTTGGTTGCAAGAAAGTAAGTAGCGGTTAGGAGTATTCAAATCCCCCCTATTTATTTGTTGGATATTAAATAACAGTAATGCCACGTTTATTTATCTCAGGTAGAATATACGAGTGATAAGGCCGTTGGGACATTACTAACCTAATCGGTCGTCAAGTTGCACCTACTGGTCACACGGTGATCCTTACTGTTGGGTATTTGTATTAGCTTCATTGTTGCTAAAACAAACATCCATGTGTTGATGTTGGATACTACGTTCCAACATGTTTTACGCATTTTTACGAGATGTTGTGTATGATGTTCCAACATTCTGGAACAGTTCAATGTGCCTTGTTTTATGCCTTGATGTACGTGCGCTTTATCTTATTAAGGAATCCATGTCCTTATATCTTGCTGACAAAGCAACGCGCATATTTGTTTAGAATTAGTTGTGTTTTTATTCCTAAAGGAGTAACAATATTTTAGGGAATCTTTGGATATGTTTGGCGGTTCCTAAAGATGTTCCTATCTTTTAAGACTTTCCATATTTGTTATTGATTCTTGTTACGTAGATCAGCTGAAGAGTCTACATTGTTCTGAAGCCCAACAAGGTTATTTAGCCCATATTACTTCAGTATATAAGGAAGACTTCAAGACCTAGTTTGATATTCAAGCCGTCATTCTAAAGAAAGTTATTTAGGGTTTTGAGTCATGTTCTCTGTGTGTTCTTCTCTTGTATCGTTTTGATGCAAGTTTAGGATTGTTTGTTATTTGTGAGCCTTTCTTGTATCACCTTGATGCAAGCTTAGGACTATTTATTGAGTTGTAACTTGTGTGCTACACCAAAGCTTTGAAGCAAGGTAGTAGTTTGTGTTTGAAGGTAACTTCACCATATTGTGTTTTAATTTGATAATCACAAGGGTTGTGATTGATTATAGGATAGTGAGATGGGATCTCGGATCTAGGAGTTCCTAGGTTGAAATCTAGACGGGTAGGTCCTAGATCTTAAGTTGTAAATGTGGTTTGCTAAGAACTTTAGAATAAGGACTACACTAGTGGATTTCCTTCCTGGCTTGGTAGCCCCCCAGAGTAGATGTGTTTGTCACCGAACTGGATCAACAAACTCTCTGTGTCTTTTACTTTCTTTTCATTTATTTTCTTGCGTATTTTATGTTTGTTAGCATGATGTTGGAACATTAAACGCAACATCCATTTTTTGTGTGCTCGGTGTTGGAACATCGCATAGAACATCTTAATACTAGTGTGCTAGAATTTCAATTAGCATCAGAGCAGGCACCCCGCCCGTTTTAGGGTGAGCTTCTGGGAAGTTTCTTTCTAGCATTATGGACAAGGAAGGAGGATTTGTAAGCAGACCACCTCTGTTGGATGGCTCAAACTATGACTATTGGAAATCACGCATGAGTGCCTTTCTCAAATCTATTGATAGCAGGACCTGAAAAGCAGTTCTGAGAGGTTGGGAACATCCCGTGGCTCTTGACAAAGATGGAAACAAGACAGTTATCTTGAAACCAAAAGAAGAATGGACCGCTTCTGAAGATGAACTAGCGCTTGGAAACTCCAAAACATTGAATGCATTGTTCAATGTGGTTGACAAGAATATGTTCAGATTGATCAAGCAATGTATTGTGGCTAAGGATGCTTAGGAAATTCTTAAAACTGCCCATGAAGGCACTTCCAAAGTAAAAAGTGCTAGACTTCAACTGCTCCCTACAAAATTTGAGAATCTAAAGATGATGGAAGATGAGAACATACATGATTATCATTTAAATATTCTTGATATTGCCAATTCATTTGATTCTCTTGGAGAGAAAATGTCTGATGAAAAGCTTGTTAGAAAAATAATCAGATCTCTACCTAAGAGATTTGATATGAAGGTAACTTCTATAGAAGAAGCCCAAGACATTTTAAGCTTGAAGGTTAATGAATTGATAGGATCTCTTCAAAATTTTGAAATCAATATCAACAACAAAATTGATAAGAAAGGTAACGACATTGATTTTATCTCAGATATTGATGCTGAAGAAGCACAAAGGGAGCTTAAGGACAATGAAAGTGTGTCAGAGGCTATTGTATTACTTGGAAGACTGTTTAACAAGATTCTAAAACAAGCTGACTGGAAACCTAGGTCAAATGGTCAGAACATAAAATCCAACATTGATAACCAACAAGATAATGTGAGAAAGGTAAAAACTAATGAGAATATCAATCAATCCAAGGGTGTTCAATGTCATGAATGTGAAGGACATGGTCACATCAGAACTGAGTGTGCCACTTACCTTAAGAAACAAAAGAAAAACTTGGTTGTTTCCTGGTCTAATGAAGACAACTCAGAAGGAGAACTTGAAAATGAATATGCTAAGGATGTCACTACTTTAACTGGTGTATACACGTCTGATGTTGAGTCAGGTGATAAAGAATTAACTTATGAAGAACTAGTAATCTCCTACAAAAAACTGTATACCAAAAGTGAAGATATATGCAAGTTGCTTGAAAAACAAAAGAAGACCATCAGTCAACTGCATACTTAAAGGAACAATCATCTGACAAAAATATATGAACTCTATGATGAGGTAACTCAACTTAACTCCCAACTTGAGCATTTAAAGAAACAGGTAAAAATGATGACCACATGAACTGATGTTGTGGAAGAAATTTTAGAAGGTCAAATCAAAAGAAAACCAAATGGTATAGGATTTGATCATAAAGCTCAAAACAAAAAACATTAACACAAGAATTTTGCCTATGCTTTGAAAGATTATGGAAAGGATAAAAATAAAAGGAAGCTCAAAATATAAAATTTATTGTTGCTGGAGGAACATATGATCCCACCATGAGTATATCAATGTTGCAACATCCAGAGGAACGTCAGATTACCAAAAGCAAGAAGAAATCTCACCCATGGGTTTGTCACTATTGTAGGAGAAAGGGTCATATAAGGTCGTTTTGTTTTAAGTTATATGGATATACAAATCAAGTTGATCACAAATCTCCTGGAGTGGAGGCCAAAGTGTGAACATGTTGGGCTAATGACTCACACCTCGCTAAAAGCATTGTTAAAGGAAGACTGGATCTTTGACAATGGATGCTCTAGACACATGACTGGAGTTAATAAATTTCTAGACACTGTGAAACCTTACACTAACAACCATGTGACTTTTGGTAATGGGACTGAAGAAAAGATCCTTTGGATAGGAAACTTAAACAATGATGAATTACCAAAACTTGACAATGTGATGTGGGTAAAAGGTCTAACCTCTATCTTGATTAGTATAAGTCAGTTGTGTGAACAGGGGATGGATGTGAACATCAACAAATCAGAATGTCTGGTAACGAATGAGAAAGGAGAAGTTCTAATGAGAGGTATTAAAACTAAGGAAAATTTCAACATATTTGTACCACAAGGAAAAAGTTAGACTGATAAACAAAGTGGAATGTTGGACACAATGTTGGAACATCAAGTGTCTCCTAAGAAACTTGATCTCCTACACTTTGGTAGTACTAAAAATGGGAAAAGTATCTCTGATAGTTGGTTATGTAAGAAAAATCATTAAGTTCGTTGTTTTTATGAAAAACAATTAAGTAGTATTTCTGTCAGAGTCTTGGATTCCAAGTATTTTGATGAATTAAGGGGTAAATTAGGAATTTGTTCGCATAAGAAGTTGGAGCAGTTGAATGGGACAGGGTGTGTGGTTCCTCATTGATTACTGCACACTAATTCAGGTTTTCTATCTCAAACCTACCTTAAACCGCCAACAACATAAAATAACTCCTCCCCTATCATTGTTTTCTCTTTCACTTCTTCCAAGTTCAAAAACATACACTTTTTTCCCTCTCTCTCTTCTAAATCGTCTGGTTTCTCCATCATCATCGACCATTGCCAACATCACCAAATTATCAGGTCTAGCAAAACCACCACTCCTACTTCCAAATAAACCATGGCCTCTGAACCTCAAGAAACCAACGCCTCCATTCCAAAGATGATCGAACCATTCCTCCCAGCAAATCTAAAAAGAAAACCCCTGTTAAATCTACTTCGAAGAAAATGAAGCCCTCTAAGTCTAGAGGGTGAATCAAAGACTGCTTTGAGTGGCTGAACTTTACGAAAAGGGAAATCCTTTCGTCTCTACAGTTGTCGAACCAAGTGTTGACGCTTCTGAAAAGGACCCCAAATCTGTTGATGTTGAAGCAACCCTCAAGATTGTTGCTGATGTTGCCTCCTCTGAGATTGAAAAAGGTAACCCTTATGAAACGCCTAATTCTGCTGTTTCTAAATCTGGTAGAAAACTAGGGTTAGAAGATTTGAACGCACCCATAGATAGTACTGAAAATATGAATGTGGATAACCCTAATCTTGAGTTTTTCCTATGCTCTAGATGCATGGCATGTGCTCTAGGCGCATGGCAATGCTTCCCGGGCCGAGTTTCTCCGATTTTCCGTCGTTTTAGGTCTTCGTCTTCAAATAACATGCCTCGGAACTTGGAAACAAAATTCCACCCATATTGTAAAGTGTAACACCCCGTTTTCCCAACAATGTAAATAATACACATAATTAGAGTATTCAACGTAAAACGGAATGTCACACTACATTTAAAGTATAAATAGAGTAAAGTTACTATTTATCAAAACCACTTTAACAAAACATCGCAGCGGAAAACTTAGTTCATCATTCAACAACTTTGTTCAACAATCTTTGGCACTACGGCCTCAACATAAATAACTTAAAGGAAAATCTTAATCCAAAAAGGTTCAACAACATAGTTCATAAAACAATACGTAACAAATGGAAAGCAAAGCAAGAATCCCCATCTCGTTACGTATCAGAGCGACCCTAAGACGACACACGAGAGAGTCAACTCACATCAACAACTAAGCCTAGTTATCTGCACATTACCAACATAGGGGCAACATTCAAACAGAAGGGGTGAGATTTCACATTTAATAATAATAAGCATATAATTCATCAACGAAATTTAACAACCTAAACATCAATAGTTAACAACAATAATAGTTCACATATACTTATTATCAATAATAATTCACATAGGTTTCATTTATCTCTACTTAGCATTTACAATCAACAAC
>Ga0315914_1007114_pt1 | contig 15619 bp, 2 predicted proteins | sample MpolenodulesMG_FD_203920 | JGI IMG/M metagenome (GOLD analysis project Ga0315914, IMG submission 203920) | Medicago polymorpha root nodule microbial communities from Los Angeles, California, United States - elongated nodules | ecosystem: Host-associated > Plants > Roots > Nodule | place: USA... | reverse complement strand
TTGCAAAGGATGAAGAAAAGATGAAGATTCAATGCCTAGATCCATGATGTCTCAACAAATCTTGGGTTGAATCTACTCCTAACTACCTTGCTTTGTGTTTCTCTCTCTAGAAAATGCCCTATTCTCACTCTAAAAACCAGAAAATGTATTACAAAAATGATAAGATGATGAGAAAGAGAAGAAAAATTCTTTAAGTTGGGAAGAATTCGTGCCTGCACGCTTAAGCGTACAGGGGTCGCTTAAGCGTGCCTCCTGGAAATCTTCCGTTGGCCAATTGGGAACAGCCATGTGTGCCTTATCCACTTGCATCCTGATGAAGTTCGCTTGAGCGTGCGTCTAGCGTGCAGTCAGCGTACAGATTTGAGCTCTTGACATTGTGTACGCTTACGCGTACAATCGGTCGCTTAAGCGTACCAATTGAATCTTTGATAAACGAACCACAAGCGTGCTGATAGCGTACATGAAGGTTGGCTACTGGAACTCGCACGCTTAAGCGTACAAGAGGACACTTAAGCGTGCTCTCTGAATCTGGGCAGCGTGCTGGTAGCGTACCAATGGCGTACATGAAGTTGCTCTCGACATTGTGTACGCTTAAGCGTGCTGAGGACGCTTAAGCGTACTGACTTTTGGTTCATCAGCTTCTTTCTTGTTCCTTGCTTGTCATTTCTTGCATAATAGGGAGGGAATCAGGCATGTAAAGAATAAATGGTAAAAGAACACAATTTGGTAGTTTTCCTTAGATTACTTGCAGAACAAGTCACTAAAATGCCTAGATTAACACATAAAACATGTTACTTTTGAGCACTTATCAATCACTTATTAACAATTTTCTAATTTAAAAGCATAATTATTTTTTAAAACTAGACAATCTAAATGTAGACGATCTCAACTCTAAACAATTTCATGCTATTTATACTAAAACTAGACAGAATTTAAAAACATGTCTTCAAAAGAGGTTGACCTACTTGATAAGGAATTAATTCATAACTCTTTAAATAAGTTAGTTCAACTCACATTGACACAATGCATTAACTACTATATAATTTCCTTTTTAGTATGCTTAACTAGTGCCCCAAAGACACAGTTAGCATTTCCCATTTTTTTTATTGATTTATCGATGGTAAACCGTAAATACTAAATACTCTCTTAGCTTATTCAACTCATCTAAATGATTTTTTTATAAAAAAATTATAATTAAAAAACATGTTCAATTTCGGGATGTGATGAATCTTTTACTGTTTTTTAACTAAAAACTAAATTTGAAGTAAAATGTTTAGTTTTTAAAATGATTTTTAGCGATCATTGTTCAGCGTTCAAATTTTTTGGAACAGTGGATATAGTTTATAGAGAAAGCTTGGCCCACAGGCTCTAATCAAATTGGGCTGATTCGAGCCCCAATGTTATTTTTAAGAGTATTATTTTTTCCACCCTATCAATTTCTCGCACGCCCTTTCTTTTCTTCATAAAATACCCTTAGTCCGGAAAATAAATTCTGAACTATATTGTTACTTTTTCTAGATTCTAAAATCCGGATTTATGTTTTTCCAGATTTTTTTTAACTTTAGTCTTCCAAAATCGTAAAATAATGACAAATTAAAATAAAAAACAAAAATAAAAACAACAGAAAGATAAAAAGAATTCACTTTATTAATATATGAATAATAATTACAATAATGTTGAAGCTTTTTAAGCTTATTACATAAGAACCTAAAACTATATCTAATCTCCTAAGATCTCAAGAAGAGGAAAGCCATAGGACATACCAATAGCTTCACTCTTGGAGGAGAAACATGGGAGGAGGAAATAGGAGTGCGGGAAGAAGAAAACAATGTTGCTGATAGGACATACCAGTAGCTTCAATGTTGAAGGGGAAACAAGGGAGGAGGAAAGAGGAGGGCGGGAAGAAGAAAACAACGTTGCTGAGAGGGGATGGGGTCGGTTCCATCGCCATTGATCGTTCATACAATCCCTGAAAATTTCCAAAGAGGCCTATTTCTATGAAAGGCCAACAATGGAAAACCATGGTTGTGGAGGGAATAGGAGGAGAGGGTGGGAGAAACAATGTGGTTTGGAAGGCTATTTATAGGGAGGGAGGGACCAAAAAACTGTTTTCCACCATTAATGCAGTCCAAAAACGTGGTAAAAATCGTTTTTTTGACTTGACCACCGTCCAAAACATCTGACAAACGTGTTCTATGTGGTGCAGACCACCGGCCAAAAGATTTTGATGAAGTCCGGATTACACATGGATTCCAGATTATATAATCCGGACAAATACGATCCTGGTGAAACAAAGGAAACTTGGCTCTTTCTGTAGGGTGAATGATGGTTCAGATTCAATTATCTAGATTGCTACATTTAAACTTTAGTCAAAGATGTTCATTTAAACACTAAAATAGTCTGAATTGAAGTCAATTTTTTTTAGGGTGCCAGTACAGTCCGGATTACAAAATCCGGACTGCCTCAACATAGGATTCTTTTGTGAGGACCACATTTCACACACAGTTTTTGTGGTCCACAACGTCCATAAACCCCTATAAATAAGTGTTTCCAGTTTTCATCTTCATTTCCATCAAAAACACACAAACACACCAAAGAAACCATGAAACTTTTTGTCATTGTGTTGCGGATCTTTGTCATGCTGCCGCAAAATAGATTGCTCTCTATGTGACAGCATGGTGAAGATCCTCAACATGCTTTCAATAATATATAGATACTCCTTGTTGCCTCCTTGATAGATAGATAACTCAAAAATATCAAGAGGTTGCTATAGATCTTGCTGCCTGCCTGATGAATATGTCATTTGGCAAGGCAGCATGATCTAACTCAAAGAAATCCTCTTGAAACACATTCCCAAAAGATTCATCATTTCTGTTATTATGGTTATTTTTAACTGTTTATTTGTCTTATGTTGTTTTTATTTATGTTATGTGCCTTTGTTTTATTTTTTTTCCAAGCCATTCGCCACGAAAACGCTCCATAATACATGGTCTGATGCTGTTCGGATTTTATAATCTGGACAAACTTCGTGCACTCCATATTATATAATCTGGAAACCCTCAATTTATTTTGGACTGTGGCGTTTCACCAAAGGTTTGACCGGTTAGTAGAGTTTTAATGCATTTTTGGACGGTTTTGAATGACAAACACGTTTTCCTTGACTTCCAAATGACCTAGGACTTGTTTTAGGCTATAAATAGGCTTGCATGTTCAACAAATTCCTTCATTCTTCACTTCATCTCTTTTCTTTCATTTTCTTCAAATTTTTTAAGTTTTGTAGGAGTGTTTGTGGTGTCATGGTCATTGTTAACCGTTCATACGACCCCTGCAATTGCATTGTAGCTTATGCGGAGGTTATATAACGGTCAACATAAACCATTGACATCAAAGAAAGACACAAAAATTTCATATCGATTTGGTCCGAATTTTAAAATCTGGAAAGCACTAACAATCTGATTCGGAAAATATAATCCAGACCAAGGGCATTTTTGGAATTTTGCAGGGCTCGTGAGAAGGCAGCAGGGTGGGAAATGTAATACTCTATTTTTAAAACAAGATTGCTCTTTAGGCATCGTCAATTTCTCACATGTATTTAAAAATATTAAAAATATCCCTATAAAATCCTAATTCTTGGTCGTTTGTGATTGGAAAATAACCCAGGATATTAGCTCAGTTGATAGGGACATTGCATAATTTATGCAGGGGCCGGGGTACGAACTCCGTACACCCCACTTCTCCATATTTAATTGTGTGAGCTTCAGCCACTAAGCTACTGGACCAAAAAATAACAAAATAAAAAAGAACCCGATCTCTACTTTTTAGATTGGTTATCAGTTGACCTGATTTAACAAAGTAGTTCGGTGTTTATAAAAAAAAATATTGTTGAATTAACGTGTTTCCTAAATAATAATATCAACGAAAGCTTTTTCATCGGTTACACTTTTAATCACCCTAAAAAGTCACACCTCCCTATTTGAAATTGGGAGATCCCACAGGTCTATCTTATTAAATCGGTTAAACGGGAAATCAATCTAAAAAACAGTTAACATAAATCATCTCATGATCACAACCGAATGAAAATCAGGTCTAGATTAAAGTATTTTTGGTATTTTAAGGTGCTAGTTAGCAATTGAAAGTGTCTAAAGTGCCAGTGATCTTTTTTAAAATGATCTGTCAACTTGATGTTCCACAACCATATTGGGTAACATAGGCTTGAGTAAATTGACTTTATTTATTAGATGTTCCACAACCATTACATAAAATTTCAATTGAACATGTAAATTTTGTTTAAGGCTTTTTTTGTCTCTACAAAATAGAAAAAAATACGTGCTTGTACAAAAAAAAAAGTGCTTAAATTTAATTTTCTTTTTTATATTTCCCCTGTGTTGCCAAAACAAACCTCTGACCTCATCTCGAAATACTAAAAAAAACCTCTACATGGGGAAACAAAACTCCGATCTAAGTAAACCCAAATAAATATTCGCTACTAACATTGAAAGCATAATACTCAAACATTTTGCCCTTACAGGCCTCGTGCTTGGGGGGATATGTACCACAATAAAAAAATATAGCCAATAAGAGAGTCATGCACGTTCTCGCCACGTTAGAGACGTAAGCACATTAACAACTACCTCGGTAAAGGGTCATTTGTCACGGGCCTTTACATGGCGACCCTCCCCGTTAACCTGATCTGAGGAAGAACCCAATATACGTCATGCTTTGACTAATCCCTCCCACATGAAACACATGTGGGTTTGACTAAAGTTTAGAGAGGTGGACTAATGGGAGATCCCAGGATCCTCCACTTTCCACTGTCTACTCACCACTAGGTCCTCCACTCATCCACTACTTTCATTGGCTAGACTCTACAAATACGAGGATTCATGTCTCCATAATTCATTCACTTCTTCATCCCCACTTCACTAACGCTAAAGAGAATTACTTAACTTTAATTCCCTAAACCGCTTACAGATACATTGGATCAGGGATCCGCTTTGTTTAACTAGAATAACAAAAACCAATCTTTTGGACCAGGGATCCTCCCTATGAGTTCCTCAATGTTATCGTTATGGTAGGGAGGTCTCTACAGCTGTACTCACTACGAGTACATTGTATAGATTAGACTTTTCCCTAAAAAAAATATTAGACTATTAAAAGCAAATTTAAAATAGATAAATGTTCGACTTAAAAATAGTTTTTTTTTTTGTTGACAAATTCAGCTGAACTCAACTGAACCTAGTACTTCTCCTCTTCCATTGCAACAATTCACTAATTCAGTTATTATTTTTACTATTATTACTACGGTGATGAAACACATAGTTGATTCTTTCTACACCAAACCCCGCTAATCACGTCAACTCCCTACAAAACGTGGTTTAGTTATTTCACTTTATAATAACTATCTATTTCACTTGTCAGCCACATTCCATTTTCTGTATCAGTTCAAGGTATAACAAATAACTCTTTCATTTTCTCATTCCTTTTTTCTCTTGTTGTTTGTTTGCTACGAATTCGTGTTCGATAGTTAGTGATGTTAATCTGATCTGGTGAATGATTTACGGTTTATCAAATGTTTGGATTTTAGTTTGTACATTTTCTCAATGCCATCACTTCATGTTTTAATTGTTGTAGGACATGGTAGAATATATATTATTTTTTTATTATTTATTGATTTTTAAAATGTTTTCAGGTTTCTTTGGCTTCCTATTTATGATTTCCATCTTTTAACCGCCTTCGGAAAAAGTTTAAAGAAGCATTGCCATGTTCCCTTGGATTTTGAAAATGTAAGTTCTTAATCTTAGGTAGTTTATGTTAAACACAATGTCACATAATGATGATACACACTTTCTAGAATGCTTATGGCATTGTTAAAACTTGATTTTCTAATATACTAAATTTGATATGAACAATTGAAACTCGATTAAGCTTATGTATTTTCAATTAGGTTGAAGATGATGACAAAGGAAGGAGCATATTGGAGGAACAATGCTAATTCTGGTATTTGCTGCTATTGGTGGATGTGTACTGTAAGAGGTTCATTGTCATTATCTTCCCCTGATCATAAATAAAAATGAAAATTTGCAAAAGTTGTTAAAATAATTTTATGAAACTAAATAAATTTTCAATTGAATCAAATAAAAAACTTTCCATATTTTTGTAATGTTGATAAAAAAGGGAACAAAATACGTACTGAATGTACCACAAACGTTGTTGGTAGGTACCACAAAAGTATATGCTTTCCCATTTATCGTTCTTCGTGTGTTAGTTTACAACACACAAGATTAATGACCCATCATTTGACCAAAAACCAATTATAAAGGGTTTATTGAAGTTAACTAACTATGCAAGTTATGACCGATCTCCTGGTGAACACAACAATTAGGCATTAGGGTTTTCAGAGTTTTTCTATTTGTCACGGCCCCAAGTTTACATTTTGCGAAAATTTCATCCATGTGTACGTGTCATTAGTCATTGATGTTGAAAATAAATAGATGTACGAGTTAAATTAGATAAAAACTCATACTAATATGATATTTATCATAAGAAATAAATATATATGCAGCCAAAGATGCTTCTAAATCATTCATATCTGTATGTGGGAATGGCTTGATTGAAAGAGGAAGCCTCTGCCAAAATAATAATAATATTACATATCCATATTAGTATAAATTACATCGCAAGAAAGTAATGATTAACACTAGTGAAATTTAATTAATTACATCTGGTATAAGAACACCGTTTGTGTTCTTATACCAAAGATAATTAATACAATTTCACCGGTTTTAATCATTATTTTTCTTGTATGTTATACTAATATGGAGAAGTAATTTGTTTTTCTTTCGGTCGTGACTTCCTCATTCATTCCAACCATTTCCATATACGGCCATGAATGATGTAGAAGCTGCTTTGACCGCATATATATTCATTTTTTATGATGAAAACCTATGGGTATGAGTTTTATCTAATTTAATTCATGCATTTATTTATTTTCAGCATCAACATGTGCTAATGACAAGTACACAGACTAAATTTTGTCAAAATGTGAAGCTGGGACTATGGCAGATAGGAAAAATCTAAAGACTCTTATGCCCAATAGTTGTATTGTCAAGGAGGTGAGTCATAACTTGCATAGTGTTTTTTACATTTAGTTACCTTGAATATACCTTTTATAATAAGTTTCTTGAAATTTGATAGGTCATTAATCTTGTGTCTTGCAAACTAACACACCAAGAAAGATATATGGGGAAAAAAATTATATCTTTATGGTATTTACCAACTATGTTTGTGTAAATACTTCACATATTTTTTGTTTCTTTTTTTCATTATTATTAACATTACAAAAATTGCAATGTCTTTTATTTGATTCACATGAAACTTTATGTTTCACAGGGTGCACAGTTGTGAGGGGATATTATCGGAAAGACTTCACGAACAACATAGATTACGTTCAAAAGGTTGGATTTATGGGATGCATTTAGTAATATACAATATTATGCATGAAGATTTCCATTCCTATGAATGATCATGGCTAGATACAACTAATTGAATGCTCTTAAGGGTTTCACGAGTCGAGCCAACGATTGACGTTACTTGGGCCATGAAGTTTACAGTTTCGCAAATTGAGACTGCATTTAAGTTAAAGGGTTTTACGGATCGAACATAAATGAGAGATGAAGGTGGTAGATTCAGACATGAAAGTAGGAATTAAACGAAAGTCGGGTCAAACGGTGCCATATGAATGCTAGCCAACTCCACTGTTGGTTAAACTTTGATTGTACCTACCAGTGCACTCCTTTTTCTTGAGTACAGTAGTTGTTTGATTCATAAACTTTTTTTATTGTGTAAATAAAATGTAATAGCTATATTATTTTGCAGAGGGACCAATGCTGTAACATTGATAATGTTGGTTCGACCAATATTTGGGGTCATAATAGTAAATGAAGATTGTCACTCTGTGTTCACTGTAAGTATTGTTTTGTCTCTTAAGCATAATACTTAACGAAAATTAGACAATATTAACTGAAAGATATAGAGAATTTTTACTGAACATTTTATGTAAATTCTTGAGCACCACTTAAAATTTTCTATTGCTACCTTTGCTGACTTATTCAATCACAAGTTTTAAGGAAAAAGAAAGAACATATTCATTTGGCTTAGCTGAGTAGAAGTTTCAATTTTATTGCAAAATTTTCATAAGCTACTAGAAATTAACAAACGTGTGACAATTGACACATCCTGTAATTGCATTTTGACACAGCAGAACAAAGGTTTCACAAAGCTTCTTCTGCAAGGTATATTGGTATCTTGGTAGGTGATTCCATAGGAGTGAGCTTCATTGTTGAACAAGCTGGTGGAAAAGGTTCAGATGGCTACCAAAGAGTACACTTAAACATTCACGAATACGATCACAGTATCCTTGATATTGCAGACCATCACAGTCAAATGCGACAGATACAGCTTCAGTTGTGGTTGTACTGCAATGGCAAAGACATCAAATACTTTATGAGCAGATTCATCAGCGTGTTCCACTTTACATTGGAAGCACAGAGGAGGTGGAGAAGGTGGCTCCATTGATCTGTTGATGCCATGAAATTTGTTTTGTTTATGAAGCTTATGCTCTATTAAAATTTTCGTCATTGAATTGATTACATATATGACACCGACACAACTGATGGAAAACGTTGAAAATGTGTCACAGTGAACGAATTGTGCAGTAGATAGATAACAGTACTAGTTTTATTCATTCATTTTGTCTTATAAAATGATAGTATTGGTGCAGTGGTTCCTTTGTACAATTAATACAATGTGACAAAGACTATGTAATCACTATAAATATAAAGGAAAGAAAAAAAAGGAAGTAATTGGAGAAATATTTCACATTGCACCAACTTACTCTCCTCAGCTACTTAGATATACATAAAAGATAGCTATGATGGTTTAAAAACATGTACTTTAAACTCTATCAACAGGTGAGAGTGGTGGAACTGAATTATAATATTTAGTTGCTATCTCCTTGGAATTTAGTTCCTTACTCATATCCAAGGTGTTTGGTAGTTTCTTGCTGCTTAATAGAGAAACAGATATAAAGAAAGCTTGTAAATGAGTGATTGTTGAACTGAATTCAACTGAGTAGAATCCTTCCTTCAATGGCTCCAAATTGAATAAAGCTGTGTCTTGCTCAATTCCTTCCTGAAATTTATGACAAGAATGATGTTAAAGTTGTTTTAGCGAGCTTATGATGTGTCCATAAGCTGTTTTCAGTTTATTTCCATAAGCTCTTCATAATAGGCTATGATTACAGATTATATAGCTTATATGAAAACGATTTGACTTTATTTTATCTTTTGTAATAGAGATAACTTACACATAAACACTCACATAACAAATGCTTATGCTACTATGCTTAATTAAGTTGTTTATCCAAACATGATGTGATAGAAAAGTAAACTGCAAAAGTATACCTGAACAAAAAGTTGAAATTTCTCAAGGTGAGGTTTTGAAATCAGATTCTGGTTAGAGAGAACAAGAAGTTTGCAACCAACATCCCAACCTCCACAGTCACATATTCCGCCCAATTTCCATCGATGAATCAACGGAGAAGGCTCTCCTTTGTTCGGCGAAGCATGTAAGCCACCTGGAAGTATAACTGTAATACTACTACCAGAAATATCATTTTCTTGTGGTATGCAAAAGCATCTTTTATCTGCAAGGAGACACTTTAAGCATTCCTTCTTCAGCAAGTTAATATCATTTTCACAAGGGATCTCGATAACAGCAGCAGCAAGCTCCTTTCTCTTGACGAATTCTTGCGGTCGTTGATCCGGCTGATCAACTCCAATGCCAAATAGGACATAATCTTTCACCATACACTGTCCCTTGAAGTTCTTGTCTTTTGATTCAGTGATTTTTGAGCTAGAAATTTTCATATGACCAGCAATATTATAGGCATATCCACAGTTCTTTTCTTTGCTCCAGTGACTTGTCCATCTACCGCTCTTTTTCTTGATTTCATCAAGAAGGTAGAATGTGAAATAGCAGCTTCCATCATCCTTCTCCGGCGAAGCTAAACTATTCATCGTAGCTGCAAGAACCTTTCTTTCACTGTTGATCACAAAATGAAACAATGGTAGTCCATTTTTTATTGTTAGCTGCAAAAGAGCTTTAATCGATGATTCCTTATTTGTCCGAAAGCTAGTTGAATTTGGGCTACCTTTTGGTGTCAAACTGCTTTCGGACGAATGGTGTTGCGCGTTTGAAGCCTTATGCTTCCATATAGGATCTAATAACCTCATGAAGGTGCTTGATATGTTTCTCTTATGACCATTCACCTTATTATCTTTGCTAGAATTATTCAAACGAGAAGAAGATTCAAATATCAATGGACCAGACTTTGCACTAATTGGCATGGAGCTTTGTTTTGGAATGGTAGGTCCCTCCTTGAAACTTAAACTTCTACCTATCCGATTCAAGCCGAAGGTAAGCTGACTTTGGGATAAGCTATTCCTGTCATTCTCAGTTGATTCTTTCGTATCACCGATAGAACTTTGATTTCTTAGCTTTGTGTCTAACACATCCTTCTCAATGAAAGTATCTTTATTAGATTGGAAACTAGACATCTTATTCGAGCAACCAGGTTTGTTCGATTGAACAGAAGAAAAATCAATATCTTGATCAGTATCGAAACTGTCTCGTGTAGTTTCTGAAGAAGAAGCAAGATCGGTCACAGAAGGGAGAATTGCACTTGAATGTATAGTTTCAGAACATGCATTTTCAGTGTATGCCTCCTCAGGAAGTGAAATATATGATGAGCCACTCAGACTTGATTCTGAAAAAATTTCATCAGATGAAGCTATTGATTGAGAAAGTGGAAAATAGTCTTCGAAATTCGACTGCAGAAATTTCCGTGGACGAAGCAAAACAATGTCTCTTGGAATGCTATGAGAATGTTTTTGATCAACATCAGTACCTGAGTCCTTCCACTGGTCCATCTTTATCTTGGTTTCATTGCTTCTGGAACTCACTTTCTTCTCGGAACCAACTGACATACCTTTATCTTTTCGTTCCAACGGTGGAAGTCGATTTTCAAAACCGGAATGAAGACTTCTATCTTTTTTCTTAAGGCTATGATGTTGCAAACCCTGCATGCTTTTAGCTTCATCCGCATAGTCGCGCCTTTTTTCTTTTTGAAGTGATTTATCTAACTGAATTTTTCCAATGGACTCAAATTCCCTTGATTTCATTCTGTGCTCTCTTTCAATGATCTTTTTACCAGAATTTCGACATTGTTTAACATTCTGTGAAGAACACAAACCTTTTTTTTCATCGAGCTTTTTATGCCTTCTAGAAGTGGAAGATGATGTGGTAGCCAACCTTGACGATGATGACGATTCTTCGATGCTATTGAATGATTGCTTGTTCTTCCATTTTTCAAGTTGCGACCAATCAAGAACACCGAAATTTAAAGCCTTCTCTTGGATGTTTTTTCTTCCTCTATCAGAACGTTTGAGATAACCCGGCAAATTAGACATGTGCTTGACAAGCTCCTCATGTTGCGTTGTTGAACTTTCATTCACACTCTCGCGCTTCAAAATCTCTCCTAATGTATCAATTTGTGGTTTTTGACAATGAACAACAACATATTCTGTTTTCAACTTATGTCGATTCCTTGACTGCATAACTGCCTTTGCGCCGATTTTCTGTTTTGCTTTATCTTTCTGAGGTCTCAAGTCTATATCAGACCACATCTTCAACAGCTCATATATATTCAAAATTCGGTTCCTATAATCTCATATCCTTGATCTACCAATTGTATTTCTGGAAATGTAGACAATTGAATCAGTTAAGCAAATAGATGTCAAAAAATATGATGTTAACATTACAATTCCAATTATAAGAATTTTTCAAAAGGAACTTTGATGGGGCAATTCAACAAAGTATATGCATATGCATAATAACATGCCTATAAGCACGTGATTGAGCTCGGTGGTTAATGAACTCGAGTTAATGACGTATCATTTAGGAGAACGTGAGTTTGAATCCGGGCTGAACATTACTAACAATACAAATACGGCAAATGTCCTTTTTAATTTGCAACTAACAATTAAACATTAATTTGTATATTGTGATAAAAAAAAAAAAAAACTCTACTTAGAAGTTAGAACACAAACTCAAGCAGAGGACCAAATAGGTTGCATCCCTGAGATGATTAATGCGTAAAGAATGGGATTTCTTACATTAAACACAAGTTAACAAGTGACAGTTAACAAAACCAAATTCATATATGACATCACAAAACATATGAAATAACCAAATTAAACAAAAATACAAAATTGAAGACCAACATACCTACAAGCAATGATAAAAAAAAACTTTGCTTTCAAGCCAAGATTCATTTTTTCTTAAAAAATACAAAATACCCAGAAAAGAAAACACTGAGAAAATGAAGAATCCAAAGTATTCTGAAAAATCATAGAACTTACCGAATTAACACGGAAAGAAAATTATATATTTTTTGAAAACTCGGTATCTGGCTCAATAACCGACTAATCCTGAACCGGTCCAAATCACCTAGAAAGCAAAATATGAAGGCAAAAATGGTTTGGAAGATCCCAAGGAAGATCCAAAAGGTCGCAAAAATGAAAGAAGAAAGTTAAGGTTGGAAGCAAAGTAAAGACTAAAGAGGAAGTGGAAATTATCAATGGTGGTAGCACTGTGTGTGGTGATGAATCATAATTCTTCCCACGTTATTGTTCATCATCATAATCTCTACTTTGTTATTCGTATTGGTATGTAATAATGTTGTTAATATAATTAAAAATACATGTATGTGAGTATAGTTAATTGTGGAATAAACAAAAAGGGAGTGAAAGAGAATCATGGTTTCTGTATTTGTTACGTTACAACCTGTGCGTGTGTCTGGTTTTGGCGGGGGAAGGGGTCTACCATTTGGTTTGGGTCCCATTGGGAGCTTTGTTTTGCTTTCACGAATGTACATGTTTGAGATTGGGTCCCACTCAATTCCAACTAATTTTCTTTATGGATTATATTAGCAAAGTAGTACATAAAAAGGAATATCATTAAGTAGCTAAATCAATTGAATTAAAGTAAGCAATACTATTAGAAAGAAGGAAAAAAAAAAAAGCAAAACTAGAAGTCCAATCTTAAATCCAAATAATATCAATGAATGATAAAGTAAGTTTAACTAATGACGTGTTTGGAATAGCGGCGGGGGAGAAAAAACATGTGTCTAGCCTAAAGCTGGAATTTCCAACTTCATAAAAGTCACGGTCACACTACATTGGGACGCGAGAATCTTGCTCCAAACGCTAAGCCAAACATGCTATAAGTGATGAGAATAAGCATTTACATACATTTAAATGATTTAAAGTAAAAGGAAAACGAGAACAACTACTTCCTCCGTCTTAATTGTAAGACAAGAACTTTAAGAAAACTCAAATTCATCTCATCGTCAAATAGTGATAAATACTTTTAATAGTAAAAAATATATCATCATTCTTAGAATCCTATATCAATTTCTTCTATCATTTATTGCATAAAAATGAAAACCACTCTATCCATTGAGGAAATTTCACTTTTCAAATTTTCAACTTCTTCCAAACACAATTTTTGGCAAAGTTTAAGTGTCCATCATTTAGCATTGATTTACCAATAATATAGGGAAGCCAAAACTATATGGATTGTGTCTCCATAGCCTTAAAAGAAATCCATCTTGAGAAATCAATGTTTATATATGTTAGAACAACAATTAGTAATAGAGGATTAAAGAAACGAAAAAAAAATAAAAAACACTAGAATACGATCACTTGTTTATGTAGTTCGGTCTTTTGTATTTACTTCTACGCATATAGAGCATTTATAGTTCCGTATATTACTGGAGGGAATTAAGGTTTACAATATTACAAGTCTTGTATATATTGAATTATGATACATATTACAATAATATCTCTGAATCCCACAACGGGGGCAATAACCCCCAAAATCCAACCATATCCGACAATAAGATTTAGACCTAACACACATTTGGCCAACACTTGGGGGTAAGGGGAGGGAGCTCCACTCCCTTGCCCCTCTTTTTCCCAATCTAGTTTCAAGCTCATAAACAACTTTTTCCCAATCTTTCTCGTGTAATGAAAACCTTCAAAAAGCTTATCTTTGTGACTCAATTGTCTATGGTTAGATTAGATTAGATTAGGGACATATGTCCATAATACTTGGAAATATTTCATTTTCGTTTATGTTGTATTGTTTTTTAGGAAATGCTCACATTGTCTTCTTTTTCTTTGATATTGGTCATATCATATCCTCTTATGCATGCCCAATTGTCCATGACATTAGGGATCAAAAGCAACCCATATACGTTACATACAAACCATAGTTCCAAAAATTGAAATTGGTCATATAGCCTGCACGGTATCAATCATCAAAATGCAAAATAAAAGTAGTAATATTGGAGCCCGATATATCATGTAAAGTTTCTCCTGACGATTATAGAAAATAGATAATTACTTATTAACCAAGATAGAATTAATTCAGTTCACTTTGCAATAACGCCATTCCCTATCTTTTTTATTCTCATAGGAATTTGTTTTTTGTTTTACAAGGGCATACATACTCAATTTGGTGTATGCACACAATGATTGATTGTTATATTCATTAAAACAACAAAAGAAGACATACAAATATGAAGTAATTTGACCATTTGAGGTGAACTCAAAAAATAAAGTGACATTATAATTTGTTCATGCATCATTTAGGTTTTTTCAACAATATATAAAAAAGAATATTGTTAGTAATACTCACTTTAACACACTTTTCTCAACACTCATTTTTGTATTGGGTCAAATACATGTAGATCCTATTTTATATAGAATCTATTCTTAAAGCGGTGTGACTAACATATACTTTTACCCAGTGGCATAGCTAGGAATTTTATAGAGTCTGGACAAAAATTATAGAGTCAAGAATTCTTGTGCACGCACGTGTCAAAATATTGAGTTTGCCCTTTTTTTTGAGTGGATTAATGGACTATTGAGTTGAGTAAAATATGAAAAAAGTATCGATTGAGCCCAAGCTAGCCGGGTGGTGGCTCCATCCTTATTTTACCTAATAAGAGGATGAAAGTTAGAACAAATGTGTGAAAATAAGTGTCATTAACACCACTACTCATAAAATAAAAATGACCTTTATGATACCATCATAGTAAGAAGAGAAAGATTCATATCAAGAGGAATGTTTATGATGAATTGAATGAATGGAGAGTAGTTACAAGGAAGTTTATATTGCCATCAACTGTTACACCTTCTAACTAACTTGGATACATTTCCTTTAAAAAAAACTAACTTGGATACATTGACACGTGCTATGATGACTCAGCTAGTGTGGTGTGGTTGATTGTCAAAGATGGTTTTCCCTTCGTATTAGTTTGATTAATAACAAAAAACATCATCAAAATATTTTTTTATTTTATTTGATGTCAAAGTACTCATGGCGCTGAATAAAATTATACATCATTACTATACCCAAAAAACATAATTATACATCATTAGCTCTTCTCTCGCGAAACTTCCTTCACATGGGGGAGGGGTGTACGAGTAAATTT
>Ga0315914_1007112_pt1 | contig 15622 bp, 13 predicted proteins | sample MpolenodulesMG_FD_203920 | JGI IMG/M metagenome (GOLD analysis project Ga0315914, IMG submission 203920) | Medicago polymorpha root nodule microbial communities from Los Angeles, California, United States - elongated nodules | ecosystem: Host-associated > Plants > Roots > Nodule | place: USA... | reverse complement strand
AATCCAATTCAAAATCCAAATCGCGTACAAATTAATATCAAACCTTTCGAAAACGCATATTTCAAAACCCACGTTTCACAAGATCTCAACACAACTACGAAAATACATACAATCAAATTCTCTGTTTCAATTTCTCTACTATATAAATCACAAGTAAAATCCAAATCGAAATGGATCGCATATTAATATCGAAAATCCCAAGAACATATATCTCAAAACCGTATTTCTTCATTTCTCAAAACTCATGTCATAGTATAGGCAACCAAACCTCAATTTCAAATCTTTTGCTCAATAAGTCATAGATAAATCCAAATAGAGTATAATTAAATTTGATGACTTTGAAATTATATAACAATGACGAGAAAAATGTTCAAAAGGTGTGTTCCCTAATTTGATAAATACTTTAACATATAAAATCATAAAAATAGCAATAATAACGATATTGAAAATAAGCGATAATGATCGTCATCAACTCACATTTATGGCGAATCAACCAAATTTGCTCTGTCAGAACTCCCCAAGCAACAATGAAAGCAACAACTATCAGCTCTAGTGTTTGTTGAGAAATCAAAACATTTTTGTTGGTTTCTAGAGATGAAGAAACAACACCCATTGTGCAGAAAGTACAACAACAACTCCATTCTCCTAACCCCTTCTAAATGAACGAAATTGTGTCTCTACACCTCTGTTCTAGCTTTGACATTCATGTATTAACCTTTCTCAAGCTTCCTTCAAGTTAGAGCTCCCAAATCAACTTATGTGTGATAAACAAGGACTCAATCTAGAACTCATGAACAGAAACGAAAAATTGGGCTTGGTTTGAGTACTTACCCAACAAAATCTCAATGAGCAACTCTCAAGAGATGGGTACTCTTCTCCCTTCTAAAAGCACTAACCCTAACTCTAAAATTAAACCACAACACTTGTAGAATTTGGAGGCTACTTTACTTGGATATGAAATTTTTCTCACAAGGGTTTTATTTCTAAAACGAATTTGGCGATTCAGAGAAAAGAAGAGGAAAATTGAAGAAGGGTGTAGAAAGACGTAGAAGTGTGTAGAGACTGAAAATGGGTTAGAAAGAAGAAAAAAAATGAGGGTAAAAAAGTATCCACGTGTGTTTTGGTAAGTTGAGATTTTTTATTTTTATTTTATCTTTATTTTAATAATATTTGAAATGGTGTGTTACACCCCCTAGAAGGGACTTCTTACGGGACTCCGCTCCTCAAAATCCAAAATTCTATCGGTTAGATTCATTTTTCATTTTTTTTTTAATTCTTCATATTTTCAGAAAAATCCGAAACAATTTGTATTAGTTTTATTTGATTTTTAGAATTTTTTGGTGCTATTTTTATATTTTTATTTGACAGGTTTTTAGCATTTTTTACTTAGCTTTTTTGTTGTTTTTAAAAGCAAAACTCAAAACTGCTGAAATGTGAGATAGTCTGATGGTTGATTATACATAAGAATTGTCCGGATTATAAAATCCGAAATAGTAAACATGAATCCGGATTTTAAAATCCGGAATGCACAAGGGCATTTTTGAAAATTTTACAGGGCGCGGGAGAAGGTCATAGGGTGGGAAAAGTGATTCCCATAAATTTATTATCATCCTTTTACTTTTAACAAATGGTATATATTGGACTAACTAACTAACCCAATTTTTTCAAGAATTCTGCTCTTTACCCAAATGGTTTCTCTCATTCCCACGTGAAATTCCATTTTTACCCTTACGCATGTTAAGTCACGTAGCGTGAGTTAAGTTAAGCTATGTTACTTAAGTCAGTTAAGAGCAACATAGAACACACAAACCCTCATTTCCAAGTTTTTCAAAACACAAAAATTCCACCCCCAAATTCAAATTTCACCGTTCTTGCGTCATTCAAACCAAATTTCGTCTGCAACATCAAGTAAATGATTATTATCCTAATTCTCTGCATTATTTTGGTTGAAAATTTCGAATTTTTGTAGAAAATTAACATTTTTAAGGTTTTTTTTTAAATTTTGCTTGCATGTTAATTTTGATGATTGTTAGTGACGAATTAACTTAGAAATTGTTGTTTAGATGTTGTTTAGGGTATAATGTGGTAGTTTAGGGTTTAAAAATTGTTAGGTTACATAGTTGTTTGAAAATTGCACACTATGTGTTCGGTAAAATGCCTCAATGATATTTTTTTTGTTTTTTTGGATTGTTAATGATGTAATTAGTTGGAATTATGTTTGCTATGATTATAGTTAATTTGACTGCAATGTGGTAGTTTATGAATTCAAATGACATTGTCGATGTTATAGTGTTGTTGTTGTATTATTAAAGATGACACGTGTGTTGCTGTCGAAATTATGTGCAAATGTGTTAAAGATTTTTTCTTTTTGTACAGATATGTCTGAGCAGGAGAAGCCAGATAGACTTAGGCTAGGGAGGCTTGCCCCTACTAGTAGTGCACGTAGGGAGAAGCAAGCACTACAGCCTTTGGACGGTCGAGGGAGAGTGGGGGGCACGAGACTTGGTACCATTAATGTTGCGGGGGGATCAACATCACAGACGAGTCCATCCCGGATAGTGGACCCGACACAGTACCAGCATGAGCAGCATTATCAAGAGCAGGCATATCAGGAGCAGCATTATCCGGAGCAGCCTGAATTTCAGTCGGGTTATCAGTATCAGGAGGGGTATGAGTATCACTAGGGGTATCAGGCTCAGTTTCACGAGGGGTATCAGCCTGAGCAGCATCCTCAGCAATAGTATGTCGAGGCTCCTCAGCAGCAGCATGTCGAGCCTCCTCAGCAGCAACAGTATGAGCAACATCCTGAGCAGCAGCATGCAGAGCCTGTTATGGAGGACGGGGATGTGGGCTTTCTAGGGGGCCTTACGAGTTGTCACTTTTACCGTACTTCGGTAAACACGTGGCATGCAAGCTTTGAAACGATAAAACAGTAAGTATAATTTGCTTTTTTAATTTAATGATATTTTACTATTATGTCAAGTTTACTTTATGTAGAATATGTCATGCTTATTTTTCGTATTTAAGTATAATTGATTTATTTTTTACGTAGAATATTTATAGTTTATTATTATGTCAAATTTATTTTACGTAGAATATTTTATGTTTATTTTACTTATTTAATTATTTTTTTGTATTTCAGTTGCAAACGAATCGTAAGATGACTAGCGTCTCGCACGGGAGAAAACTTAAGCACTCTGCCTTGTCACTTCCGTTGCCAGTAGAAGATAACCCTTGACTCTGGGTACCGTTGGATAGATCCAGTCTAAGGCCCCTCCTTTTGACTGGGTACGACAAAATCTCCCACGGGTTAGTGTGTGCAATGGCTGAGAGATGACATCAGGAGACCAACATCTTCCATCTGCCTGTTGGGGAGATGACCATCACACTGGATGATGTGGCTTGTCTTCTAGGCATCCCCGTCGCTGGACGGCTCATTCAGGAGGACGATTTAGATCATGACTAGGGTGTAGACCTGATGGTGACTCACTTGTTGTTTCCGGTGGAGAACGCGGTGGAGCAGGCGAGTAATAATTCAGGAGCCTATGTCACTTACACGGCCCTGGAAGAGCGTTATGAGCACCTATTGAATAGGTGTAACCATTTGCTGGGGGAGGAGGATTTATCAGATGAGGAGGAGCAGGAGCTGAGTCGTATTAGGCCCGCTTGTGTCAAGGCATTCTTGTTGCTCTTGCTTGGCTACACCCTTTTTGCCGGCAAGAACAACAAAACTATTAATCTGTTGTGGATGCTTGCGATTCGGGATTGGCTAACATAGGCACATGGTCATGGGGCGCGATGGGACTTGCTTTCTTGTATGAGCAACTGAATCTTACCTCCAGCTCAAATGTTGGCTCCGTTGGTGGTTACATGAGCCTTGCTTGTGGTAATATATATAATTTTTTTTTTAAAGTTAAACGTAAATGTATAGTTTCTTGTATGACACTTGTGTGCTGATATAGATTTGCATCTTTGTGTTTGCAGGGATGGGTTATAGCTCACTTCAGACATGGGGTTTCGAGGTCGAGATATCTAGATTACGAACGGGAGAACCCGTATGTGGGTAGATGGAAACCTCAAAGGGGGTTTAAACATGATGATCACTTCAGAGGCTTGTTGGATTTGATGGAGCATTGTCATGTCACCTGGAGGCCGTACGAGCACCGACGAGACGTGACGCCTTTTTAGGACGTGTGCTGGTACTCCGGATGGATCATGGCCGGTAAAAAAAAGATGGTGCGTCACTTGCCCGAGTGGGTTCTGAGGCAGTACTGATATGTTCAGACCGTTCTCCGACCTCCTACTACGATTATGCCTCTTGTCCCAGCTGATGTGGTTGCTGCCTTCTTGGAGTTTGCTCTGCATGTCGTTCCCCAGCAGTAGAGGGGTGCCTAGGTCCCAGGCGACGAGCCTTGGAAGCATTCAGATAGGTACGTTAGGTGGTTCTACCATGTATCCTATCCTCTTATCGTCAACCCTGCTTAAGAGTCTGACATTATCATGCCGAGACTTGTCTACCAGGATATTCTTGTTGACCAGGAGTGGGCCAGACATCCTCCTGATCCATTGCAGGTCATTACCAGCATGTGAGGCAGAGTGGAGCATGCGATGCAGATTCCAGAGGTGGTTTCAAATCCACTCTTCTTTGGCATTTTGGAGGGCCTCCGTACCGATTATAGCGTGCTTGACCAGCAGCCGGTTCCGAGGAGGAGGTCTAAGAGTCCACATGAGCAGCAGTAGTGTCTTATTTTAAGACTTGTTTTTATATTTGTAGTAGTTTTATGACATTTTGTTGGATTTGGATGTAATACATTTACATTTGCGCGGTTGTGCCTCTTTATGACATCTGCGTTAATTTTCGTTAAAATTGTGTTTCTAAATTATGAATGAATGAATGCATGTTCTATGTTTTATGAGTTTTGGTTGAATGAATGAATGATTGTACCTATGTATGAGTATGGTTCTAAATTATGAGTTCAAGGAACAAGGCAGTAGCTACTGCCTGTCTGTTCTGGTGCGCACAGAACCAGCTTGAGTTAACTTGCGCTAGTGTTAACACTAGTGTGACTTAAGTCACGCAACGTGGGTTAACTCACGTTGCTTTTGCACTAGCAAAACTTAAGTCATGTAAGGGCATTTTGGACATTTACTTTGGAAATGAGCAAAAACGTTTGGGTAAAGAGCAGAATTCAGTTTTCAATACGAGGGTCATGTTCATATAAAACGTTGTAGGGATGGAAAAAAGTAACCATCCGATGCTAACCAACCGACCCTGCCCAAGTTTTTCACATTTGGGAGGGTTAGCACAGGTTCATGGGTGGAAAATTATCGTTATAATCCTATATTATAAGAGTTAAATAAGATTCTTAATCTTAAAAAAAAAAAAGATGAAATAAGTTTTTCATCTCTAAATTTATGGTGAAATTTGATTTTATAGTCCCTAAAACTAGAACAAGATATTTATGTCCTTCCAAAAATATATAGTCTCTAACTCGGACAATTTGCTAAAAAAAAAATGTAACTCGAACAAAGCCGAAAAAATACACTAATATGTATGTATATACACGTATTCAATATATAATTATGGGTTGATTCCCTTTTTATGTATTATTCCTAATCTAATGGATTAGCAAATCCAAATGGCTGCTGACATTGCCAGTGTCTTAAATCCAAATCCGACTAAATTGGATCTGCAGATTTTCTGAGGGAGTAAAATAAATATTCACTCTTAATTTTGTATATTCTGCTGATTCATCAAATGCTCAATTGAGACTATAAGATATGATACATTTATTAAATTGATTGACTTCCAGGATATTGCCTGCGGAATTAAATTGGTTCCCTTTTGAATTGAATTTGTGGCCTTCCAAATTATTTCCTCCTAATTAAATTGATTGCCTTTTCTATTTGTAGTAACCATATATTCACATAGCTCTTTTGGAGCGAAAACTTCTCTATTCCGTGTTAGTCAAGGACCAAAAGTTGCCTTTTCAGCATCTTCTTGACTTGGTGGTGTATCACTCTCTATTTCTCACCAAAACAAACCCTATTATTCACACTTCTTCCACTATTACTTCTTTGTTCTAGGGCAAGATGAAGTTGTTTGTTCTAGCACTTTTGATGATCTCAATCACCAATTTTCCATCATGTCTCTGTGAGAATGATGATATCCAACACACGAACTGCAACGACGCTTTTATCTACGAAAGCAGCAACATCACAAATCTCAAGTATCCGTTCTGGGGAGGAAATAGAGGAAAGTATTGTGGTGTCAATGCTGATCCTAATATGGAACTCACATGTGAGGACAGTGTCCCCAAGTTAACAATGGATGATTCTTTCTTGAAATACAGTATTCTTGAATGGGACAATTCAACACAGAAGCTCAGAGTTATTAGGGAAGATTGCTCGAGAGGTGATATATGTGTTCTTGTCGACAACTTCACATTCAATAGCACTTTGTTTAAACTTTATGATGACGTTTCACAGTGTTGACTGTATTGATAATTCATCAGTTTTATACACCGTTGTTGATCCTGATACAGCTACTTACTCGGACTTCTGTGATATGATGATTACTATCATGATTCCGATTTTGAAAACCCGAGCTGCACAGCTTGGATCTGGCAATGGGACAATCAGTGATGCAATAAAAAATGGTTTTGATTTGAAATGGACAGGAGATTATGGAGAGTGTCAAAGGTGCGTTGTTTCTGGTGGTGCCTGTGGGAACAATGGAGGAAGTGAATTCCGATGTTTCTGTAAGGATGGACCTCATACAACATCATGCAATTCAGAAAATTCTCCAGCCTCAGAAAATTCCAATTCTCCAGCCTCAGAAATTTCTCCAGCCTCAAGTACGTAAATAATATCACTTACTCAAACCCCTATTTATGCTTGTTTCTATATCTAGGTTTTAACTAGAAAGTGACAAGTGTGTTGCGCGGTTGCAATGAGATTTTTGTTTATTAGTTTTTTAAGGTATAGTAAGTGTTGTGAATAATATGGAATCAGAACTTTTTAAAGTACATTATTTAAGGACAACATATAATTTAGTTGAACCAATTTAAATTTTAATAGGAATGAGTGTAATGGAAAGTAGCACTACTAAAAATGTTAAGAGAGCATGAAAAAGTAGAAAGGAAAAAACATCCCAAAGGGAGAAAAAAAAACTCAATTATTGTGATGAATAGCCCAAATTTAGCTAAAAATGAGAAAACACTAAAAAAGGAGAAATATAAATATTTTATGAACATATTATATACCTTAGGCTAAGTAACTGCTGAGCCAAGATGAAATAACAATTTGATCCCTCAAGTTTCAACTCATTGGCATGCTCCTTCAAGGCATAAAACACATTGCAACTTCTTGTATCGTCTGCCATATTTGACGTTCTTATTTCCTATTGTAAAACATAATGCTGGGACAAAGAATAACAAAGCAAATTTTGCTTAGAATTTACATCATAATAAATATTACATGAAAATTGTTGTGTAGTAAGTGAGAGATAGAAGTTTTACATTGCTTAAAAAAGTAGAGGTTAAGCACTTTACAAGTGAGAAGACCCGTAAACATAATGCCTTAAATTTTTGGGTTAAAGTGTGATGTCAACTCACTTGTGCGGTTGCTCTCCCGTGACTCAACATAAATTAAGATGAAAGCTGGAAGTTCAAATTAAGACGACAGACCTCTTTGTGGGTTAATTTGTAATGGTCTTCAAATTTTTTTTTGTCTTTCTGCCAGAACCAATCATAGACCTCAAACCCTCAGAGGTTTCCCTATAGGATTGGACATATATAGTTTCGCGAGGCTTGCTGTACAAACAGAAATAGCTTCTCTCAACATATTTGATATTTCACAATGCTATAGACTTTAAGAATTAAGATACCACCCTAGTTAGAACATAGAATTATAATTATTATAATTAGGCTGCCTATAAAATTTCTATATCTTGCATGAAAGTTTAATCGAGACTAGTGAATTATCATGTCTGCAAAACTATTAGTTAAGGTGAAGGATTACATAGGATGTCATTTTCTTGATACGGCTCATTTGTAGAGGGACGCACATTAGTTAGCCCTATTATGTTGCCGATTAAATGCATAAGGGTCAGATAGGTGTGGCAGTGTGTTCTTTTAGTTTCTCAATATTTGTTTCAGTGGAGGAGCCAATTGTCATATTTTATAATAGCTTATAACTTTTCCTAATTTTGAAATTCATCCAAAAATCTCTTACATGAGTATCAACTTGAACAATATCAGTGAAACGACTCATCGTATTTGAGAAACTGCACATAAAGAAATAGATTTGTTATTGAACTGAACATAAAATAGTTAGATATGATTACCATAAGTTAAGAAGTTGATGTTAAATATAAGAAACACATCGTACCAACAATTATTTGAGAAAATGAATTAATTACATGCAATGTGTCGGTGTCCCACGTGTGTCGAACACACCTTTTATCTGAAATACTAGCATAAATGTAGGAGTTACATTGCAGTATGGTGTGTTGAAAGACTGCTAGATTTAGAGTCAGCAGGAACTATAAGATTTATAGTTGCATTAAATCTAACGTCAACACAAACGCTCCATACATAACTGTGTACACAATAAATTTAGTATCACCGTAGCTGCTATAGGTTGTGATTGTTCAAAGGCTAAGGCTTCCATCAAAATCAACATGAATGTGTTGTTCAAATAGTCATTTTAGTATTAGGAGAAAATAGATTGAACATAGCTTCTTACTCACATTTGACATTTCAATACTAGCATAGGAGCTCCACAATTCATCAATTAAAGGTGAATGGATATAAGCAAAAGCTATCACTAACAAACTATCATAAAACTAGGGTTCTAAGCTAAAAGATAAAGAAGAATAAAAATAACTAAGATAAAATAAAATAACTTTTTGATTCATTTCATTCATTCCTTTCTAATGGGACAATACAATACTTATATATATATATATAGGTTGATGCATACACATGGTAAGATAAGTACATCAACCACATAATAACAATACTACCAAACAAACTAATAGAATATGCTTAAAAGATACCCTTCTAGAATAAACTAGAAGATTCATTATTCTAACATCCATGATCCTATTATTATTCCAGCCTCTATGATCGTATCAGCTTTGAAAATTATATTGGTCTTAGTTAAGATCTTGAAACTTCAATGTATCTGATTTCAACACTTTGTGCCACCGGTCAATGTCACTCCAATAGCTGGCTGTGCTAAACCTGAATCAACAATATGCCAATATTTCTAAATTATATCAGTAAATTTTCTGTCAACATGCTCCAATGATCTATAGTGACCATCAATGTGTGCAATAGCCGCACACACATATTTCTCTGAGATCATTTCGCTTTCATAACTTCTGCAAAACGCAAAGAAATGAGAAAATAAATGTCTATAAATTTCTCTTCAAGAGACAATGCATATGTTCTATCTGATTTGAATTTTTGAACTGTAGGTTCAAAACGGAAGAGGAAGCTTATTGTGATAGGTAAGAATAACTAACAATATCACTTTCTATGATATTAGTGTTTCTCATCCCACTTTATGATGGCATTATTTATTTTAAACAATAAATGGATGAAAATCACTTTTCTTTTCTTTACATAAATTCAGGTGTTTCAGGATCTGGAGCAACTGTATTCTTCATTATTCTTATTATTATGATTATTTGTCACCTTAAAAGGAGTACATCTGGACAACAAAGTATTTTCAGAAAGAGAAGAAAACTTGTTGACCACAATGTCGAGGTTTTCATGCAAAGTTATGAATCATCTATGCCAAGAAGATATAGTTATAGAGAAATAAAAAGGATCACAAACTCATTCCGAGATAAATTAGGCCAAGGAGGATATGGTGTTGTATACAAAGCAAGTTTACCTGATGGTTGTCAAGTGGCTGTTAAAGTAATAAACGAGTTAAAGGGGGATGGAGATGAATTCATAAATGAAGTTGCTAGCATTAGTAGAACATCACACGTGAACATTGTGTCACTTTTAGGTTATTGTTATGAGGTGAACAAAAGAGCACTAATATATGAATTCATGCCCCAAGGATCATTGGATCAGTTCATCTATAAAAGTGGATTTTCTGAAGCTGTTTGTGATTTTAATTGGAACACTTTGTTCCAAATTGCAATTGGCATTGCTAAAGGACTAGAGTACTTGCATCAAGGATGTAGTTCAAGGATTCTGCATCTTGATATCAAACCTCAAAACATTCTTTTGGATGAAGACTTTTGCCCAAAAATATCTGATTTTGGACTAGCAAAAATATGCCAAAGGAAAGATAGTGTTGTGTCAATACTTGGCACAAGAGGAACTATAGGATATATGGCGCCAGAAGTATATAGTAGAGCATTTGGTGGTGTTTCTTACAAATCTGATATATATAGTTATGGCATGTTGATTCTTGAAATGGTTGGTGGAAGAAAGAACTATGACACTGGAGGGTCATGTACTTCGGAAATGTACTTTCCAGATTGGATTTACAAGGATCTTGAGCAAGGTAATACTCTTTCAAATTGTTTGACAATCTCAGAGGAAGAAAATGATATGGTTAAAAAGATTACTTTGGTGAGTCTATGGTGCATTCAGACGAAACTATCAGATAGACCACACATGAATAAAGTAATAGAAATGTTGGAAGGACCACTTTCATCGATGCCATATCCTTCAAAGCCCGTCCTATGTTCTCCTGAAAGGCCACCACTAGAAATGTCAGATATGTCTTCATCCAATTTGGATGAGACAAATTCCATTACAACGTCAAACTAATTGTTCTTTCTATAAAATGCCAAGTCCCTCAAGGTGGTGGAGATGGTTGATTCCGTCAAGAACCTATCTTGGAAATTGTTTTTAGGAAAAACAGTGGGTCTACCTTGTCTTTTCTATGAACGGTTTTATCACCCTCTAGATTGTATGTAAGATAGATTCATTGTTTTGCTGGTTTCAGTTGAATTCTTGAATCTTTATTCTTAGGGAGGGTTGAGTAGTACTTGTATTTTATCTCATTCAGTGGGTTTAGTTGCACCTCTATTTATTTCCGACTTTTTCAATAAAACATTTTCTTCGATGTTCAAAAACAATATATTCTTCTTTCCATAAATCAAATTATTAGTTCAGCAACTGCCAAAATGGAAATTAACCTGTGTAACTGGTTCTGGCATACAATTTTGGTATTAATTTGTTGAACTTCAGAATCAATTTTGTATAATTATAATCATTGCAGTGGCTAAATAATTACTTGCACTAATTTGACGAATACCATCTTTGTCTATATCGATCTTATAATTTCTGTTGTGAATTCAATTCAGGCACCATACTAGTCTCAAATACATTTAGAAGAAAATAATGAAATTGGAGGCCTAACTCATCCTTAAAAACCGGTTCTTAAGGTGAGGATTGCATCCTGTATAAACTCTTACCAAGAGTCTTATCTATCCAATGCGGGACTTAGGTTTTTCCCAATACACCTCCGTCACGCCCAGCACTCTTTGGGCTTGGTGCGTGAATAGGTTTAGGCGGCCCTTGAATTCGACAAGCTCTGATACCATGTTGAAATTTGGGGCCTAACTCATCCTTACAAAACCGGCTTGATAAGAGTTTATATAGAGGAGACATTCCTCACCTTATGAACCGGTTTTTAAGGATGAGTTAGGCCTCCAATTTCTTTATGGTATCAGAGCCTGTCGAATTCAAAGGCCACCTACCGATTCACGCACCAAGTCCAAAGAGTGTTGCTGAGCGTGACGGTCGATTCACGCACCAAAGCCCAAAGAGTGTTGGGCGTGACGGGGGTGTATTGGGAAAAACCCATGTCCCACATCAGATAGATAAGACTTTTGATAAGAGTTTATATAGAGGAGGCAATCGTCACCTTATGAATCGGTTTTTAAGGATGAGTTAGGCCTCTACATAATGTTTCATGACCACTGAAACTTGCACTTATGATGCTTTTCCAAGTTTCTAATTTCTAATTTATTTCACACTGAAGGAATCAATTGAAAGGGAATCATTCTGACTAACATTTTAATGCAACTAATACTCAGTCTCTACTGTAGCTTGCTTGATTAATATCTCTAATCCACGCAATGCACCAAAAGCAGTATTTGCCTGCATTTTATAATAAAATAAAAATTCCAATTTTCCAGTCAAAACAAAAATCCAGTTTATTTGTTTCGGTCCATTCAAATTTTCCAGTCACAACACAAGACAATCTAAGTCAAATTGAAAGAAATTTGGTCGACCAAAAAATAGAACACTTCAATACTTCAATCAATGTTCAATGGTCAGTTTCGCAAAACCTGTACTTTTTTTTGAAATAAAAAAGCACACGGCTGCAAGATAGGGGAGTGTCGTGTAGGGAAAGCTGTCCTCATTGCGAGACTAATTATGAAAATGATTGGCACGTGTTTATTGGTTGCGAGGCTGCAAAACAAGTTTGGCAAGTAGCTGGGCTATGGGATATAATAATGGATGCAGCTGCTGCTGTATCTAATAATTTTGCTGAATGCATTTTTCAGTTATCATGCAGGTGCTCTAAACAAATGTGTCAGGACATTGCAATGATGTTATGGTGCTTTTGGCGTCGACAAAACGATAAGGTGTGGGAGGGAGATAAGATGTGCGGCTGGCTGTGCATTTAGCGCGCGAGGGTCTGAAACAGTGGCAGGCGGTTCGGGAGAAAACGGTTCAGCAGCAACAGGCTATGACAGATGGGAAAATACATTTGCAGCCACCAGAGGAAGATTACATCAAATGCAATATTGATGGAGCATTTTCGGTGAACAAAGGTGTTTTGGTTTTGGCATGTGTATTATGAATTCTCAAGGTCATTGGAAGGAGAGGCGTTGGGTTTAAGAGATGCTATTTTATCGCTTGGTCAAATAGGTCTATCAAAAGTGCATATTGAGCTAGATTACGAGCTAGTGGTTGACAACATTGTTGAGAACTATTAACCGGTCCGAATTTGGCAATATCATGGGTACTTGTAGAGCTTTGTTATATCATTTTCCAAACTTTAAGATAAGTTTTGTAAGAAAACAAGCAAATTGTGTCTACCATGGTTTAGCAAGGGCATCAAAGTTATATGCTCGTCACCGAATTTTTGATTTGATTTCATCTTATATTAAGACTATTGTGATTAATGCAATGATATAAGTTACTTTGGGTAAAAAAAAAAAAACTATATTCAATTTGGTAACATCTCATAAGCATATTGTGTTACTATTTTAGTTTTAAGCATATTGTGTTACTATTTTAGTTTGGAACAAATATAGTCGTACTAATATCAATTTTGTTTTTTTCCTGTAAAGTACAAAATCCATTTTGTTTTTACTTAAAAAAGATCCATGTTTTATTCCTTGCAATTGAAAAACATTTTTTTAGAGTAAATGTCCATTTTAGTACCTTAGAAAATTCGCAACAAATACTTTTTCTTAGGGACTAAATCGGGGGTGGTTTTTAAGGTGAATGATCAATTAAGTGTCTCATCGACAAACTAGAGAAAGATGCACTGTCAGATTTAATTAGCAGTGTAGATTTACTAAAAAAAATGAGAGCATCTAATGTATACGATGTATAGTAGAGTGTATGAGTTTTTCCTTAAAAAAAATAGAGTGTATGAATTTTATTAGTCTAATGACTCTTAATTGATTTAGATAGTGGGTCACCTGTGAGAGTCTTAATTGAGTTATCGCCCTAGAATTCATGGTTTGATTTTTTTTATTAGGTTGATAAGATTTCAACAAATATTTTTTAACAAAAAAAACCTAAATTTTTCGATATTCGATAATATACTAAAATAAATTTTCTCCTATAAAAAAATGTTGGTCCCTCTAAAAAAAATCAACTTTGAGTCCCCCAAAAGTTTTCCATCTTCATTTTTGGTCACTCCTTTCAAGTAAACTCATGCAAAATTCATATTTTTGAATAAAATTTTGCATAAAAATTTATAATATTATAAGAATCTCTCTAAAAAAATAGAATTATTTAACATAACATGAATTAAATATAAGTTTTTACATTTTTGGCAGATAAAAATTCATATCTAAGTTATATTCAAAAACTTGCTCGATCATCAACAATTCCTTCCGATCACGTCTTCGTTCAGGTTCCGGTTTACTTTCTTTCCCCTAGTTTATCGATGACCGGCAAATTGAGAAAACTCTGACCTAATTTTGCCGGGTTCGTTGCTGGAGGTGAGGGGATATAACCTAATTTGTGAACTTCTTGTTTTTCTTTTTGACGTAAGTGAAAGTATATATTATGTATAAATTAGATTCATGCATTCATTTTCCGTTGTTTTTTCTGATAACTATAGATTATGGATTTTTTTTTGAACAAACTAAAATGGGATATATTAACAACAATGATTCACCCCGCACAAGGTGTGCAAGGGGCAAAACACCCAAAAGTATTTACAAGAGTTAGGCGACTGCAACAAATAGCCACCACCAAAACAAAATCGAATTACAAGTGGACACCCATACACAGAATGGGATTTTGCCACCAATCATGGTAACTATAAACAAAATTCGCCTGTTTAGACTTTAACCATAGGAAAGAATTTAATTTGACCTGTTCAACAAGGACCAAAGGGATAGTGACCGCGTTTTGGAACACACGGTTATTTCTTTCCTTCCATATTACCCAAACAGAGGCAAACCAAATCACTTTCATAAATGTGTGAGTGAATCTAGGCAGCCCCGCCATTGATGTGAAATGAAGAAAATGTTGTCTGATGTTACCAAGGGGCACCCAAGTAATGTGTAACCAGCGCCATACATAGTGCCAAAGAGAGCTGAATATGTCATAGTGTAAGAACAAATGTGCTGAAGTTTCCAGCCCTCCACAACTTGTAGTGCAAACCATATCCGTAGTGGGAATGATTTGTCGCCGCGCCAAGTTGTCTTTTGTTGGTAGTCGATCACGGAGGAGCCGCCACACGAACACAGACACCTTCGATGGAATATGCTTATGCCAGACATCATCAACCGTATTTTTGTCCCAAGAAGCACCGGTAGTGGTAAGAAAATGATAAGCTCCCTTCACCGAGTAGCTGTGAATAGGGTCTAACAACCATCGCCATGCGTCCAAAACATTATCCTGCAAAACAGTGTTATCAAGTAAGATAGTACACTCCCTCACACTCTCCTCCTCCCATGCAAACAAGTGACGCCGCCACACCCTCTCTCCTCCTCCGACCGCACACAAGTCCCTCTTCGCCTCCGCTACCGAACACTCCTTATTCAACATAAGCTCATATAAACGGGGAAATTTGAGTTTCAGAGGAACTTCCCCCACCCATATATCATGCCAAAAGAAAGTATCATTGCCAGCACCCACCACACGCCGACTATTATTATCTAACCACCGCCCAACACCCTCTCCTAGACCCTCACGAATCCTACACATCGACCTCCACCAAGTCGAGCAGTGAGAACCGCCCTCCTTCAACCGCCCCCACTCCTCCCCATACCGAGCCTTCAACACTCGATACCATAAACCATCCCTCTCCACCAACATCCTCCACCACCACTTACCCAACAAAGATAAATTAAAAGCTCCCACCCTCCGCACCCCCAATCCTCCAA
>Ga0315914_1007111_pt1 | contig 15623 bp, 5 predicted proteins | sample MpolenodulesMG_FD_203920 | JGI IMG/M metagenome (GOLD analysis project Ga0315914, IMG submission 203920) | Medicago polymorpha root nodule microbial communities from Los Angeles, California, United States - elongated nodules | ecosystem: Host-associated > Plants > Roots > Nodule | place: USA... | reverse complement strand
GTGTTCCTCTAGTAACCACGCCTATTCTCATGGTTGATTGCTATTGGAATCCTTGAAGAACGAAACTTTATATGTCTCAAGGTTTGCTAGACTATTCTCATGTTTCGCAACCCTTGTTTGAATTCACTTGTTCCAATATCAAAGCTCCACTGTCGCATTAGGAATTGATATTTGAGATGATGAATTAACAAATACTAACCCAACGCTGTCGCATTATAAGTTTGGCATTTGTTAATTCATTATAAAAACGGTGAATCAGATTAGAAAGTAGATTTGTATAAAATTAGGGTTTACGGCTTGGTTTGATTAGGATTACGTCATTAGACTTATCCAACAATCCCAAGACAAGAAGGGTCTACTCACTCATGATCATTGTAGACATGGAAGAGGAGAAGAAGAACATAAAGTAAAATAACAAGAAAGTAAAAGAAAAACTTTTATTAAGAAAGACAATTGTCACTATTGTATTCCAAGAACAAAAGATGATTTGTTGTGATAACTAGCTACTCTATTTATAGTTTACAATGACTTAAGCCCTAAGAAATACAATACTAGAATGTTCCACAAGAAACCACGGGCTTTTAGGTCAGAAGTAAACTAATAGGTAGCTTGTCCATGAAGCAAAGGCAGCAAAAGTGAATCCTGAAGGTTGGCACGGCCGTGCTACTGGTGGCACGGGCTGTGCCACGGCTCTGACTTGGGGAGTGACATATTTTTGTCCCATATTTCGTATTTTTATCCCGAATCAGCTCCTAATCCTCTTTCTTTTGCTCCAAGACTAAATCTTTAGATATTCGTTCCTGAAATATAATAATTTGCAATTGAAATAAAATAGTTCTAAAAGAAAATAATATTTAAATAAAACGAAATCAAATCTAAATAAAATAGACTCAAATAACATATTAAAAATACTAATTTATTGACTCATCAGTGAGCGACTACTTCTGGAAGATGAAGAGTCGCTACCAGAGCCATCATCATCATTTCTTCTTCGTTGTGCTTCCAATATGGCTTGTTGGGCATTGACGGTCTGTTGTAGTTCCTAAATTTGTCGCCTCATTTCTTCCATCTCCATCTCTTGTAAACGTCTTGCATTATGTCTTTGAGGTGGCATTTTGACGATAACATTTCAACAAACTATTTGGTGAAGATTGTGGTGGTTTTGTTGGTGGTGAAGATTGTGATTGTGAGTGGTGGTTTTGTTAGAGGTGAAGACTTGTTAACCAAGGGTTTTCTTCACTTCCCAAACAAAATGGCGGTGTTAGTTTCGCGAACAAAATGGCCGCAAAGTGAAGTTTTACAAAGGCAACTCCTTGCTCACTTGAAAACTCAACTCTGAGGTCTCGTAACCAGCTCTGATGCCAAATCTGGCTCAGGGACAAAAGGAAAGGAAGAGAAAATAGAGTAACTCTCTAATATTCTCAAAGAAAGTTGTTATTATTGAATTCTTCAATGTTTGAGTATCCTTGAGTATCCAAAACACTAGGTGGTGAGCCTTATTTATACTACTCTAGGAAGGAAATATCTAGAAACAAAGAAAAGTCTAGAGATATGGATACTCTAGTACATAAGACTAGTAGCTTTCTTATTATTCCCTAGTACTCTAGAGACTTCTATATTATTCTTTAGTGTTCTAGAGACTTCCACATTATTCTCTAGTATTCCAGAGTCTTCCATATTATCCACATTATTGATGGTCTAGATCCCAAGCCTCCTTGCTCCTACCGATCTGTCCATGGCTTCCCTAGTTGGATTACACTAAAATTTAAACCCTTTATTTACAAGACTAGATGATGTTAAAGCCAAAACGAGCCCGCATCAACAACCTTAGCAAACGAGATCAGGAAAACAACTTGAAAACATCTGGAACTTGCAACAAAAATGGTACCCATCTAGAGAATCCATAGACAAATCGGAAGGTGCAAGGAGGTTTGTGATCTAGATCATCCATAGCTGGTATGCCTACAACTTCCTTGCAGAGCGAGCGCCACTTTTCAGCTGCTGCAAAAAAGGTTTTGATCTACTTTGACGAAGACAACATTCAATTTTTTGTTTCAAATTGCCATTGTTACTATATTAAATAAATCTGGATTTTTATTTGTTGTTTCTATGTTGTGCAAAATGACGGGGTAGGGAGACTAATTAAAGGAAAATTCGGTAAAAAATGAGTAGAAACTTAATTGTTAGTGTAACAACATGTGAAGAAATTGGTTAATCAAGCGAAGCAATGAAAGCCATGGGAGAACGACGGTGAACAAGAAAAAAAGTAAGGGGTGAAAGATTGTACCGAGAAAAAATTGTTTTATGTATTTTTTTTATAAAACTTTTTGCAAACTGTGTAAAACCAGTTAACTGGAAAAAGATGAAAAAGAATGGTTGACGTGAGGTTGTTTATAAATATTTCCGGAGGGAGTATGATTTTTACCTTCAAATCAAATATACTCATGTAAAAATAAAATTTTAACAAAAACAAAATTGATGGAAAAACATATTATTAATTAAGCACTCACTCTTTGAGGGTTTTGATTTTTTGCACCTTTAGAAAACGAAATCTCTTAACCAAAGATCTAAGTATGAACAATGCAAAAAAAATTATAAAAAAAAATAGTTTCAAAGAATGGTAAATTGCATTAATCGAAAGTGATAAACACTACAAGAAATCCAAAATTAGTACCCTCTTGCATAACAAATTAGTACAACATTGGATCTGTTGTAGTAACATACAAAATCTGAAAACAACAAAGACAGAACCATAAATGAAAAAGGAGAAGCGAGTACTTATAAAACTATCAGAACCTTCCCTTTCCAATTTCAACCTCGTTGAATCCTCGTAATGACCACACCACAACCTTCCCTTTGGACCTGGTCTTGTTTAGAGTTATCCAAACAGCAACTGCAGAAACGTAGGAAACAAGAAAAAAAATTACTTTAAAAGCCATCCAGTTGAATTGATATTAAGGAAGCTCTATAGGTTTTATTTATTATATGCAGCAATTGTTTTACTAGGGGCATTCATTTCCAAATGACTTAGACTCTCGCCCTAACTATTGTAACTATTAAACGAAACCTATGCATTAAAACAAAGTAAATACACTGCTGACTTAACCAGAGCAATAATAACATTACTAAAGAAACGGTTCAGCCTCACCAAAAAAGTCGAATACACTGTCATTCAAATTTGAAAGTTAAAACATGACTTGTAATCAAATACCGCCATCATCAAATTTGATAGTTATAACATGACTTGTAATCAAATACCGCTGTCATTCAATTTGAAAGTTAACGATTAGTCACACTAACTTACCTGTATTCACATCAGCAGTAACTCTATTCAGATTTGGAAGGACAATTGGATTCCATTTCAGAATGGTTTAAGTCCTAACCACTGCTACAAATACCCTCTTGGTTAGGGACCTTTTGGAAAGGAATCCTATTGGATGGAAAACAGATCTAATAGATAATATTTTCTTGGAATTTGAAGGAAACCAGATTAAACAAATTCCCTTGGTAAATAAGGATATTGAAGATCAACTTATGTGGATGGGCACACAGGATGTCAACTACACAGTTAAGTCAGGTTATGCTACTATTCAGCAATGGAAGAATAACAATCAACCCAGCAATTCTAGTGGTAATAGCTTGTCTCAGATGTGGAAAAAGCTTTCGTATATCAATACTATACCTAGACATCAGATAATTATTTGGAGGATACTAAATAAAGCTATCCCTGTTAGGGATGAACTTATGAGTAGAGGCATCAAATGCCCTATGTTGTGTCCTAGATGCAACATGAAAGTGGAAAGCATTAATCATGCTTTCATGAGTTTTAAGAGAGTGACCAAAGTCTGGTTTGGCTCATCCAAATTGTTATTATTTTGAAAGAGAATCAACATAAGAACAAATTAGTTAGTTACCTGCATGAACTGAATGTGCTGGGAATGCCAAGATTTTGCAGAATGTCATAGCTGAAAAAGAATTCAATAGCACACAATCACAACAAAGCGTGAAACAGATTTCAGCATCAACTAAACACAGTTAATAAAAAGAAGGATCGCGCAACAAGAGTAAAACATTTTATGGAAGTTTATCAAATGAAAACGTCTTGATTGTGACTTACCATCCAATGTTTTTAATAACAATTACATTTTTGGACACCACAAGTGGCACTTGTTTTTAATAACTCAACTCAACTGTCACACAGTAACTAAAGAACCATTCTAAAGGACAAATGCATACAAATAACCTGTGACTTTGCTGTAGATGGATCCCCGAAAAGTAACACATTGATATCACATCTTAATCTCACCCCATCTGGCAAATGCAGCTTGCAAGGAAATTGACCGTATGATCAGCAGCCATGTATGAAAGTTTGGATATTTCCAACAAAATACATGAGTATTCAAACACAACAGTATACCTTTGTCGACCCTCCGAATAAAAGACAGGCCATAGCCTTTTTGACGTCATCATGCCCTGAAAATCTAGCGAACTTGTTTTAAGATGTTTTATGCGGTGTTTCAACGTCAGTTACACATAAAGCAGATGTTCCATTTAATGTTCCAACATCATGCAAATGAACAAATAAAACGCAAGAAAATAAATGACAAAAAAGTAAAAAGGCACAGTGAGTTTGTTGACCCAGTTCGGTGACAAGCACACCTACTCTGGGGGCTACCAAGCCAGGAAGAAAATCCACTAGTGTAGTCCTTATTCTAAAGTTCTCATCAAACTCCTCGTTTACAACTTAAAACCTAGGACCTACCCGTCTAGAATTCAACCTAGGAACTCCTAGATCTGAGATCCCATCTCACTATCCTACAATCAATCACTACCCCTGTGATTATTAGATTCAAACACACAAATGGTGAAATTACCTTCAAACAAACAACTACAACCTTGCTTAACAACTTTGGTGTAGCACAACGAGTTACAACTCAATAAACAGTCATTAACATGTATCAAGGTGATACAAGAAAGACTCACAATAAACAAATAGTACTAAACTTGCATCAACACGATACAAGAGTAGACACACAAAGAAAACGACTCAAAACCCTAAAAACTAATCTTTTTAGAATGAAGGCTTGAATGATCAATTAGGTCTTGAAGTCTTCCTTTTATACTGAAGCAATACGGGCACAATAACCTTGTTAGGCTTTAGAACAAATTGCAGATCGTTCAGCTGATCTACATCACCAGAATCAGTGACAATAAGGAAAGTCCTAACATGTAGGAACATCTTTAGGAACTTCCAAACATATCTAAATATTCCCTAAAATATAATCACACTTTTAGGAATATAACACAACTGATTCTGAACAGATATGCGCGTTGCTTGGTCAGCTAGATATGGGAATGTGGATTCCTTAATAAGATAAAGCGCGCGTACAAATAGGCATGAACCTAGGCACACTGAACCGTGTCAGGATGTTGGAATATCTTATCCAACAACTTACAGAAATGCCTAAAACATGTTGGAACATAATATCCAACAACACAAACATGGATATTTGTTTTAGCAATAATGCAGCCAATACAAATACCCAACATGCCCAAATATATGTTTCCAAAAGTTGCGTAATTTGCTTTCAGCCGCAAAAAAGAATGAGACTTAATCTTCTCCAGAATCTAAACAGTTGAACATTTCTTATTATTAAAAATTTTGTTATTTCTTTCTTTCTGAATTTCACAAGCGTAAGAAAACCAGATTAATTGCATAATAAAGCGTCGCGCTTTTGATCCACTTGCCATATTGCCAAATTGAATAAATGTGATATCGGCAAGATCAACCCCATAAATTCTTGCCAGTTACGAACAAGATACCAAATGGACACAAAACAACGATAATCTAGAAACAAATGGGAAGTCGTTTCCCGGTCACCGCAACCACTCATACAAAGTTGAGAATCATTATGATTAATACCACAACAAATTAAATTATCTTTAGTTGGCAATCTATTACGAAAGAGTCGTCACGCAAACACCAAAACCTTCAAGGGAACACTTTATGGGAAGAATATTGGTATCCTATGAAGTTTTATCGGGAGCATAGCTAGTAAGGAACTGATACACACCACTAATTGTATACCCAACGGTTGAATCCAACTTCCAACGTCACTGATCCTCGTGATTAGCCTGCATAGACACGGTTTGAAGTAAAGTCCTAAACTCCCCTACCAATGGCTCAAAATTTTTACATTGATGGTCAGGTCACTTATTGACTGTGTAAAGGTCAAGTTAATATTTCAATCTGAGCCAAGGAAACACCGCAAGACGCAAAAACCAAACAATGACTCACCAAGACGACAAACAAAACAATGCCGCATGCTGAGGACAAAGCAAAGAAGGAAAAATATGTTTAGTTAAAAACCACAATTTCGATAAAAGAATAGTAATTAAATATATAATGTTGAGGTATGATTTCAAACCAAAAAATTGCCAAAAACCACCTGTTTGGTGGATGACGAAGAAGGATGAGAAGAATTCGAGAAAATGTAGAGTTTCTCTCTAAAACTAAAAACTAAAAACTAAGGATAACTACAAATTTTCATTTTCATATGTAACTATTGTCTTTTCTTAATCATCATTATTAAACTAAATATGTCACTTAATGAGACAAAAGGAGTGTATTTTTTTTTATTTCCTTCTCATCACTTAATATTTGATGGCTGTTTCAATTATTCCGGAAAAAAAAAATTGTAACCAAAAAAACTATTACGAAAAATAAATGAGTGTTTTCTTTCCACAATTATGTGATCCAAAATGCTTTCTAAGGAGATCTTTTGACCATTTCAAAGTGGTAGATTTAACGACTAGTCTCTAGTGTTGATTCACATAAATTTCCTTTGCCCACCTCTAAATAAATATGCAACTTCTAGCATCTCACAGACCTCACCAACAAACAAATTATCTACTATTCTTCACACTCTCTTCTCACACAACACTGCCAAACTCCATAAACAATAAATTTCACAACCAAAGTATCCTACTATTACTATCTCTACTTTTGCTACTTTTCCCTCTAGTTGCTAACTCATACAACCACTGCCATCAATTGTGGTTCCTCAACAAACAATACTGCCTTAGATAAACAAATTTGGGTTGGTGATAATATTGATAACTCCAATCTCTTTACTTTCATTGAACCAAAAACCACAAGCCAATCTCTTAAAACACAACCTAATTCCCTCTCAAATACTCAAATTCCATTCACAACCGCACGTGCCTCCCTCTCAAATTTCACATACTCATTTTCTAACATCATCACTAATTCCCCTATTTTTCTTCGCCTTCATTTTTACCCAACATTTTATCAAAACTTTGAACCAACCAATGCACTTTTCTCTGTTGAAGTAAACCACAACCTTACCCTTCTTAAAAATTTCAACTCTTCACAAGTAGTAGTGATGAGTATGGGTCTCATACCACCAATTCAACCAGAACTGAAGAACAACCTTTACCTTTGTTTTCTGCTACCGTGTTTGCTGAGATTGTAAATACAAAAGCACGATAGATAGTTGCCACTAGCTAATTCTAAAATTTCCGAATGTATATTTTATTACAAAAAAATAAAAATATACATAGTAGGCAGAATAACTATATAGTGTGTGATCCCAAAAAAAAAATATACATAGTGTGTAACTGTATCATTTGAAACTGGTTGTTATATGTCTAAATATATATTATAAAAAGTGAAAATCATACTTTATAAACCAATTAATATTAGGTCTGCCTAATTTAGATAAAATTTTACTATCAACAATTATTATTTTTCCAAACACGTGAGTTGAAATTTTTGAAAGAAAAACTAAATGTTTTAGAAAATCCGAAAGTGGGGAAAAAGCATAGTCTTCCTGTATGTGGTCATGAATTGTGGACTCATAGATTAGCAAAATGGTCAAATTCTATTTTAGAAAAAAGACGTTTTGGAGCTTTCTCTGTGACTATGCTTTAAATATCTTAGATGCCAAAATGTTCCAAAGACTTAACTAATAAGTCTTCGTCTTTACTCGAGCATCCATATATTATTCTTTAAACCGTAAATTTTGGTTAATTATAAAATCTATCAAGTCGAACTATAAATAGATGTTTCAGTAGACTTTGAATTTCGATTACCTCTGTGGCAATCATATTTTCGTGTGTTTTAGTATTTATACAAACATAGACTAGGGCAAAAAGATATCAAAACATCCTCATTTTTATTTGGAGGCAATCTTAGCAATGTTAAATTGGTTGCAGAAAGTCTAAGTTGTGTTGGGCTATGAAGCATGGACACTCTTCATATTAGGCGTGTCTTGGTGTCGGACACGTGTCGTGTCCGACACCGACACTTGTAATTACACTGAATTATGTGACTTTTTCGAATTATTAGTTGTGTCGGTGTCCGTGTCGTGTCCGGTGTCCGTGCTTCATAGGTGTTCAGTCATTGAGGGGAGTCAGGGGGACCGCCCACATCGAGGCTAGAGCAACCGCTCAAGCAAGAGAAACACCACACTCTTATCCAAAACCTTAAGGCAATGAATTTATGGGTCCTCTTACTTATAAGGCGTTCAAACTTTGCTTTTCTATCCGATGTAAGATAAATAACTTACACTTGCAGACAACAAGTTTGTCAAAAGCACAAATAAAAATGACTTAGGCACACACATAGATAAGAAAAATTTAAAGATAAAAATAAAAAATGATGTGACTAATTTATTTTTCTTTTAATTCTCTCCATTTATGTATGTGTGCCCAAATTTTTTGATTTTAGTTTTTGACTAGGTAAGAATTGCTCGACACATTGTCATTTTAGTAATCTAAGGTGGTGTTTTTTTCAACTTAAAAAAATTAGATTTTATGTTAAAAGAATGCAGAAATATTTTTTACAGATTTAAAAAAATAAATCAAAAACCATTTCTGTTTGTTAGATAATATATAGAAGATATATATTATTGGGAATACTGGTTCAATCCTTTAGATTCATTGCATACTATCCAAGTGATTTTAATTTCCTCCTTCTCCCACTGAACCAGAAGCAAGACATAAGTTTAATGATAGGAAAACACTAATTTTTTTCATTAATGGAAAACCATACGAAGGAAATAGAAATACTAATGCACTATGACTAAAATAAAAACTATAATTTTATCGAATTAAATTCTTTTTGTGAGTGATTTGTGATTTATCAAATTAAACTTGTCAAGTATTGGTGGGTTAATTATTATTATTTTGTTAAATATTGATGGATTCAATTTTACCATAAATACAAAGTGAGGAACATAAATTGAAAATTAGGAATTTGTGTATATTATGTTATAAGTACTATGTGTGTTTCTTCGTTATTTATTTATTTATTTATTTAATTTTCCTGTTTTTTTATAATCTGCGACAATAATAATGAAAGAACAGTAAAAAGTATTACATTATTTTGAGAGCAGGAAAAAGTAGTACATTAAGAAGAAAGGAAAAATAATAAAAAATACACACTAATTTAATTCATAGAGTACAAAATAAGAACAATCAAATCATTAAATACATTTGACTATGAAATATGGGTGCGTCTGCATCCATATGGTGTACCTCTTTCTCTGTTCTTTGGTTCACAGTCCACCGATAGGAACTGAGGAGACCTAGTGCATGAAGTGCTATAACCACCAGGCCGATTTATCTTACATGCTGGTTTATTACGAATCCGGACTGCTTGTGAAGCGCTCAACAATCCGCCGCCTGCGGCCAGTTGATCCTTGAAGAAGTTGGCTTCGTCATCGACGGCTATTAGGCAGTGAAGTCCAAGGCATCCATTAGATCCTTCACTAGTATTATTCTGTGATGCTGCTGAGATATGTTGATGAGGTTGAAAAAATAAAGTTACTATTAATGCTGTTAGAACCAAAGAAATTAATGATCCTTTCATTGTGCTGTTGGAGTTAATATCGAACTCTTGCTAGAATTTAGCTATATAAATAAGATTGTGCGGATATTTAATTGAATATAGTTTGAAGATTATTATAGATAAAGATAAGAGGTATGAGGATGAGAATCATTTGGCCAGTATATGACATAGAGCTTAGCATACAAAATATCTGAAGAATTTTCGATGTAGCTAAAGAATCCTGACAAGTAAAAACCTACGTAATTTCTTAAAACTCCTCCATAACCAGCCCTTGTAGGAGAGCCCAAGCAACTTCCATCAACATTAAGGATGACACAAGAGTGGTTATTGTTGTTCCATTTGACAAGATTATCTTCCTCGGTACTATTAGAGTTGCAAGGGTAACACTTTGAGAGTACCAATCATACCTTGAATGTTGAAGGATAATTGAGCGTTGGACCAGTTCTCATTGCCTAAACACATCATGTTTTTTAATTTTTGGGAAAGAATCTTAATTGTTTTTTTCAATTTTAAAAATTTTTAGAAAAAAAATCTGAATTTTTGTTTTAAATTTTGAAAATTAATTTTAAGATATTTTAATTTTTTTTATCTTTTTTAAAATTAAATATCATGTGTTAAGTTAATTTCACGCGTGGTCAACAAATAGAATTCTATGTCAGCGCCACGTAAGGGAATCTGGTCAGTCAGATGGTCTATGCGGTTATTTTAAAAAATATATTTAACAAGGACGGAATCCAAACAAAAAAATTTACAAGGGGAAAATCGAAAAATGGCATATATTATATGGGGTGAAACACTATTAACCCTTCACTTTAATTGTCGCATTATTTGCAGTCATTTAACTATTTCATGCTAATAATTTGGGTATTATGAGTTTGTTCGCAAATTTTGTCATTTTCATTTTTAGTGATTTTGAATTTATGTTTGTTTCGAAGTGTGAGTTCACCCATGACCATGTTAGTCATTTCTTAACTATTTAATACATTCGTTTTATTTCCTTCATTTTTTTGAACGGCAAAACTTATTAATAATCAAGTCTCTGCGCAAGATGAACAAGGATCGGCAGACAGAAACTACAAAGCAAAGGCGCCATATATAATGGAACACCTAAAGAGAAACCCATAAAAAGACCAATACAGACACTGCCGAACCGAGGGCTACCACCAACACCAATAAGAAAATTAGCCACGAAAACCAAAGTTAACACCTAAATCAAAGCGTAACCCACACTTCCTTCTGAATGACCACGAAAACAAAATTCAATTACCGATTGACTTCAGCTCACCAAACAACTCCAAAAAAGCATCTAAGGGATCAAATCCCCTAAAAACAATCCAAGTTCAAGCCAAACGCCAATTGAAAACCAAAAACTATCCTTCATTTTTTTTTCTTTTGAATTAGGAAAAAGAGTGTTTTCCTATCCACAACCACAATTATGTGATCCTAAAGGTTTCTCATAGAGATCCTTTGACCATTTCAAAGTAGTTGATTCCATGAGTAGTCTCTCCTCTCTAGTAGTCTAGTGTGGTTTCAAAGAAATTTCCCTTCCTACCTCTCAATGAATATAACAATAAATACATGTAACTTGTAGTGTCTCAAACCTCAGTACAGGCACACACAAAAAATCTACTCTTCACATTCTTCTCTATCAACAACAAGCTTTACACACAAATATGGCAAACTCCAGAAACCACAAATGTCAATGTAACACCACCCTTCTACACTTCCTTTTCCTTCACCTATTATTTCCTCTTATTGCTAATTCATACAACCCTGATTACAGTTTAGCCATCACTTGTGGCTCCTCAACAAACACTACTGCCTTAGATGGAAGAATTTGGGTTGTTGATAACATTGATAACTCTAATCTCTTTTCCTTCAATGAACCAAAAAACACAAATCATTCTCTTGAAACAAAACCTAATTCCATTTCAAATATCCCATTGCAATTCACAACCGCACGTGCCTCTCTCTCAAATTTCACATACTCATTTTCTAACATCATCCCTAACTCCCCTATTTTTCTTCGCCTTCATTTTTACCCAACTTCATATCAAAATTTTGAAACCTCAATTGCACTTTTCTCTGTTGAAGTAAACAACAACATTACCCTTCTTGAAAACTTCAACCCTTCACTTTGGCTTCATCGTGGTGAAAATCATATTGTCAAAGAATATTGCATCCAAATCAAACCAAATGAGAAGCTAAACATAACTTTTATTCCCAACAACAATAACAAATCGAATCCTTGTTATGCTTTCATTAACGGAATCGAAGTTGTGTCTATGCCTTCTTTTCTCTATTACACAAACCTCACTGACCAAGATTATCGTATCAATTTACCTGGTTCTGACAACACGGAATACCAAGTTCTTAATGACAAAGCTTTAGAGATGGTTTATAGAGTCAACGTTGGTGAAAATCAAGTTCCAGCAAACCAAGATACAGGCATGTTTCGTAATTGGGACAATGATTATCCTCGTTACTTGGAGAAAGAGTACCCATCTAGTGTATCAAGTGACATTACACATAACCAAACATATAAAAACAATATCATTCCAAATTACATAGCACCAGAAGCTGTTTACTTAACTGCAAGAAGTTACGGAATGTATGAGACAAAGGATTATAATGTAACTTGGAACTTTGAAGTTGATTCTGCTTTTACTTATATGGTAAGGTTACATTTTTGCGAGTTTGATTGGCATATAAAACAGGATGGTGATAGAATTTTTCAGATTTATATAGATGATAGTTTGGCTGAACCAAGTGCTGATGTGATAAGGTGGAGTGGTGCTCCTTTTGTTCCTGTTCATAAGGATTATGCCGTGACTATGGGCGGAAGCTCTCGAATTGAAAAAGTTAATCTTTCGATCAAGCTACAACGATTACCAAAATCTATGCCTACTGTATATCGTGATGTCACGTTGAATGGAATCGAGATTTTGAAAATAAGTGATAAAAATAATCTCTTTGGAGTGAATCCAAAACCCATGTCTGTATCTCCCAAGGAACAAGTTTTACCAACTCAACAATGGAAGAAATCAACAAAAGAAACCCTTGCTGTGGTTGCTGTTTCATGTCTCATTCTAGCATCTGTTGTTGGAATAACAGTTTTTGTTAGACGGAATATAATATTTCATTCTCATACTGAAATGGAAGAAACTTCATGCAAGACAAAGAAAGAAGGTTCCTCAATTTTACCATCCTATTTGTGCCGCTATTTTACTATAGCGGAAATAAAAGTGGCTACAAACAACTTCGATGATATTTTTATCATCGGGGTTGGAGGGTTCGGCAATGTGTACAAAGGTTATATTGATGGAGTTACACCAGTTGCGATAAAACGTCTTAAACCGGGATCTCAACAAGGTGTAAACGAGTTCTTGAATGAGATTGAGTTGCTCTCTCAGCTTCGTCACATTCACTTGGTTTCACTTATTGGATATTGCAATGAAGGTGTAGAGATGATTCTCGTTTATGACTTCATGCAACGTGGCAGTCTATGTGAATATCTTTATGGATCAGATAACGAACCTCTTACTTGGAAGCAGAGGCTTGAGATTCTATTAGGTGCCGCGCGGGGGTTGCATTATCTGCATGCAGGTGCAAAGCACAATATCATACACCGTGATGTGAAGAGTACAAACATATTGTTGGATGAGAAATGGGTGGCTAAGGTTTCTGATTTTGGGTTATCAAAAGTGGGACCTACGGGGATGTCGATGACCCATGTCAGCACTATGGTGAAAGGTAGTCTGGGGTATTTGGATCCAGAATACTACATGCGACAAAGGTTGACTCTAAAGTCTGATGTGTACTCTTTCGGTGTTGTGCTTCTTGAGGTGTTGTGTGCGAGACCCCCATTGGTTCGTTCTTTGGATAAGAAAAAAGCAAGTTTGGCTGTTTGGTTTCAAAAATGTTACAATGAAGGTATGGTAACTGAAGAGATGGTGGACCCGATCATAAAAGATTCTATAACAAGTGAGTGTTTGAAATGTTATTGTCAAATGGTGTTGAGTTGTTTGCATGATGATGGAAATCAAAGAATGTCAATGAGTGATGTGGTTGGAGCTTTAGAGTTTGCATTGCAGTTGGAGATGAGTGGGGAGGATACTAAGTTTGTTTGGACTCATGAAAAGGAAAAAAGTGAGGAAAGACAACAAGTGTCGCAGTTTACAAGTGAAGATGGAAGTGATGTTCGTTTCACAAGTAGCAGTGATGATTATGAGACTCAAACAAGCAAGGCAAGCACCAATTCAGCCAGTACTGAAGAACAGCCTTTGTTTTCTGCAACGGTGTTTTCTCAGATTGGGAATCCAAGAGCACGATAGATAATTGTCACTCATTCTAAAATTTCCATATGTATATTTTATTAAGAAATATATATAATAGGCAAAATAATATTGTGTGTGATCACCAAAAAAAAAACATATAGTATGTAATTGTATCATTTGAAATTGGTTGTTACATATGATAATGTCTAAATGTATGTTATAAGAAATGAAAATCATACTTTACAAACCCATTATGTGAGGATTACTTAAACTTAATATAAAAACTAAAGTTGCCATTCCCTAAATTCCCCGGAGTCTGAGTATTCCAGCCCAAGCAAAACTTACTATATCCATGTAAATTTTGTCTCCTATCTTTATCAATATGAAGAAATTTTTTTATTATTGTTTACTAATTTTTCTTGTATTATTTTCGTTTTTATTTTTCACTAAATTTTTTATAATATCTTATAATAATAGTGGAATCGATGGTACAGAGTCAAAAAAAGATTCCGTCATAACACCATTGACGAAACATCCAATTAGAACATCTAACAAGTTCTTACCTGATTTCTAGTAGAATTGAAAAATATTAAATTAAGCATAAATAAAAAATATAGAATCAAGATAGATTTCTTTGCATACTAAGACTCTTATTTGCATCTCTTATTTCCATTTGATTGTCTCCCGATTCGTTCTCTAAACCAATTGTAAAACATCCTCTAAAATTCTTTTACTTTGGATTTTTTTAATATTATTCGATTTTAATTTTTAATATTATTCTATTTTTTATATAATAATAAAAGAAATCTAATTAGAGATTCAATTTCATGAATCTAACTAATGTGGAATAAATGAAGAAGCGTTCATATACTTTACCATAAGTTTGTATACAAGGTTTATCTTCAACACCTACCTGGAATTATATTCCTCATCCGACCTATCCAATCTAATTAAAGATTAAAGACCCAACAAAGTAGATGGACACTACACTAGTAGTGAAATAAAAGAACAATCATTTCAAGATTGATCTATTCCTTTTCACCCCTCTAATGAATTTTTCGTTGAATCTGAGATGAAAATATTTAGAACATTTTAGAGAACAAACTTCATGATGCTTAGAATTTAGCATCAAACTAGTCCCTTATTCCTACACTAGATTGCGCTGGAAAAAAAAAGTTTTCTATATCAACAAAACGAATTAAACGATTTGAATTCTCTTATCGATCAGGCGACACCCGGATTTGAACTAGGGAAAAAGGATTTGCAGTCCCCTGCCTTACCACTCGGCCATATCGCCAAAATAATACAAAAAAATATATCCGAATACCCCTCCTTCTCTCAAAAAACTCTGAAGTTAGAATCCCCTCTTTGTTTTCTTCTGTCATTGTTTCTATTTGTTTTATGATTGTCTTTGTTTTAACATTAAGATCTTTTATCCTTTTTTCTGTGAATGAAGAGTTTGTCCAATTAAT
>Ga0315914_1007110_pt1 | contig 15623 bp, 7 predicted proteins | sample MpolenodulesMG_FD_203920 | JGI IMG/M metagenome (GOLD analysis project Ga0315914, IMG submission 203920) | Medicago polymorpha root nodule microbial communities from Los Angeles, California, United States - elongated nodules | ecosystem: Host-associated > Plants > Roots > Nodule | place: USA... | reverse complement strand
TCCCATTGGCCCCCCCCCCCCCCCCCCCCCCCCCCCAAAAAAAAAAAAAAAAATTAATAAATACCTGATGAAGCTTTGGAAAAAGAAAGGGCATAAATAGACAATGAGGGCATAGCAGACTTCAACAGAACCAGTCGATCACCTAAAGACAATAAATGCTTAATTATGTCCATAATGAGTGAAACTAACGTTTTTTATCATCATTTTTTCTTAGTTTTCCTTAAAAAAATTCTATGTTTAAATTTGTTATCGTATTAATTGGAAAGAAATTGGAAATTAATTAAATGCATTGATTATAGGTAATCATGTCAATTAAATGCACCAATTTGTGACTCATCGGACGCAAAACAAAAATAAAAAGAGCAGGGATCAAACTCGCGACCATAAACCTTTTTATAATTCGCTAAACCACCGCAACACGCATAATCAATTGGAAGTTTTTTTTTCGCTCTTTTCTATTTATAATAAAAAGTCCGATTAAAAAAAAGGAATGCAATCCAACGATTCGAATTTATAGAAATTCGTCCCAACAATCTTGTTTTTCCCAAACCCATAAATTAATCCACAAACCCAAACCGATATATTCATCCCTAACAACACTTGACAATTAGAAAATTGGAATGGCGGTGGCGGCGGTGGTTGTCGTGATGGTGGTGGATATGGTGGACGTTCATGAAAGAATATTCAGAAAATAATTAGTTAGGATCTAAAACAATAAATAAATAAATTGGAACAAATGTGTAGTTGAAATGAGGAAAAGGAAGAAAAAGTCAAAAAGGAGAAAGGAAATAAATATAGTGTGAAAGACAACACAATAACACTAGTCACGGTTTGGAAATCGGAATCTCGGTGTAAGTCGAAAAATAAAATCAAAAAATAAGTTAAGGTACTAAGGGTTCGTTTGATGGTCACGATAGGGAGACAAAATATGATACATTAATCATATCCAGCTTAAATCTTATGTTTGATGCACTAAAGAGATAGGATAAAATAAACCATTTTCCTATCCTATCCTGACTTTCCTTTGTAATTTCTATCTTGAGTATAGGTTCAGTTAGATATTATTCTGATGGGATTAGAAAATCATTCCTTATTTATTGTCTTGATATTCTGCCATTTTTAAAATATCTTCATTTTTAAAATAATGATTACCATTTTTAAAATGAAATGATTTTTGCTTTTGGAAAATGCTCTTTCAACAATAAAATTATAAATCAAATATAATGTTCTTACAATTCATTTGAATACAAATCAAATCAGATTGGATTTTTTTATTTTTTTGAAAATCATAGATTTGGAAATTTTAATAACACCGATCTAAAAATTTTAATAACACCGATCTAAAAATTTTAATTTTTGGAGGTGGTAGCGACGGCCATCATGATGGTGGTTGATATGGTGGACGGGTTGTATGAACAATTCATCAAAGAATAGTAAAAAATTATCATGTAAATTGGAATTGATGTGTTGTTGAAATGAAGAAGAAGAAAGAAAAAAGGAGAAAGGAAATAAATATAGTGTAAAAGGCAACACTATAATACTAGTGAGGTGCTTAATCTGATGGTTCAAAAAATTTAATAAAACTAGTATCTGGTGAAACATAATAAGCAAACCGTAAAGATACACAACAACCATCAACATGACATGGCACATTATTATTGGATGTAGGGCAATTTCATCGAAAAAGTTAATTGACGAACTTCACCATAGAATTTTCTTTCAAACATAATATAGTTCAATTCACAAATAAGTTCCAGCCTCAAAGGATCAAAAGAACATATCTAATATTCAAACATAACATAAAGCAAAATAGGAAATAAGTTCAAGCCTCCAAGACTCAAAATAAAATAAACGAAAGAAAGGAAAAATAGAAGCATTATCCAATGTCTATGAGCACAATGATCATCTGCAATATTGCCAAAGGTTGCATAATGGGGCTCCTTCACAACCTGCAATTAAAAGAAACTAAGATAATAACTGAATTCCTATTATTATTAGATCATAACAAACGTTGTTATCCATATTGTTACTAGATAGTAACATAACTATTCACTTTAGCATCGTTTGTTATCTGTTATTCAATGTTTCTCCCTCTTGGTTAATGCTATCACTACTCCGCTCCTCAAAAAGAGAAGTTTCTAGATCTTCTCAATGAGGATCAGTATGAAGTATTTTCTTAACACTACTACTTGCTTCAGTAGTTTAGACTTCGATCTTCTTACGCAAGACTTCATACTTTCTTTTAGAAAGAGTCTTTGTAAAAATATCAGATAATTAGTTTTATGTCCTCCAAATTCCAATATTCTAACAAGATGTCATCCGCTTGTTGAACTTGCTTGAATGTACAACTTTATACTGAATTCTTGTTCTTTCCATTTTTTTTTTTTTTTACCCAAGAGCAAAATGACATTAAAAAGAATATTGTCCACCTAAGTTGGAACCCTATTCTACTCTTGTCAATTGTTCATATATATTATTAAAAAAAAGAGAAAAATTACATATAAAAACTGGGGGGACATAAAACTTGACCCAGTCAACAACCATAATGGGCAAAACATAAAAAAAAATTCATATGGATCCAACCCTGAAGAATTTAAACAAACGAACCAAGCGGGTCTAAAGTTTGGTGAATGAATCGATCGTCAACACAAAAACGATTCACGTACCATCAACTCTCTGCACCAATGACAACAAGCAATAACGTCTCTTTCAAGTCCATACAGTCCCATGTCATTCCATCAAAGGATGACTGGCATATATTTTAATGGTGTATGAATCAACGGCCACCACTAATAGATTCATGAACCAACAACCCCTGAAACGAAATACAGCAGCAGAACCAGCCCTTTCGAGCCAACGAACCGGTGCGCAGCGAACCGGATCTACAAATCCAGCACGACGACAATAAGGTTTTGAAGCAGAACCTATACAACAAAGAACCATAATTCTAGTTGTTTCTTGAAACAGAACAAAGCAACTCTCCAGTACAGCAGACACAATCCAAAACATTTGAGACCTGCAAATCTCAACAGATCTGGAGCCGCACCAAGAACCAAAGTCGGGAAAAGCAATCCACCGAGCATCGCGACGATGGAGACACAGAAAGGAAATCTGAGAACAAACACCAACGCCGTTCACAGAGACACAACTGCACCACCGGATCTGGAGCGAAACAACCCTTACGGGTTTTGAAAACTAAAGGCTTGGAGCACCTCAGATTGCTCCAATGCGAGAACCGACGCGGGTGGTGGCTGAGCCCACACCACCGCGTTAAAGAACCAGCCCATCAGCTGATGCCACAAGGCGGAGCCGTCAATGGAACTGGCGTTCAGACACCCCAGCAGGGCAAAGGGTGGTGCGGAGGACAACCGTCGCTCGTCACACCACCACCCAAGGTGGCTACATCGAAAGGGTTGGGTTAGGATTGAAGAGGGGCGGCGCTGGTCTATTTGTTTAGAGAGAAGGGTGAAGATTCAGAAAGTTTAGAGAAGAGGGCGGTTCAACAAACAATCCGAAAATCCAAAAAATTGGCTTTGGCTTTACCAGTGGACTAAACTGATTATGTTCTTTCCATAAAACGCAGAATTCTTAGTATATTTCATGCATCACAAGAGTCTAAGTACTAGTTCTTTCGTAATATTTAAAGGATTGACGACACACCTCATCTCTAACTTTTCTTATTGCATCAAATAGCTTAGGTGTTGTATTTTTGTATTGTATTTTTCCAATGCATATGAACACAGTTGTTATTAATTTACGTTGAGTCGCAAGGTTCGCTGCAACGTAATTCTAAGAGGCATAGACTAATTTACCTTTTTGTTTGGTATCTACTGTATAATTAATTAAAAACTCTTTAAATTAATAATTATTAATTTATCGATAAATTAATAACTCTCTAGATTAATAAATTTCTCCGGTCCTGACATTATTAATTTATAGAGTTTCTACTGTATAACATAGAGAGAGGGAGGGAGAGGAAGAGTCCCTCCGATCACATTTATAAGTAAAAAACAATTTTTTAAATTAATTGAATGAGTAATGTATTTGGTCACATTTATAGATCAACTACATTAGTTATTCAGTGAACTTAAAAAGTTGTTTTTTTGCTTATAAATGTGACCGGAGAGAGTATTTAATTATACATTAAACAAGTTCATAAGTAAAGATACAAAAGAAACATCACACAGGTCAACACAGTCAAACTCCGGATTACCAAAGAGCCCTTTTCGAGGGAACCGAACGGTTATCATAAAAAAAAATGCAAATACTACTTCTACAAATCTTATTATAGTGCCCCTCCCTCTTGTATTTGGATTTGGTCTCCTTTCAAAGGCTTTCCATATTTTATATTTAGTCGTCTCAGTTTTGCTTTCGCGTCTCTTCAATCTTATCCTATTGATTGATTCATTCATTTCCTAATGTTATTCAAATAAACCATTCTACATGAATGATAGGCATTATAGACGAGCTTAATAAAACTCAATATAATTTCTAAAAAAAACATATAAAATCTCAATCGTTTATTTTATTTAATCAAATGTTAATTATATAATTATATAGTATCACGTTTTTATTTATTCGTAATTTCACATACAAAAGAAACCTCCACCCCTCGAATTAGTCGATTTTTAGGCCGTGTATGGAATTTCAAAAAAAGTAAAAATAAATAAATACTAGACAAGCCAATACAAATATTCCTTCTGCGGGTTCTTGCGCCCTTCCATATTTCATATTTAATCGTCTTTGTTTGGGTTTCGTGACACCTTCAATCTTCTTCTTTTGAAATTGTAATGGTTTGAGTTTGTTTTTCCTCGCCTTTTCAATGGCATCCTTCGCCATTCTTATATTTCTCTGTTTGGCTAACTCCCTTTCCCTTTGATCTCTTGCAAATTGAATCTGTCTCGCCATTTCTTTGAGTATTGATTTAGGCCTACTTTCTCTCTATCTCCACTCTTCTCTTTTTTTGGTAGCGACTCCACTCTTCTCTAATGAGATGATGACTTCCTTGTTTCTAAAGACAATATATATAGGCGCAAATAATTATCCCAATATTGCTTTGAAGTCGTCTTAAAATATTCATACTCTATAGTATATGAATTTCATACGTCCATTGTTAGTTTTTTATGAAATGCGATGGTAACATAATTGTTGAAAACATTTCAAATTAAAAGCACCCTTACCTCGATTAGTGATCAAAGCAAATGTTGCCAAAAATGTTTTTGTTGGAATTGAATATTTTATTTGGTGGCCAAACCAAAGTTTGCTTATATGAATGAGAATTTTCAAAGCATGAATTAGTCATCAAAGCTTGTATTCTAGAATGCGCATATGATGCATTGCCAATATAAGGTGACGAATGTTAGCACAATAACATTCAACGCGGCTCCGATCATAATCCCTTGTTGGTTAGACTTAGTTGTAGCAAATCTAAAACTCATTGATCCAAACTTTTCCATTTTGGCCCTTGTAATTGATAAAGACAATGAAATATAAAACAAATAGTGAAATAACTTTGTACTAAATTCGCTTAAAACACAATACAAAAGAAATTGATTGAATAAAATGTATATTGACAACTTAATGAATTCTTGCTTAGTTCATCTAAGCAAATTTGTGTGCAAACCAAGTCTATGTTATAAACTTAATGAAATATGAGATTAATTGATTAAGGGACGTCTTAGTCAATATTTGTGAATTTAACGAATTCGTAGACAAAAACTCCGGGAAGAAAAAGAAGGAAATGAGACTATGTCACTCGAAAACGACAAGTGATGGAACCCAACCTTTATGATTGGAGATCCCATAAAAAAGGTTCAATGGAAAAAACTAGTCACTTGTTAGTTATGTTAGCAAGAAATTGTTTTGTCCTTTTCCTATAGTGTTACGACAATGAAATGAGAAGTGCTAATTAAATTAAAATTTGAGGGTTAAACTTTAAATGCTTTTAATGATTACCATAAGTCTTATGGGTGGTGTATGATTGTAGCATGCACTAGATGGAATCACCTATATGAGTGTCAAGTGGGGCCGCTTGCATGAGACCGTGGCGGGTCTCTAGAGCACTCATGAAAACCAGACACGTGCATGGCCTAAATGCGCAACACAACGATTACACGAGAATTGTGGGGGTGTAATGTGATTGTGAGACCTCTAGCATACATCAAGTGTATTGGGTTCCATAGCATGCTAAAGCGATTCACCGTGTGTTAAGTCTCATTAGTTTAGAACGGGTTTCATAGCTTGCTATACCGTTCCGATGCATTACACTCAAAGGTGACTCATGCTCTATATTTTCTTGATTTAAATTTCAATAAGATGTATTCAAATTTCTAGTAAGCTAAATTTAATACTCACTTAAAGGTTTTAATAGGATAGAACACAAATCATATTCGTTAGGCAGATTAGTTAAGGAGACTTACCTGACTCTTTAGCATACAAATAAAATGTAAACCCCCACATTTGTACATAACGGTAACATTAGCAAACTATGTGGTGTATGCGACAAAGCCTGGGCGCCGGTAACTAGGGAAGAAGTGAAACCATCATGCTTATTACCGTTGTCATAATCGTCTCCAGTCATTATTCCTTAGATTGTTGGTTGCGGATGACTGAAGGATCACAACCTGCAAAACAACCTGAGGCGTGACTATGTCACTGGACTAAAGAATTATCCGTAGAATTGCGTAACTCCTCCAGAATACAACAGCTTCTTCTCGGCGGTAAGCGTACCAAGGCTATCCAAACACGAGAAAAATACACAGACTCAATGACTCCGGTTCTTAGTATTTTTGAAACACTGAAAGAAGTAGCTTTGAAGAAATGGTTTGTAACTCTCTTAATTTCACGTAATGAAGATTATGTCCTTATAAGATAGTATAGTGCACGTTTCTTTTTCCACTCAAATGTAAGTGGGTGCTATTAATTAGGTAAGTGGGGACTGACCAAATACAGTTGCTAAAATGATGCCAAGACTCTAAATAATATCAATGCTTGTTAAAGGCTTCTTGAATGAAAGCTATTTATTTATTTATTTTTTTGACAAAAGAATGAAAGATATTTAATAGCAAGTAAATAACAAACTATTCTGGATGAGTAAAAACATGTAGCTTGACGAGAAAAAATAGGAAGTAAGGTTCAACTCAATAAACACGTTTTTAGTTTTAATAATAATAATAATAATAATAATATCTTTTGAAATAACTTCAAATATACAACAAATGAACTAGTAGAAAGAAAGAAGAAGATCTAGCCCAAAGACTTAAGCCATTAATCTACTAGAGAGTACCAAAGAGAGAGGAGAGATTTTCACCATTTTTCTTAATACCCATCGTTGATCCTCATTTCACTATTTATGCACAACTCAAGGTTCCTTGATTTTAGCGTCGCTAGTCATGTGTCCATTTCCCTCAACCAATTATGTTATGCCAAGTGTATTTCTTTGTGTGTTATTTTGAATCATAACAGTTCAATTCACTTTTTAACAGAGTTTAAATATTAATAATTAGGAGCTTGTATATATTTTAAAAACAACCACAAAAAAGAAAATATGAAGCGATGCAGCCTTTTGAAAATTGACTCAAGAATTGGATGTTGAATCACTAGAAAAATCTTGGCACGTTTGCAGCGCAATGTGGCATGATTGGATGGTTCAAGTCTAGGTTGCCACCGGAAAAAATGTGGCACGTTTGCAGGGCAACATGGCACATTTTAGACTGATAAGGTATAGTACAATATTGTTACCTGCTCCATCGTGGCACAATGGGAGGAAACGTGGCACGTTGCTGCGTATTCCTGAACACTATTTAAGACTCCATTCTTCATGTTTTTGGGAGAGCTTCAAGAGAGAGAAACTTGGGAAATCAATGGGGGTAACTTTAAGGTTTAAGGTCTTTGATTAAAGTTCTCTTGAGAGGTTCTCTTGGGTCGGGAAACATTTGTAAACACCTTGGATGAGTGAAAACCATTGAGTGTCTTGCTAATTTGTGAGATTGAGAAAATGGTAGAAATTAGGGTTTGTTCTTTGTGGGCTTGTTGAAGCTAATTTCTTATAACCCTTTTGCATCTCTTTGTAAAAACTCATTGATATTGGGTTGGAGAGATCAATCTCTCCCCTAGAGTAGGTCAAGTTGGACCGAATTGGGTAAACAATTTCTTGGTGTGTTTGTTTCTCTTCTCTCTTTATCTTTGACTTGTGGTTTTGAGCTTTTCATTTTGATTCCTAGATTAGATCTAGGTGTTGTTATTATTGTTGTTGCTTGTGTTTACTTTGATATTGGTTGCTACTTTCCTTGCTCCACACATCATAGTTTCATTGGTGTGAGTTTTGAGTCCAAATTCACAACAATTGGCGCCCACTGTGGGGCATAAGAGTGAATTGGTTTAGTGAGTACCATGGGTTCAAAGTGGGATATTGAGAAGTTCACCGGATATAACGATTTTGGGTTATGTATGGTGAAGATGCAACCGGTGTTGATACAACAAAAGTGTGAGAAAGCTTTGAAGGGTGAAGGTGCGTTGCAGGCCACCATGACACAAGAGGAGAATACCGAGATGATGGACAAGGCTAGGAGTGCCATTGTCTTGTGCCTCGGGGATAAAGTTTTGAGGGATGTCACGAAGGAACCTACTGCGACGTCGATGTGGTCAAATTTGGAGTCATTGTATATGACCAAATCTTTGGCTCATAGGCAATTCCTCAAGCAACAAATCTACTCATTCAAGATGGTGGAGTCAAAGACCGTGACAGAGCAACTAACGGAGTTCAACAAAATCCTTGATGATTTGGAGAGCATTGAGGTGAATCTTGAGGACGAAGACAAAGCGATATTCTTGTTTTGTGCTCTACCGAGATAATTTGAATCCTTCAAGGATACCATGCTTTATGGCAAAGAAGGCACTGTCACCTTGGAAGAAGTTCAAGCGACTTTGAGAACCAAGGAGTTGACCAAGTACAAGGACTTGAGAACGGATGAAAACAGTGAAGGCCTTAGTGTTTCAAGAGGAAATGGTAGAGGTAGAGGTAACCGAGGAAGCTCAAAGGGCAGTAACAAGACAAAGTATAAGTGCTTTAAGTGTCATAAGTTTGGTCACTTCAAGAGGGATTGTTCAGAGGGCAATGACAACTTTGTGCAAGTTGTCTCCGAGGAGTATGAGGATGCGGATGCTTTGGTGGTTTGTTGTTGAGATGATGAAGAAGGTGAGGTTTCTCACCTTGGTATTGATGCCTTGTAGAGCGGTGGTCATTTGGAGAGATGTTAAACACTCGACATCAGTCTAGAGAGGCGGTGGGAAGAATAATCATGGTCAGCCTGGAGGGGTGGAGGTAAGAATACTCATGATTAACCTTTGAGGTGGAGTTTCAAGGTGAAAGCCTGGTGTGTGTACGCATTTGAAGGTTGAGGTAGATGAAGGTCAACTTGAGGTGGAGTTGGTGACATCGAGAATGGTACAACTATGGAGACCTTGGGTGCAAGGGAAGGTATTCCGCGGTTTGAAGAATGTATGGCTTGGCTTGCGTGATTACCTAAAAGACCAAGGGTGATTGGATGCAAGGATATCTTCAAGGAAACGGGAGACGTTTCATGGTTGAAGAGGGTTTTGGTGTATACTTGTGGAACTACCTAAAATCCTAGTATAGTTGAATGCAAGGATCTTAAAGAGGGCAGAAGGCATTACGAGGGTTGAAGAAGCAAAGGGTGAAAGCTTGTGGAGCTACCTGGTGTAGTTGGATGCAAGGAAAATGAGGAGAAAAATGGTGGTTGATGGATAAAGTAGAATCACCATCAATTTAGAGTTAAGGTGGAGAATGTTGAAAATTGACTCAAGAATTAGATGTTGAAGCACTGGAAAAATCGTGGCACGTTTGCAGGGTAACATGACACGATTAGATGGTTCAAGTATGGGTTGCGACTGGAAAAAACTTGGCATGTTTGCAAGGCAATGTGGGACGTTTCAGACGAATAAGGTATAGTACAATATTGTTACCTGCTACATTGTGGCATGATGGGAGGAAACATGGCATGTTGCTGCGTATTTCCGAACACTATTTAAGGCTTCATTCTTCATGTATTTGGGAGAGATTCAAGAGAGAGAAACTTAGGAAATCAAAGGGGGTAACTTTAGGGTTTAAGGTCTTTGATTATGGTTCTCTTGAGAGGTTCTCTTGGGTTGGGAAACATTTGTAAACACCATGGGTGAGTGAAAATCATTGAGTGTCTTGTTCATTTATGAGATTGGGAAAAGAGTAGAAATTAGGGTTTGTTCTTTGTGAGCTTGTTGAAGATAATTTCTTGTAACCTTTTTGCATATCTTTGTAAGAACTCATTAATAGTTGATTGGAGAGATCAATCTCTCCCCCAGAGTAGGTCAAGTTGGACCGAACTGGGTAAACAATTTCTTGGTGTGTTTGTTTCTCTTCTCTCTTTATCTTTGACTTGTGGTTTTGAGCTTTTCCTTTTGATTCCTAGATTAGATCGAGGTGTTTTTATTATTGTTGTTGCTTGTGTTTATTTTGATATTGGTTACTACTTTCCTTTGCTCCACACATCATAGTTTCATTGTGTGAGTTTTGAGTCCGAATTCACAACAATTGGTGCTTACCGTGGGGCATAGGAGTGAATTGGTTTTGTGAGTATCATGGGATCAAAGTGGGATATTGAGAAGTTTACCGGAAGTAACGATTTTGGGTTATGGAAAGGGAAGATGCAAGCGGTGTTGATACAACAAAAGTGTGAGAAATCTTTGAAGGGTGAAGGTGTGTTACTGGTCACCATGACACAAGCAGAGAAGAACGAGATGGTGGACAGGGCTAGGAGTGCCATTGTCTTGTGCCTCAGGGATAAACTTTTGAGGGATGTTGCAAAGGAACTTACCGCGGCGTCGATGTGGTCATATTTGGAGTCATTGTATATGACCAAATCTTTGGCTCATAGGCAATTTCTCAAGCAACAACTCTACTCATTCAAGATGGTAGAGTCAAAGACTGTGACGAAGCAACTAATGGAGTTCAACAAAATCATTGATGATTTGGAAAACATTGAGGTGAATCTTGAGGATGAAGACAAAGTGATACTCTTGTTGTGTGCTCTACCGAGATCATTTGAATCTTTCAAGGATACCATGCTCTATGGCAAGGAAGACACTATCACCTTGAAAGAAGTTCAAGCGGCTTTGAGAACCAAGGAGTTGACCAAGTACAAGGACTTGAGAGCGCATGAAAACAATGAAGGCCTTAGTGTTTCAAGAGGAAATGGTGGAGGTAGAGGTAACCAAGGAAGCTCAAAGGGTGGTAACAAGACAAAATATAAGTGCTTTAAGTGTCACAAGTTTGATCACTTCAAAAGAGATTGTCTGGAAAACAATGATAACTGCACGCAAAAAGCTCAACGAAGTCGAGCCTCTAAAATGCATGGGCCTCAAAATAAAATTTATAGCCTAATATCCACACCCCATTCAAATAAAAAAAAATATGTTCCTTTTTTTTTTCCTTCTTTCTTTGCTACGCATTTAAGTTTCTTTTTCTCACTCAATACCTCTGTTTCGCTTAATATTTTTAACTTTGTTTCATGTTTAGAAGTTCTTCTCATTCTGATTTTTAATGAAACTGAGCTACACGAATTTTGTTATACGTTGTTTAATGCTTATTAGTAATTACTTTTTAAAATTTCAGTGTATAATTGCTAATTTTGTTGAATGTTGCAAATATATGATTCTAATATATGTTGAATGTTGAAATTTTTGTTATATGTTGAATGTTGAAAAATATAATTACTAATTTGTTATATGTTGGACGTTGAGTGTTGACAAATTTTGGTATATGTTGCTAATAAATGCCTCTTAAATTTTAGGTTCTACATTTTTTTTTAGTCTTCCTCTATGCCTCCTAAATTGCCTCTTAGGATTAGAAAGTTTTAAAAAAATTGTCTTTTTATTTTACTAGAGGCTTATTTTACTACGAGAGCCGAACCTCCTATTTTATAGGAACGACCCTGGATACCTGATAAGTTTATACAAGAACAAAGAGGATCAAATATTAAATTAGATTACTGCTCTTCTCCCAACACATTTTGCTCACGCTCAACTGAAATACCGAAAATACTCATGCGTTAGTTAAGTAACGTAGGTGTTAAAATCTGCGCATCTTAACATGCGCTGCGCAACTTAACTCACGCTGGAATTATCACTTACGTGAGTTAACTCACGCTGGAATTAACACTTGCGTGAGTTAAGTCACGCTGTGTGAGTTAACTCACGCAGGAGTATTTTGGGAAGTTCAATTGGACGCGAGCAAAATGTGTTGGGAGAAGAGCAGTAATCATTAAAGTATGAACATATATATAAAAAAATAAAATGAGATTGGAAGAATAGACAATTCATAGTCCCGATCATTTGAAATGTTGTACGAAAGTAGTCAAGCATTGAGAATCTAAGAGATGTATTAGGAATATGAAATAAAATTGAAACAAGAATTGTCACACATAGAGTGAGAATAAGATTCCTTCAAAAAAAAAAAAAAGAGTGAGAATAAGATAATACTAAACTATAAGAAATGTGCATTAAAAATGACAATAAAACTAAAGAAAAACTATTTTACATGTATTTCATCCAATCTTGAATATAAATAAAAAAAAAAAAATTTAGTCTCAAATACAAAAAAACATAACTTAATTTCACTATATTTGATGATTTTTTTAAGGAAGAACTATATTTGATGAAAAATTATATTTCTTCATCTCATAGTACTTAAATTAATATAGACACTTTTTTTATTTTTCAATTGCTTTTTTACCGAACAAATTCCATAGAAAAGACACTTTTGAGAAGAATAAAGATAGGTTGACACTCTTAATGTGTACACTCCTTTGTACAACTCTGTAAAATTTCAGTTAACTAAATATATGGTCTGTGTGACCACATTTTTTCTAGTTGCGTGACCACTATTTTTTCAAAAAAAATGTGGTCACGAAACTAAAATGTGCATGACCACTTAGTTAACCAAATAAATTTTGGAAAAATAGTGGTCATGCAACTAAAATTTGGTAAAATAGTGGTCACGCAACTAAAAAAATGTGGTCACATAGACTATATGATTAACTTAAATTTTTCAGAGTGGTACAAAAAGGTGTACACATTGAGAATGTCAACCATTGCTCTTTGAGAATGCACTTACATATTTTTGAGATGAAGAAATATAATTGCAGTTTCTCTCCAAAAAAAAAAATATAATTGCAGTTGCATTCACTCAATTTTTTTTTGAAGGGACACTCACTAAAAAATTATCAAGTGTAAATTAGCATATCACATTAAGTTAAATCTATATTTATAAAAAAAATTAAAATTAATCATAATTATGGAAATTATTATTTACTATAATTTATTAATTGTGATTAGCCGCATATGGACTAAATGATTTTTGAAATAATGAATTCATTTAAAATATTTACAAATATTTCTTTTTAATTAATTAATTTATAAGATTACTATTGTTTATTTACTTTCTCAATTGAAATTATTTACATTTATATTAATCTATTTTATTTATTTTTGTATATTAAATGGAATAAATTATAATCGAGCAGTGTGAACATCAATATAATTCTTCCAATATTTAATGACAAGGTAATATAGTTAAGACATAACAAAAATCCACTTTGCACCAGCTTTGTATTCACAAATCAATGGCAGAAGCAAGTGAAAGGTACAACTAGTTTTCTTTGCCTTGTTTTCTTCAACTAATCCAATGACCCACAAATTTCATAATTCATATTTTTTTTAAACTCGGTATCCGATTCAAAACCGACTATTTTAACACAGTTTATTTTATTGATTTAGGGTTGCAGTTGTGACAGGAGCCAACAGGTGAATTGGATTTGCAATATGCAAGCAATTGGTTTCTAATGGTATCAAAGTGGTGCTGGCAGCAAGAGATGAGAAGAGGGGTCTTGAAGCAGTTGATAAATTGAAGAATCTTGCACTTCCTAGCCATGTAGTTTTCCATCAACTTGATGTCACAGATCCTAAAAGTATTGGATCTTTTGCAGATTTCCTCAAAAACCAATTTGGTAAACTTGATATCTTGGTATGATAATTCTCTTGGTTTTATTGTCTATTCTTTTCATATAATTATATTTAATTTAAAAGCATTAGCATTTGGGATATGTTAGGAAGTGTTATAGAAAAATATAATATTAAAATTAGAGTCTTAAGACTATGAAGGAGAAATTATGGCTAATTAGGTGCAAAATAAAATATATTTTTTATTCATTGATTAATTCAATCATTTCCTAATGATAAATTAAAATAACCCATTCTGCATGAATGATAGCCATCCAGGTATCGCCATCATAGACGAGCTTAATAGAACTCAACATATAAAAAAAATAAAAAAAATAAAAAAATCATTACTAGTTTTTGTTAAAATTTTAAAATGGGATTGTTCAATGATATTTTCTCCTGGTTCATACTGAAACTTGTCCTTAGACTTATAAAAGCATCTTAATATTTACAAACTGAGCTAGCATGGGGTGATTTTATTTTATTTTTTTAATCGGCAAAATATTATTAAAGCATTTGAGCTAGAGCACAAGTTGTACCTAGCAAGAAGCAAAGGGAAATTTGATGAAGGGAGAGACCAATAAGATAAAGTTGATTGTTGACTTGCTAGTAAAATTCCATTATGGAAACTCAAAAAGTCATATGTGATGTTAGATGGACTATGGTTATGTTGTTGGAAATAGTTAAGATAAAATGATTCATGGAGTAATCCTATCACATGGTTTAAGGGCCTTGGAAAAGAAAATGTGTATGGGGGAGTATGTCATGCTCTTTTTGTTGGATGAATATATTCTCAATTTCTCTAAACAATGGGAATATTTCATTGGAAAATATTTTTTATTTTTTAAGAAATTTCAATGTAAAATATTATATAGACACAAATACCAAGATTCAAGATCTAATTTTGAAATTATTTTAAAAAAATGGTCATATCTATCTATTTTATAAAAAAAATTATTTCTTTTATTAAAAAAAAAATATAAAAACTATTATTTTGAGTAAGTTACAACGTGATTTCTAAGTACCAATAAAGACTAAAATGAAGTTTAAAGCTCTCCTTCAAGTTTGTCCTGATCCTAGTTAGTTGCTGAGACTCAACTCACCTAAATTTTTTGTTTAGAAAAAAGAAATGCTGAGACTAAATAATTTCATCTGTCGTTTATAATTTCTTGCACATCTTGACATACCACAAATACTTTAAAATTTGTCCATAGGTAAACAACGCTGGAATTGTAGGAGCACAAGTGGATGGTGAAGCTTTGGCTGCTCTTGGTGTTGTGGTATGATAATCACTTAATTAAATCCATCCTTTGGTTTTGTGTTTACCACAAAAACTTAGAATGTTTTATTTAACATTAAATCAGAAATATATTGAAAATCAAATTTAGTGAAATTCTCTTTGAATTTCTCAATGTAAGGAATTAATGTTGACCAATGTTAAAGTATACTCCTAGCAAAGTAATTTCTTGTTTTGGCTGGCGCAGGTAGATCCTAGCAAAGTTGAGTGGAGTAAAATATATTTTGAAAACTATGAATTAGTTGAGAAAGGCCTAAGAACAAACTATTTTGGA
>Ga0315914_1007109_pt1 | contig 15624 bp, 9 predicted proteins | sample MpolenodulesMG_FD_203920 | JGI IMG/M metagenome (GOLD analysis project Ga0315914, IMG submission 203920) | Medicago polymorpha root nodule microbial communities from Los Angeles, California, United States - elongated nodules | ecosystem: Host-associated > Plants > Roots > Nodule | place: USA... | reverse complement strand
AGTTAGTATGTTCTTGTGCAGCTTAGGTTTTTGATTGCCCCCACTTATAAACACATTGTCAGGCCATGTCCTATCCGATGTGGGACTCTTAACACACCCCCTCACAACCAACACTATTGGGCTTGGTTCGTGGACATAAATGGTGGGTGGCCCGATAGCGGAAACCTGATAGCAGGTGGCCCAATGGATGTAGGAGAGGCTCTGATACCATCTTAGAAATCGTGGTTAGGCCTAACACAACCCCACAAAACCGGCTTGTGAGGTGAGGATTGCCCCCACTTATAAACACATTGTCAGGCCATGTCCTATCCGATGTGGGATTCTTAACAGATCCCTCAAAGAGTATACAGTTTGGATAAATTAAAACCACCAATAGGCCATGTCCTATCCGATGTGGGATTCTTAACAGATCCCTCAAAGAGTATACAGTTTGGATAAATTAAAACCACCAATAGTGACAAATATATCTTGGTCAATCCAATTATTATACAATAACTTCGCTACTCCGAAACCACATAAACCAGACCAAAACATCACAATATTATGCAGGAAGAGGTAGATGCCACATATACACCTTTACAAAAAAACTCAGACGCATATTGATCATCTATTATAGTTCCAATCTGATTATAAATACGTACCGTCTAATTTAAGTGTTCTTTGCATCTGTTCTCAGGTGAAAATTTTGACAGGTTAAAAGTGTCAAGGTATATCTCTGAAAGTTTTATAACTAAAGTGGAACATAATGTGAGTTGTTCAATTACACATTTCGGTAAAATGTTGCATTATATATAGTTGATGTCTGGCCTCAAAATACAACAGTATTCTTTTCTTCATAAGGTAATACTCGAAGCTCGCAGTAAGATCTGATAGCCATTGACAGACATTGTTTCTCAATGTTCTCCGATTTCTGCACAAATCTCTGCAAGTCATCTTTATGAGAAACTCTTTCGACCTGCAGTTGAAAAGGTTGTAGCACAATTTATGAATGAAGCAATCAATTTGTCTCAAATGAGTTTAGAAGATAAACATGTGTTAAACGTTTTGTTCACCATTTGTTCAATAATAGGTCCAGCATCACGTCCTTCAGTCACAAAATGACTTGTCGCGCCAATTAATTTCACACCTGCATCAAAGGCCTACCAAGATAACCTATCATATTAAACACATTCTCACCATTTTTGGATAAACAACTTAGTTATTCTATATGTTATAAGCTATTCTAGAGAGCGTATGAAAATAAGCTAAAAACAGCTTATGGTGAAGCCTCTCATCCCCCCAAGAAGATTACCTGCTTAAATGGATTGGCGCCTCTAAATGATGGCAACAGGCAATGGTGAATGTTAATTATATCCTTTCCATAACTCCTTAAAAAGGTGCTGGATATTATCTACACAAATAAATCAGTTGCCACAATTACTCTTAAAAAAATACTGAAATAGCAGTAAACATTCAGAGAGCATGAATTCTAACAAGTTTTTTTACCTTCGTATACCTTGCAAGTACTAAAAAATCAGTGTCTTGAACCAGCTTTAAGATATCTTCTTCTCTTTTATTCTCTTTTGTTGTTCTTAAATAATGATAAGGAATATTGTGCCTTTGAAGAAAACGAATTACTTCGCTTTCTGGACCTCTATCATGGTTACTATTGAATGTATCAACATGGAAGACAATGAGAAAAATTGAAAAAATATATTAGTATATAGAAAAACATAAATCAGTTTAGCTTAGTAGTTTATGAAATTTCACCTAATTACACAAGTGATGTCCACCGGAAGTCTTCCATCCTGCCATCCGTGTAACGAATCAATTAGACAATGGTCCTGCAACAATGTAGTGAGGGCATTACGTTTACGTTTTGACACACAATTCTCTACACTTTGACTTGAATTTCTCAGTCATTAAAATTATTCATTTTTTATCAGCTCGAACTTCTTTGTACCTTGTGAATAAGCACGTTTATGAGTAGAGAACCTTTTATTTTTCGAAAGAAATTGAAAGTCTACTTATATCGTCAGTTTGAGGAATGTGTCAATAACTCAATTTGTTCCTTTATACATATAAATTATAGTAATGAAACTTTCCATGTCTTTATTGTTGAAAAATTGAGAGGATCTATACTCATATTATTGCTAAAATATCTTATTTATTGATAAATTTATCAAATTGATCAATGATGAATACAAGGGACTCTATCTATACTTATGAGCTCATATAAAATGAAGATAACATGGATAACTAACCTAACTAACTCTATTTATAGAAACATGTTAACAAACTTTTAACTAACTATACATCTAATATTTACATACATAAAGATAACAGGAGAAGAACATTTAATAATGTGTACCTGGTTTGATGCAAGAACAGCAATCTTATACTTAGGATCAAGAGCCGGCACTTTTAGAATAGATCTCACAGCATTATATGTTTTAGAGATTTTTGAGAAATCCTCTTCCATTTGTAATCGAGGCCATTTAACATGATCGAAAACGAAATCACTGTAATAACAATGAGAAAGATAAAACGAATTGAATATGTGTTTATGCTAGTTAGTTCAAAGACAAATAATGAATGAGATTAGTAAGCAAGTAGTTACGTTCTTGAGTAGAAGAGTCCTTTATTTTGAGGTACAAAAACATCAGCAGCAATAATGTTACCACCATTAGAGGCAATGCAATCTGATAGTTTTGCTACAATTCCAATTGAATCCTATCACAAAAAGAAAAACCAATTCACATGTGATATTGGATGATGAAATGATGATAATAATTCAATGGATGTGAGAATATGAATGACACTTACAGGACATTGGAAGACATGGATACCATGGGTTAGGAAGGAACTAGAAGCAGAATTATCATTAAAAGAATTATGACTGTAATTTCTGTAGGAAAATCTGACAACTTTGGAACTGAAACCAGAATACAATCTTCGGATGTTGTTCATTTTATTTGTTTGTCTCAAAATTAATCTGTTTAATTGGATGGGATTTGAGTTGTGCAATTGTGTTCACACAGTACCACATGTAATTGTTCAATTATTTGGATATATTGAAGTCCCATACATTTTCCTGAAATTATATATACGTGGTCTAAAACATTGGAAAGTGACTTGGCTATGCTAAATGTATATAAAGTCTATCTTAAGCAATAGAAAAACAAATACACACACAAGAAGATACGTGATAATTCAATGATTGGGATGGACCATAGCTCCATCTTTTTGGATACAATTATTTAGTACTTAATGTATAAAAATAAGAGGTTTATTATATAAATAAATAAAACAATGAAACTTTCTTTCTCTTGTTGAAATAATTGTTGAATTGAATGTGTGCTTATACTCATGTACTTGGTTCCTTCATTGAGCCTATTAGGAATCATTCTTTGGAAGCAATTTGTTCCTTTAAAGAAGATTTGAACAATGCAGCAAATATGATGAATTTTTTAGTCAAGTATTGAAAGGTTAAAATTACTATATCTTATAATGAAAGAAGTAAAAGAATTTATTTGGGCAGCCAAATAAGGCAATGTTGTCTATCATTGCATCCTATGAAGCACCGACTCTCCACTCTGACATAAATATTGGACACAAAACAAACATTAACATGTCGAGAAGGATACACAAATGTTGGCTATCATTGCATCCTATGAACAATTTGTTTTGTTAGAGAATAATTCTAAAGCAAGATGAAGAAATAAAAAATAATATAACCCCATTGATCACATCGAGGAGTATATCAGTCTTTCACTTTCATTCATCAATCCCTTACCAAAAAAATAAAAAATAATCTAATCAAATTTAATATATGACTTTACCAATTGATCATCGTCCTTGAAACCGTAGAAGAAGAAAACATGGATTATATAGGAGAATTGTTCAAATGTCGATTAATATACTATAATAAACTACTTTTAAAAAAAATAGGCTAAATACCTCGCTGCATCCTTTAAGTTTTATGTTTGTTTCACATAGGTCCTTTAAGTTTTTAAGGTTTCAGATAGATCTTTAAGTTTCGAGTTTGTTTCGGATAGGTCCTTTAAGTTTATAAGGTTTCAGATAGGTCCTTTAAGTTTCGAGTTTGTTTCAGATATGTCCTTTAACTTTGGCTTAACGAAGGTTGATAGAAAAGATCTATCTGAAACAAACTTGAAACTTAAAGAACCTATCTGAAACCTTATAAACTTAAAGGACCAATCCGAAACAAACTCGAAACTTAAAGGACTTAAAGGACCAATCCGAAACAAACTCGAAACTTAAAGGACCTATCTAAAACCTTAGAAACTTAAAGGATCTATCTGAAACAAACTTGAAACTTAAAGGACCTGGGGAAGTATTTGGCCAAAAAAATAATATAGAACAAGTGTACAAAATGAATATATGTTGTGTCTGAGAAATGTTTAAAGTGAGTTGGAAGTTAAAAAAAAATTATATATTTAAAATAGTTTGAGTTGATCGAAATGTATCATAAGTATCCAAGTAATGTCGTACATCGACGCGTATCCTAATATTAGAGTATGTCTAACTTTTGAAGAGTGTTCACAAATCATAGGCAACATCGATACTGGAATGTCAAGGCAACTTACACAGAACAAATGGCTCTTATGCACACTTGCGAAATGATGGCCTAAAAAAAAACTATATGAAACGATAGAAAAATTGAACAGTACTAGAAAAAAGTTTAATTAAATACAGTTTGTTAAACAAGAAGACACAAAAAATGCCGTATATCACAAAAATATGAAACAAGCCTAATAAGGACTATTTCATTTATACAAACAAGCTTCATTAATTTACTTTACTTTTCCTAAATAATGTTAATAAATGGTCTAATCAATTTATACAAACAAGCACGTACGGATGCATTTAGTTAAACAAAATTTAATAAGTTATAATTGTCCCATTAGTTGTCATATAAATGATGATTGTTCGAATAACAGGTCTTGACAATAAAGGTCCTAATGTAACAAAAGTTGTGACAAAATACAAAGGAAATACATAACTACAAAATATATTACATAGAGGTCGAAATGAGTTCATGCATTCAAACTATCCCAAGCTACTTTTGCATGTCTAGAAAATAGAATAACGGTAGGAAATTAGAAACTACTATACATGCCCTAACCTTCCTCAATCAAATGAAAGTTTACATGTGCTAGAGCCCCTTGGATACAAAGCTAGTTTCATTAACATTTGGTGCTTCATATATATTTAAATTTAAATCCCCCGAAGATGCACTAATTTTCATGGAGTCCAGTACTTTTGCGTTCTTCAGAATATACTCTGCAAACTGAAGCTCACAATCTGATCCTCCATAACCTCTAAGCCAGCATGTTCTTAATTTAGAAGAAAGGCAGCTAGGTACAGTTTGTGGTTGGATCAAATCATGCTCATCAATTTCAACTTTATAAAGCTGTCAAAGAACAGACAAGAGGATCAGGAAAAAAATATAAAATTGATGAAAGTAGAGTTTATAAATTTATCAACATAAATAAAACCTTATGAAGGGTAAGATCTTGAAGCTCAAGGCAATATTTGAGCAGTTCTAACAACCTCTTCAAAAGTCTCATACAATATTCAAGCTCAACGTGGGTTAAGTTATGAAAATTGAGAACTGTCTGATTAGTAACCTGCATGAGTTACAGCAACAAACGTTAGAAACCAAAGCAAATGAATATTTCCAATTAAAATCAGAAATCGACAGTCTGCCTACTTGTTGATCGCTTCTAGAAAGTCCATTAATATTATTGAGATGTGGAAACCCAAATCGTAAATCAGTTACTTGCAATTGCTCTACAATGGGACATGCCTCAATCAGCTTCTTAAAATGTACGCTAGAAAGTCCAAAAAAGTAAACCTTATCCAAATGGAGAGTTTTGAGTTGGGGAAAATTGAACTGAGGACAGACATACACTCTCAATGACTTCAACTTGAGAACCACAAGGTTCCTGCAATTAAAAACAGTGGAAATTATAGGATCCAGTCTGATTTTAAAATCATCATTAGTGTCATACAAGTCTAAGCTAAGATTATCAATTCGCTGCACGGATGAATTGATTGATATCATATGGATCACATCCTTCAAGGAAACCACATTTGATACGGAATGATGGGATGGTCAAGGAAGTGTCACGCATGAGCATGACTGAGTAGACAAAATGTCGAAAAGCGGACAAATTTGGAAATTCTTGGTCGTCAAAATCAAGAGTGAGATCTGATAGCCATAGTTGGTTCCATTTCTTGGAGAGGATGCTTGTTCCAGCAGATTGTTTGGTAGGGAGAAATGAGAGGATGTGGTGGAGAATGGAGTCTGACAATGTGCTGATTATGTCCACATTCGCACTACTAGAAAAAGCAAAATTAGCAAGGAAATTAGTGACGGAAAAAATGAAATTCCTCACAAATTTTTTGGTCGCAAAATTTAGTGACGGAATTAGAGAGGAATTTCACGTTTTCCCTCACTAATTTTTTATATATTACTATAAGTGTTAGAATATGAGAAGTCCAAGTTTCAATAATGCATGCTTTGGCTTTGGCCGTTTCAAATGCCATAGAGTCTTGAATAAACAAAGACCTTGAAAATGTAACATGGTGATAGAGTTCTGTTTATTTTACGTATACGTTCCCCAAAATGTTATTGCTATTGTAATAATGGTTTGAGTAATTCAAGAGGCCAACACAACACCCGTACCTTTCACTTCCTCGGTCCCTAAATTTTTATGATACTCGTGATGACCAATCAAATGAGTTTTCTTACATATTGTGTCAATTTATTATTTTAGAGATTAAAAATTATTGTTTTATAATAAATATTTACAATTTATAAAATATTTAACATGTGTCCTTATGACACAAGTTAGCATGACTCATTTCTTATTTTGCCTCATTCGTATTCTAGGATCCAAATCATGTTTTTACAAATTCAAATTCTAGTATTTGAATGTAGTCAAAGGACATAAAACCAAAATTTTGTCATTATTAAGTCATATTATATCTCAATAACAACATAATTCATGTACAACAATTGCAACAACATAATTTAACAACACAAGCAAAATAAATTTAAAACATAGATTAAACACAATCAAGATAATGGATGAGACAAACATGTTTCTTGATTTGGTTCATCATGATTTCTATGCATGTCTTCGGTGAATCAAACTTGCTTGAATAGCATGAGCACATCCCACCAAGGTAACGTCTAACTCGATTGGCCCCTTCAAGCTTGTCGCGCCATTTTTTGGAGATCAAGGCTATTTGATTAGCTTTTGACTCACTATTTTATTTCACGACTGAACATTTAATTTAAGAGAAAAGGGGAAAAAAGTTCGAAACACCCTTTTGAAAAGATTTAGGGTTCGGGGGTTAGTTACATAAAGGGAGGGTGTTAGCACCCTTTATGTCCGTAGTACTCTACAGGAACCTCTTGGTTTTATTTAATGTTTTGTGCTATAACTTGCTTATTTTGAAAAAAAGGAATTAAAGTGGTGAAGGAAGAAAGAGACCTACTTATCTACATTTTTTTATTGATTTGGAAGGACGAGTGTCCTTTGCCTACGTACCCGTGAGGGATCAAAACCTCGTAGTTCGGGGTTGAAATTGACGTTTGATTTGTTTTTGTGTTTTTTATTAGTTTTGAAAAAAAGGTTTTAAAATGAAAAGCCAACCGGCAAAATGAATTTGTTTGTGTTTTTTATATTAAGGGAAAATGACTTGAAATATGATTAAGATTGATTGCAATTTTGATTTACGAAAGAATAAAAATAAAGAGGTCACTTGATTTGGGATCAAGGTTTATTGTAAAAAATGTTTTTTGTGATTTTGTTATTTGCATGTTTTTTGGTTTTTGAATAATAAGACTAAAAATAAACTATCGGAGCGAGAAAAGTAAAGCGTAGGTATTTTGTAGCGACGTTGGATCACCACAAATACCATTAACCTAGACTATAAAGCATGAAGATAAAGCATACACCCACACACGCACACATGCACCTACAACTATTACACAAAATCCTATGGTACATTCTATGGTCTGCGAAGGAAATAAATGACAAGAAAAAAATAAATTATTTACATTAAGCCTATTTACATTCTAAAATCTACGGAAAATAAATGATAAGAAAAATAAATTATTTACATTAAGCCTATTTACATTCTAAAATTTGCGCAAGTAAAAATTAAATGACATAAAATAGATATGTGAATGATAGTAAGTAACGAAATAAATAAAATGTAATGATAAAGAAAAATAAAATGCAAAGGGTAATTTAAAATGCATGAAACAAAGATAAAAAAAAAAAAAAGAAATGTGAGATGCTGCGAAATAACATACTATGGAAATAAAATGCATAGGAAATAAAATAAAATGCATGCAGGTGGGGTGTAGACAGTAAGCCTAGGGGGTGTTCAGAGAAGCAGCAAAGAAAGGCAGCTGGGCCTTGTTGGATTTTTGAAGTGGGCTTAGAGGACAGGCTGGGGGCCGGTTCGGTTCAGACCCTGGGTCGGGTCCTGGAGAACCTCCCGGTTCGAGGGAGTATTTAAAGGGTGTAAGACCCTCTTTCTCTCATTTCCCTCTTGTCTTTCTCTCTCTACCTTATTTCTAGAGAGAGAAGTTCTCTTCTCTCTCCTCTCATCTTCATCTTCTCCGGTGGGAGAAACGGTGGTCGGAAAAGAATCCGACGCGGTGGCCGGCGAGTTATCACGGCGGCGCCACCACGTCGGAGTCAAAAGACTCCCTTTTTTTTGAAATTTTTTTACGGTTTCTCTCCTTTTTCCTACCCTCTTCTCATTTCTAACACCAAAAATTCTAAAAGGAAAAGCTACCACCCTAGATCTAACACAAACCGAAAAGGAAAAAAAAACTAAACTACCTTGTTGTTTTGGAATCAGTTCAATGAGATTGGATTGTTCCCGTCTCTATCCTCCTCGCCTCCTTTCCACCTTGGCTTCCTAGAATCTCCTTCCTCTTGAACTTCTCTAGTTCTGAACGATAAATTGTGAATGAGGAAGGCGATATTTATAGGGAAAGTTTCCACCTAACTTGAGCTAAAATCTCAGGCTTTCAGGGGCGAAAAAGTCACAAAAAGAGAATTTGTTTGCAAGTCACAGGCGCTTAGTGCCTAGGTTCATGCACCCGACGCATGTGCCTTGGACTTTCAGGCGCCTAGGTCCATGCACCAGGCACTTTAGTGTATCACTTTCAGGTGCCTAACGCCTACTTTTGTGTGTCGGGCGCTTTAGTTGTTCACTTTCCTATTTTCCTGTAGTCTTCGTCTGTTGAGGTGTTTTCTTCATAGTTAAGTTGTCTTGGAACTTTGGAACATAATTCCTCCCTTTGTAAATTCTTTTGTGACCTCTTGAATCTTCATTATTCATCTTCCCAAGGCCCAACAATCTTCAGTTGTCTTGCTTTGCGTGATTTACTTGATTTCTTCGTGAATTACTTTAAGAACCCCCTAAAATTGCTATGTTTCAAGAAGAATAGAATTACAGACTCAAATATAGAAAATATTACAAATGTCTTGAAATTATAGGAGATTGATCTAATACTCCTTTGGTTTGTTGGTAAAACCTACTAAAATAGACTGAAAAAACATGCTAAGAATAACGTAAGATGACCTGTCATTAAATTCAAGCGGGTCCGGCTAGGAGAAAGTAACCTATATTCTCAGCCATACTCTTTTCCATGATACATGTATGTATCTCCTAAAGCCAGTAGGGCTGGTCACGACATTTGCCCACTCCAGTCGTCACATGAATGTACCTTGCTATAAATTTGAGACAATTCTAAACAGATAGTCAAGTTAAAATTATTTACACACTTTAAGGGTTATAACTTGTCTTACGTTAAGGATGGATATATTTGGGAAAGTAGGCTAACAAAATAACTTGAAGTTAGTTTACTAACCTAGAGATTCCTACTAAACATTGATGATTTGCCAACCTTTCTTCCTTGAATCAGACAAGATGGGTAAAACAGTAGAACTATTTGTCTTTTTATTTTTGACAGAAATAAACATTTTTTTAAGAGACCTAAATTTTTGGCTCTTGATTTTTTTTCTTTCTTTTTTCTGGTTTTTTTGTGTAGATCCATGGCCATCTACATTTTTTTTTCCTGACAAATATGTTCTACTGTTACCCCACCCCAAACTTAAAATGTTGCTAATTTCAAAGATCAATCCCAAACATAGCTTCAAAACATGTGCAGTCATAATAATACCTATCTAACTCCAAGTGAAATCAAGCAAGGTGCATTTATAGTTCAGGACTATGACATGATTTGTCACCAAGTAACATGAAAGAAAATTTCGTCTGGAATCTCAAAGTGGTTTCACAAAGGATAATAAGAATACAAAAGTGTGGCTTGAAAGGCTCAAGGTACTAAAGAAAAATTTCCTTGTGTGTAATATAATTTAACTGATCGTCCGTAAAGAACGACCGCAAATTCAAGCAAAAATAACATTCATATGGAACACTCAAAATTGGAAATATTTAAGTATCTAACAACCTAGAATGGATATGGAAATATTTGTCTTTAAATCTCACCGGTTATGCTATTCAGAAAAGAGACGATGATCCTATAAATACCTTCAGTAGCAAGCCCCAAAAAGAATTGTGCTATTGAATCTAAGGGTAAACTAGCCTCCACCATAAATGCTTTGAAATGACTACCTAAGACTAAAACAAAATTAAGCATAAAAGTAAAGGTTGTAATTTCCTTGTGTGTAATATAATTTAATTGATTGTCCGTAAAGAACAACCGCAAATTCAAGCAAAAATAAAATTCATATGGAACACTCATAATTGGAAATATTTAAGTATCTAACAACCTAGAATGGATATAAAAATTTTGTGTTTAAATCTCACCGGTTATGCTATTCAGAAAAGAGACGATGATCCTATAAATACCTTCAATAGCAAGCCCCAAAAAGAATTGTGCTCTTGAATCTAAGGATAAACTAGCCTCCACCATAAATGCTTTGAAATGACTACCTAAGACTAAAACAAAATTAAGCATAAAAGTAAAGGTTGTAAATATAAATGCAAAGAAATTTTTTTATAAGATAAACTTGAGAATTAGTAACAAATTTAAGAAATGAAATTGATTAGTCAGGAAATCTCAGCTTAGCAGAAAATAAAAATGCAGGAAAATAAATTAATGGGTTGTCTCCCATTTAATGATTGTTTAACGTCTTAGTCCCGACGGTCAATAGGTTGCCACCTATTCAGAACTTCTTTTGAGTCATTAGCTTGATGAAATAGGTTGCCTCCTATTCAACGCGTATTTTACGTCTCGAGCTTGACATATATGACTAACTTGTTCTTGGGAGCCCCTGTCCTTCAAGCTCCTTGAATTCTTTCTCCTTTGCAACCTCGAGGTTGACTTCTTCCTTCGGCACTCCTTTCTGCCTTAGGCAACGATATTGTTCAGAAACTTTAGAGGTGATATAGTCTTCTCCTGATCTGATGATAATTTCCCCTTGATCCAAATTTATTATAGCCTGGGAAGTGGCGAGAAAATATCTGCCCAAGATCATTTGAACTCTATCTATAACCACTACCTCGATAGGGAAAGTGAATCCATCAATGTTGATATTCACAATCTCTAATACACCTTCATCATGTTTGAGAGAACCATCAGCAAGTCATATCCTCACTTCACAAGGTTTCAACTCCATTCCTCCAATCTTGTCGAAAAGTGATAGTGACATCATGTTTGCGCTCGATCCGAGGCAACACATCACTTCTCCAACATAGAATTCCTTGACGGTAACTAGCACACTGAAACAACCAGGGTATTCCTTTTTCTTTGGAAAGTCGTCTTCTTGCGATTGTTATTGGTAACAACTACCAACTTGACATAAGTTGGTTTACCTGATAGTGAGAATAAGTACTCCAGAAGGTTATTGCAACATTGATTTTTGGTCACTTTCCTGGTTTGTAGTATACCCTTGAGAGTGGTTAATTCCTTCACCATTTTCTTCAACTCTTTCAGGATCTTTCTGTCGGTCACTAGAGGGTTAATCTCCTTCGCTTCCTTCTCTTCCATTTTCGTCATTTTGTAATTCTCACTCCTAGGATTATCTAGAGTTCAACAAAATCCCTATCTTGTTAGATTTGAATTTTTAGTAGCAATTGACCCAACTTCACTTACAGGTTCTTAATAGCAATGTTGGTCCTCTTATGAGTTTCTTCCTGATCCTTGGCTAAGCTTTCGAGTTGGTCTTGGGTGTTCTTCATTCATTGGTTTATCATCTCTTCTACACTTTCCCAAGGTTATTGAGTTCCTTGGGGGTGGGGGTGGGGGGGTTTGTCTATGGAGGTTATAGACAATTGTTACTTCGGTAAGAAAAGTTTAGATGATATGCCCAACCTAGATTGTAAGTGTTGAAGTATGGATTCCACTGTTGCCTAGAATAATTTCCCATGTACTTAACTTGCTCTTCTGATAACCCCAAACTTATAGATAGACATGCCCCACTTTCATGAGCTTGCTCCCAAAAGTCACATGTATTCCTTGCAGAAAGTTTGGTCACTTCTCTTGCTTCCAACCTTTTTGCTATTGTCTCTAGCTGAAGGCTGAGAAGTTTGTTACTAGCAAGTAAAGCATCCTGAATGTTGATATATATCATACCTTTCTTCTTCGGGGCATCCTCTTCATCAGTTTGTGCACGATATTCATTCAGAGGCAAGTTGTCAATCAGCTCCCGTACTTCACCAGCTCTCTTGATTTTCATGGTTCCTCTTGTAGAAGCATCTAACAACATCTGTGTATCTGGTGTGAGTCCCATAGTGAAACCTTGCATGATATCCATATCAGAAAACTTGTGACCTGGACACCTCTTCAACAATATGTTGAACCTTTCCCATGCATCATAAATTACCTCACCTTTTTGTTGTTTGAAGCTGAAAATCTCCTTCTTCCGCGCCAAGTATTTTGCATTAGGGAAACCTATCTAAGAACTCTCTCTTAAGCTTATCCCAAGTCCTTATAGTACCACTAGGTAATGTGTCCAGCCAATCCTTTGCCCTTCCAAATAGAGTATATTGAAACAACCTTATCGTTTGTAAGATTCTGACACCCTAGCTGGATTGGTGGTGCTGCAAGCATCCATGTTTTTCTCACTGGATCTTTTTTTGTGGCACAATTGATGGGGTAAATCCGCAAGTGCACGGTTTACCGAAGTAGTAATAAAAGAGTATCATTCCGATAGGGAGTTATGAATTCAATTAACTTGTTAAAAATGATTAGATTGAAAGTTTAAAAGTTAAAAAGTTGTATTTTTGATTTGAAAGAAAATAACAATAATAAAATCGCCTTGGGATTATTGGTTCGTCATGGTGACAAATCCTTCACAAACCAAACCCTAAACATAGAACCTTATGTTGGACCTATTTTCTAAAGACAAGTTTCTCTTTAGCCTATCGCATCTCCTTTCGCTCTTAGTGAGTGTGTTTCGTTAACAACCACGCCTATTTTCATGGTTGATTTCTATTGAAATCCTTGAAGCTCGAAACTTTATTGTCTCAAGGCTTGCTAGACTATTTTCATGTTTCGCAATCCTTGTATAATTTCACTTGTTCCAATATCAAAACTTCATCTTTTGATCCTTCGCTTGATATTTGTGATTATGAATTAACAACTACTAAACTTCGCCTTTCAGTCCATCGATTAATACTTGTTAATTCATTATAAAAATGGTGAAATAAATTAGAAAATAGATTTACATAAAATTAGGGTTCGAGGCTTGGTTTGATAGGGATTAGTTCATTAGACACATCCAACAATCCCAAGACAAAGAAGTCTACTCACTCATGTTCATTGTAGACATAGAGAAGAAGAAGAAGAAGATCATAAAAGTAAATAGCAAGAAAATAAAGATGAACTTTTATTCAAAGAAACAATTGTCACTTATTATTTCCAAGAACAAAAGATGATTGAATATGTTTGCTAGCTACTCTATTTATAGTTTACAACTACTTAAACCCCAAGAAATAAATCAATAGAATGTTCCACAAGAAACCACAAGCTTTAGGTCAGAAATAAACTAAATAGGCAGCTTGTCGTAGAAGCAAAAAGCAGTAAAAGTAAGTCTGGAGTAGTGGCACGGCCGTGCCACAGGAGGCACGGGCCATACCAAGCCTTTTAGTGGTAGGCTTCATATTTTTGCACCAAATCTTCGTATTTTCGTCCCGAATCAACTCAAAATCTTCTTTCTTTTGCTCCAAGACTCAATCTTTCAAATATTTGTTCCTGAAATTAAATAACTTGCAATTGAAGTAAAATAGTTTTAAAAAGGAAATAAAAACACATAAAATCTAAATAAAACAGACTCAAATAATCTATTAAAAATACTAATTAATGACTCATCAACAATTAAGTGGCAGAGCACATACCGTCCTCTGATATCAACTGAAGGTGAGAAAAACACAAGAATGGAGGTTGAATTGTGTTGGATTTTCGTTATTTCTTTTTCTCAGTGTTTGAAAAACGTAGTCAGAATCTGAGGTATGCAGATTCTGACTCAGAGTCTGAATGCAGCAGATAAATGTGAAACAACAAAATAAAGAAACAGAGACAGAGAAAGCATACAAAAAGCAATTTTATATTGTTTCCTCCCAAAACACAGGAGTAGTCCAGTCCACATTCACTTCCAAAGGATTTCACTATAATCACTCTGGATTACGAATTGCTCAAGGACTCTTCCAAGAGACTTCTCAATTGTCAAGCACAACTGCATAAGACTTCCTGCTCTAGGACACTACCTAAAGACTTCTTGCTCAAGGAAAACTTGAAGAGGCATCCCTTTGCTCTAGAACAACTCCTAAAGACTTCCTTGCTTAACCATAGCTGATTGAGACTTCCAAGTTGCTCAAGGTGTCACCAAGAGACTTATATGCTCAAGCACACAGGTGAAAGACTTTCTAATTGTTTACAACTGCAAACAAGTTAATTTGTTCTTACACTGAATTTAACAATGGTAATGTAAACTTAACAAATGAATAGACTCTTTAAGATATCTAAGATATATACTTGAATAAGAGAATCCTAAGTATTTTGTGCTATTTGATTTGATAGAGTAATGACACGGTAAAATAGCAAAGTCTTGTTACTTCTTCTTCAACTCCTCAGCTCCTTATATAAGCAGTCATTTGAGAGACGTTGGAGAAGAGTGTCAGCGTAAATAGTGTTGTTGAGAAGCTTCAATCAAGAACGTTGGCCCTTTTTATGACATAGATAATTCCGTTGAAAAGTCCTTTGAATTTCCTTTGCTGAAAGAAAAACTATATGTTGCATTCTCTTTGTTCTTGAGGTTCTTTGTCTGTTTGCACACGTAGATAGAAGAAGACAAAGCTTACGTGAATTCTGGGTCCATTAGGATTTTCTCAAATATGAGGGTCATCCAAGTATGTCAGTCAGCTTCTGAGTTTGATGACCTTCATAGAATCTGTTAAGGTAACTCTCCAGTGTAACACCCTAGTTGTTATTATTAATTTTGATTTATTTTAGAGTCTTTTATATGATTTTAATATGAATTATGTTGATTGGTGTTGATTTTTGGTGTGCTATATTTTATTATATGATTTATTATGATATTTATTAAAATAATGTGAGAATTA
>Ga0315914_1007107_pt1 | contig 15629 bp, 10 predicted proteins | sample MpolenodulesMG_FD_203920 | JGI IMG/M metagenome (GOLD analysis project Ga0315914, IMG submission 203920) | Medicago polymorpha root nodule microbial communities from Los Angeles, California, United States - elongated nodules | ecosystem: Host-associated > Plants > Roots > Nodule | place: USA... | reverse complement strand
GTAAACACAATTCTATCAGACCTTGAAGAACAACGACAACCTTGAGGATGATGACGACGGTAGGTTGGGAATCTGAGCTGATACTTAACCATCGGAGTGGAAAACGTCTAATCTGACACGTCTACAAAGTGTCATGTACAAGGCTGCAAGCATACCAAACTAGAGACAATCATGAGTAAAATCGATGGCAGATCATGTCTCTTGAGGAGCGGCGTATGAATATCACCGCCAACACGATAACATATTCACGATCCAACCACTCCATGCAACAATAAAACAGCAAGCTAAATGGTCATTTCTAGCCAAATCAGAACCAGATAGGACTATTGAGATGCAAACCGCGGTGGCAAACCAGCCACCACCAAACGGAACAACCAAATTACGATCTGAAACTTTAAATACAGTACACGACTTGGAACATCCTAAGGAGATAAACCGCAAACAGTAGTAGCAACTTCCAAATCGCATCACAAAACTACCAAAGAAACCAACCCAGCAATCGACAAGGATGAGGGTGACAGAACCGAACACGCCATTTCTGGCCAAAACCATCCGAAAACCGGATCTGAAGCCATATCAAAACAGACTTGAAACAATTTCCAAACGAGTCAAACCCTTACGGATTATCCGAAGCCAAACGAGCTACCACCAGGAACCTGCTGAGAGCTTGGAGCAGCCGTAATCACCTCAACTAACAAAGATGAAGAGGCCGCTGGGAAAGGCGACAGGAATCCCAGCTACAACAACCCAATCTAGAGGCGTCGAAAACACCGCGAGATCTGGCTTGTGTAACACCCCAATTTTCTATTCTTAATTAATTCTACGATGTTTAATAGGTGGAGTTTTGATTATTATTGTTGATGATTTTTGTGCTTGAGTATTATTTTGTTGTTGAGAAAATAGAAATAATGATGTGGAGTGGGAGGTGGTTTGAAAAAATTAAAAGGAACGGAGAGGAGAGTCCTAACAAAATAAATAAAGAGTCGTAGGTGTAGAAAATAAGATGTTAATAAGTGGGGGGATAAGAAGTAAAATAGTAGTGATAAGTCGATAATTATAGGATTTTAAGTGTTTATTTTTATAGAATTATGTTTGTTTAAGTTTCTTTTTAGAACTATTTTACAGCAAATTTGTTTGTTTTATTTTAAAGATCACAAATGATGGATGATCAAGTCTTTGACCAAAAGAATAGATTAAGATGCTTGATTGAAGCTTGTTTGAGAAGAAAGCTAAAAAGAGGGAAATTATGCCATATTTATGTTCTGATTTGGTGCATATTTATGTGCCAGTTTAGTGCAAATTTATGTTTCAATTTAGTGCAAGTTTATGATGTTCCTCTTGCTATAAATTGAGGAGCCATCAGACTTTTTTATTATTCTTTGAATCTTGGGAATTCTTTGTGACAATTATTTCTATTGAATAAAAGTTCTTTATTTTCTTGCTCTTTATTTTCTTGTTCATTACAATTCTTCACTTTTACTTTCAGCCTTTTACTTTCATATCTTTCTACTCCATCTCTTTAATCTCTTTGTCTACGATGACCATGTGTGAGTTGATTTCTTTGTCTTGGGATTGTTGGATGAGTCTAATGACCTAATCCCTTCAAACTATGCCTAGAACCCTAATCTTATTTAAATCTATTTTCTAATCTAATTTCATCGTTTTCAAACTCAGTAACAAGTATTAAATGAAGGACCGAAAGGTGAAGTTTAATAGTTGTTATTTCATCATCTCAAATATTAAACGAAGGATCGAAAGATGAAGTTTGATATTGGAAAAAATGAAATTAGACAAGACGACACAAAACTTGATGGGAGCACCCCAAATGAATAGTTTTGTGAAGTATTGAGGCAATAAGTTTCGTTCTTAAAGGGTTTCAATAACAATCAACCATGAGAATAGGCGTGATTGTTATTGAAACACATTCATGGATTCTGAAAGGAACCATGAAATACATTAGAGAAACTTGTCTTTAGAAATGGATTTAATTTAAGAGGAAAATATAGGTTTGGATTGTAAGTGATTTGTCATTATGATGAACCAATAATCCCGAGGCGCTTTTTATTATTTTATAAACACCACATTTTATAAACTTATAAACCTAAACTTTTCAGCTAATCACAATTGAAAAGAAAATCAATAATTACAATAACTCCCTGTGGAACGATATTTTTACTACTTTGATAAAACCGTGCACTTGCGGATTTCACACATCAAGTTTTTGGCGTCACTGTCGGGGAGTTAGTAATATTGATTAGCTTTTTAGTATCGGTTAGACTGGATTCTTTTTCTTTTTCTTTTTACCTTCAACTTTTGGAGTTTCTATTTCTTTTATGCGAAGAAGCAAAAGTCTTGGAGAATTTGTTCCTGAGATTGAAAGGTTCTTCCGCGAAAGAAGAAGAAACACACGTAATAATAGAAACGATAAGACTGAGGAACGCACTCTTAAAGAGTATACAACCCCATCTACGGATGAGCCACACGTTATTTTTGTGTACTCAACGGGTGAAGCGAATAATTTTGAAATCAAACCTGCACTTCTCAATTTAGTACAGCAAAATCAATTATCCGGATTACCCACTGAGGATTTGAATCTTCATATTGCAATTTTTTTAAGACTCGGTGTATTTTTGAAAGCAAACCAAGAGGCCATAAGGATGCACCTCTTTCCTTTCTCTTTAAGGGATAGAGCTAGTGCGTGGTTTCATTCATTGCAAAATGGTTCTATTTCTTCATGGGACCAAATGAGGCAAGCATTCTTTGCCCTATTCTTTCCCCTAGTAAAACTGTTCAATTGAGGGATCAAATTACATGATTCACTCAAAGAGATTGAGAATCTCTCTACGTTGCGTGGGAGCGTTTCAAGGAAATGCTTAGGCTTTTCCCCCATCATGGTTTAGAGAAATGGCTAATTATCCATACTTTCTATAATGGTCTTCTATATACCACAAAAATGATTGTTGATGCAGCTGCAGGTGGAGCTTTGATGAATAAAACTTACACAGCAACATATGCTTTGATTGAGGACATGGCCCAAAACCACTATCAATGGACAAGTGAAAGAGCCATCATTGTTGTTGCTCCTTCACCCTCTAAAAAAGAGGCAGGTATGTATGAAGTTTCTACCCTTGATCGTCTATCTGATAAGGTGGATGCACTTTTTCGAATATTTGGCAAATTAAGTGTAAGTGCTGCCACACCTGCTCCCATTTCACCACCTTGTGAAGTTTGTGGAATATTTGGTCATACCAGCGTTGAATGCCAACTAGGTAGTGTTGTTGAAAGTCTTGAGCAAGTAAACTATGCTCAATATAATCAAGGAATGAGGAACAATCAAAAAAATTATAATAAAACCCCTCAAAATCCTTTTGGACAACAAACAATACCACCCGGTTATGCAAACAACCAAAGAAGTCCTAAAAAATCCAACTTGGAACTTTTGCTAGAAAATTTTGTAATGGGTCAAGCTAAGCAAAACCAAGAATTTAAAAACCAAACTGGATTTTTGAATGACTCTCTCATTAAGCTCACATCTAAAGTGGATTCTATTTGTACTCACAACAAAATGCTTGAGACTCAAATCTCTCAAGTAGCCCAACAAGTGGCCACTTCCTCACAAACCTCCAGAGTCTTTCCGAGCCAAACTGAAACCAATCCCAAAGGCCAAATAAATGTTATTACGCTTAGGAATGGTAGGCAACTAGAGGACCCCGTTGTGAAAGCCAAGACAAATGAGGGTGAGATAGAGAGTGAAAAGCCACAGAGTGAGAAAGCCGTAGTAGAGAGTGAAAAGCCAAAAACTCCACCACTTTATCAGCCAAAAATTCCATTTCCACAAAGGCTTGCTAAACCTAACCTGGATGCGCAATTTAAAAAGTTTGTTGACATGCTGAAAAAAATGTTCCTTTTATTGAAGCTTTGTCTCAAATGCCTCTCTATGCAAAATTTTTAAAAGATATTTTATCAAATAAAATAAAAATAGAGGATGATTAGACAATAACTTTAACAAGAGAATGTAGTGTTGTCATAGAAAAGAAATTGCCTCCAAAGCTCTAAGATCCCGGTAGTTTTTCCATCCCTTGTGTGATTGGGAAAGAAACCATTAAGAAAGCCATGTGTGATCTAGGAGCTAGTGTTATCTTGATGCCCTTATCCCTCTTTAAGAGGTTTGGTATAGGTGAGTTGAAACCTACTAGGATGACCTTGCAGTTGGCCGATCGTTCCATTATCTATCCTGTCAGAATTCTTGAGGATATCCCCATTAAGGTGGGAAAGATTTATATACTGGCGGATTTTGTGGTAGTAGACATCGAAGAGGATTCCGAAATTCCAATCCTTCTAGGAAGGTCATTCCTCGCTACTGCGGGTGGTGTTATTGATGTTAAGAATGGTAAGATAGCTTTTCATGTAGGTGATGACAAGGTAGAGTTTGAAATTGCCAAATTGATGAAGGGTCCCTCTATTTTTGATTCATGATGTATGATTGATGTTGTTGATCATTGTGTGAAAGAATGCTTCCTAGCGTCATCTGCACATAATGATCCCTTTGATCCTTTTTGAAGGTATTTTTGATCGTCAAGCTACTGACATTAAAAGAGCGCTGCGTGGGAGGCAACCCACGGGTTAATGTTATTTCCTTTGTTTATGTTTTGCAGAATAAATAGAAGAAAAGCCACATAAAGGATCCTCCACCGGTTCCCAACTGAAATTGTGAGCTCTCTCCCTCCTTTACCTTGTTTTATTTTTCAAATCAGTGATGACAATGTTTGTCTTAAGTATGGGGGGTCAAATAAGTTACCCTAGTTTTTCTTTTAAGTGTCTAGTAAGTGTCGTAGTGTTTCAAACTCCCTTGCATTTTAAAATTTTTGTTTGATGCGAAAGGCATTTGTAAGCAACTTGTTCTTTTTTAGTTTATGTGATATAAAAAAAAAAGTTTCTTCCAAAATGGCTGTTTAAGAATGATTATGTACATGAAAATAAAATCTTGTGATTTAAGTGTTTTTGCTATACCCACATCATATTTCAATGTGAAATTCTCTCTTTGAGAAAAGCACAAAGTTGCAGTCTTTGAGTAATTATGTAGGTAGGTGTTTTAAGGAGTACGTTCTAACTTCAATGGTAAATTATCCCTTAAAAGTTTTAAGAGTAAAAGTAGTATAAGTTAGTGTGGGGGAATAAAAAGGATCAAATCAAGGTGACCAAGTGCCCAAAACTGGTTGGTCACCAAGACATTAATTAAATGATCAAGTGCCTAAAACTGGTTGATTATTAAGAGGGTCGGAAGCAAATATATATATATGGGGACATCATTGACTTGGGTTGGTAGGAGCTTCCCTCACTGGCCTCCCAAGGAAGATTTGGTTAACCTGAAAACTCATGTAGCTTCTGTAATTCCTTCTTTCTTATAATTTTCAAATGACCAAAAATAATTCCCACCTCTCTTATATGAAATGAAGAAAAAACTTTTCTTGGTTGATTTAATGTTAAAGTTAGAACATGTTTCCTCATAATATCTCTTACACATGCGCAAGAAAAAGATGGACTACACACACACACACACACACTTGAAACTTGTTCTTGGGTTGAATAGGTTCATGAGAAACACTTGAGATTGTGATTAGTGTACGCTGAAAACAAAGCCTTGGAGGAAACAAAATTTTAAATTTATGTTGTTATTGCTGCTAATGTTTATGTCTTTTGCTTGAGAATAAGCAAAGATTCAAGTATGGAGGAGTTTGATAAGTCAATAATTATAGCTTTTTAAGTATTTATTATAATAGAATTATGTTTGTTTAAGTTTCTTTTTAGAACTATTTTACTGCAAATTTGTTCGTTTTATTTTCAGGATCACAAATGATGGATGATCAAGTCTTTGAACAAAAGAATGGATTAAGATGCATGATTGAAGCTTGTTTGAGAAGAAAGCTAAAAAGAGGGAAATTCTGCCATATTTATGTGCTGATTCTGTGCATATTTATGTGTTGATTTAGTGAAATTTTATGTTCCGATTTGGTGCATATTTATGTTCTGATTTGGTGCATATTTATGTGCCGATTTAGTGCAAATTTATGTTCCAATTTAGTGCAAATTTATGATGTTCCTCTTGCTATAAATTGAGGAGCCATCAGACTTGTTTATTAATCTTTGAATCTTGGGAATTCTTTGTGATAATTATTTCTATTGAATCAAAGTTCATTATTTTCTTATTCTTTAGTTTCTTGTTCTATACAATTCTGCACTTTTACTTTCATGTCTTTCTACTCCATCTCTTTATTCTCTTTGTCTACGATGACCATGTGTGAGTAGATTTCTTTGTCTTGGGATTGTTGGATGAGTCTAATGACCTAATCCCTTCAAACTAAGCCTAGAACCCTAATCTTATTTAAATCTATTTTCTAATCTAATTTCATCGTTTTCAAAATTAGTAACAAGTATTAAACGAAGGACCGAAAGGTGAAGTTTAATAGTTGTTATTTCATCATCTCAAATATTAAACGAAGGATCGAAAGATGAAGTTTGATATTTGAACAAATGAAATTAGACAAGACGACACAAAACTTGATGGGAACACTCCAAATGAATAGTTTTGTGAAGTATTGAGGAAATAAGTTTCGGTCTTAAAGGGTTTCAATAACAATCAACCATGAGAATAGGCGTCATTTTTATTGAAACACACTCATCGATTCTGAAAGGAACCATGAAATACATTAGAGAAACTTGTCTTTAGAAATGAATTTAATTTAAGAGGAAAATATAGGTTTAGATTGTAGTGATTTGTCATTATGATGAATCAATAATCCAAGGCGCTTTTTATTATTTTATAAACACCAAATTTGCTAAACTTATAAACCTAAACTTTTCAGCTAATCACAATTGAAATGAAAATCAATAATTGCAATAACTCGCTGTGGAACGATATTTTTACTACTTTGATAAAACCGTGCACTTGTGGATTTCACACATCAAGTAGTGCGTTGGAAAGAAAGGAAATTATAGAGATTAGGGAGCCCATATATAGATAGGAATATTAGGGATTATAAATCAGTTTTGTTGATCAGAGAAAAGGGAGAAGAGAAGCAGAAGGAGATAAGCGGAACCCTAATGCAGCAACATCGAGCCATACCAAAGGTTTCTACGGATTCGAGGTAAGGGAGAGAATCTTTACACTTTAGGGTATCTTAATCTATGATGGGAGGGTTGTTTTAAATTTTAATATGTTGTTGTTGTTATGATGTGGGTTTTGTTGAGAGAATGATGAAGAACAAATGGAAAGATGATGTTGAAGGATTAGAATTGAGAGGATCTAGTTTAAGGTTTTGGAATTGAGTCTATGGCCATAAAGAGAGTAGATAATCAAGTAGGTTAATGGAGAAATTGGTGTTTGAATGTTAGGTTAACCATAGGGTGATGTTTAGAGATGATTTGGGTGAGTTGGGATCAACAACGAAGCTTGGGGGAGCTTCCATGGCAGAAAGTCACAAAACCCATATGTTCTGATGCTGTCAAAATCGTGCTACGATTTTAACCTGATTTTGGTGCTTTTGGTTTTATAAAAATCGTGTTTCGATTTGAGGAAATTGGGCTACAATTTTGTCAGACTAAAAACTTTCAAAAAAATCCATTTTTCCTCACTCCAAATGTCTTAAACTTGTTCTTGAAAGTAGGGACCCCTAAACCACATATCTAGATGAGGGAGTGTGTTCAACCATAATTAAAAGCGGTTATCACAAGATAAAAGTAAGGGTATTTAAAAGATATGTCTAATGTGGAACTATGTCTAGGTATAAATAGAAGTGATTACCTTAGGGAAATGGCGACTCTAAAACATGAACTGGTGATAGTGGCGTAAGACAATAGAAGATAGTAACGATGAAACTATATATGAAGATAGGATCCTAAACTTAATGAGTCTAAAAGAATAAGGGAAAAACATTATGAGGAATGATTTATAGAGTAAAAAATATCTTAAAACTGAGAATGAAGGGTAAGACCTGTCACTAGGAAAAAAGATGTAGAAAATGGAGATACAACTAATGATGGGTGTGTGTTCTAAATATTATTGTGGAAATAACGAAGACGTAATCTATATATATGATCTGTAGATATGATGTTAATAGATGAAAGAAATGTTGACGTTGTAATATGGTGAGGTATGATGATAGTATAAATGTTGTATGATGTTAATAGAGAGAGTTGGAAGAGGTTAATTCATGACTAATAAAGATGAAAATATTAATAAATTAGAGTAAAGGATAAATGTAGAGACGAGTATATATAAAGAGCGAGAACGTACGAAAGTTGTTAAGTTGAAGATTAAACGAGTCAAGGTAGTTAACGAACTCAAGATGAATGTTAGACAAGAACTAATAAGGTGTAAAATGAATAAAGATTGTAGAAGTCAAATCTAGATGATCGTAGGCGATGAGAAGGTCGTTAAGACGAAAAGCAAAGGAAGATAAGGTGTTATGTATTTACTCAAGATGTATTTAGAAGAGAGCAAGTTGAATGGGAAGGAAAATAAGAGGTAATAGTTATAATGTTTGACGATAATAATAACGACCGGTATTGAGAGAGTAACTCCTTAAATTATAATGAAGTCTTAGTGACTAAAGTTGTTGAAGTCGAAAGTAACAATAAGATGATATAATAACTTTAAAATAGAATGAAGTTAAGGTTAGGAGAGTGATCGATGTATAGACAACGATGAATGTGAGAACGAGGAAAAATGATATAAAGTGGCTTTAATGGGAAGAATATGTATGAAGAGTTAATGACGATGGTGGGGAAGAACCTAGTTGTATAAGGAGGTGTTTGAGTAAGCCCTAATAGCCAATCTACATTGATTGAGTTTGGCTTTGTATCATGATATTGATATAAGTATATATTGTGAATATATAATAACAAGGCATTTCTTTATTGATTTTGTTTTGTTTCATAATAATAAAGTCCCCAGAGTAGTTAGTCTGTTTAATGAAACATTAAGTATAACTTAATTGTGAGACCCCATTAAACATAAGGACATTATTATTAAAGTATCTGTAGTCAAGCTTTATTGTGAAGTATGGGATATCATTAAAGCATAAAGACTATTATGTGGATAGACTGATGATCACATCTCACAGATCATGGATAAAAAGTTATTAAGTCTTCACATAGATATAAATGATTTATATTGGATTGACCCACCATGAGAATACTACATAGTAAAAGTTATGAAAAGTGTCATAAGATATTCCCATAGTGATATTGGTGTATTTCACCATTTGACCTGAAACCACTATGTACCCTAGATGTTAGAGTCAAGTTCTTTGTCACCATTCAAACGTTGTCTGTAACAAGATGACTATAAAGTTGGTTGATGGGTACTCCACAAATCATGCTAAGGGACATGAGTGACCTAGGTGGAATTTTCCCCTCCTACATAACAGGAGAAATGTCTACGGGCCCATTATTGAACTAGGCAAGGGTGACATGCTATGCCTTGTGTTCAATATAGACATGAGGGCAAAATGGTAATTATACACACAAACATTATCACAGAAAAGGTTTCGTCAGATCACATGACATTCTCGTCACATGGGTAGCAGTGATATGTTGCTAGATACCGCTCACTGTTTATAATATTAAATATGTGATTTAATATTATTGTCAACGTTACGGGAACCTCTAGGGTCACACACAAAGGACAGATAGATGAGAGAAATAAATAAGTAAGACTTATTAGTAATTAAATAATTAAATATGACTTTATTATTTAATTTACGAAAAATATAGAAACATGGTGCACCGTAAGGTACGGTGTGTTTAAGTGAAATATGGTGCACCATAAGGTACATAGTACTCAAGTGCTTGTCTTGTTGACCAGACAAGTGATTCTGTAAATAGAACCCTTGTGATGAAGCATTACAGACTTTTGTGAGTGCTTAACATAATTCACAAAAGTTGTGAAACCCTAGCCGTTGCTCTCTAAAACTTGTTCTCTTTGAATCTCCGTTGGAATTGGCTAGCACCGGTCATCGGAGATGTTCTGTTCGTGTGGACTAAGTAGAGACATCGCTACTTTGCTTTGCTTGTGAGCACAAACAATTCTACTACAAAGGTTCTGCTTTTCAAGACGTAAACACATGAATCCTGAAATCGTTTAAGTATGTGTTTGATTTGTGATTAATGATTTAATCAAGATCTGTTTCAATGGGATTTCTTCTGCAAAGAGGATTAAAATTTTGAAAAACCCCTCTTAAAATCCCTTCAAGAGGAATAGGGTATGACATCAAAAATAAAGTATATGTAGAGAGCCCAGAATAGATGATAGAATATAGTATGTCCATAAGATGATTAATAAAATAAAATAGAGGGATGTTGACATATAAATGAGTTACACGTAAGGGTTGGATTAATGAAGAGATAAGGTGGTGATTATAAACGGTTGATAGAGAGTAATGACGAGGAATCCATAATGTGACGAAGGTGTTGATGATTGTTATTATATATATATATATATATATATATATATATATAAATAATTAAATACGATGAGAACTGATAATGCTTATATTTTAGCGATGATGAGGATGACGATAACTATATCATTACGGTGATGAGAGTGATGTATATAATGATGATGAGAGTGATATATATATAACGATGTCGAGAGTGATATATGATGATGATGAGTATGATGATGTTTTGTGTGCTTGCATTAGAGTCGTGCATTTTAGTGGGAGTCTTGCATTAATATGTGAATCATTTGAATATGTGTATACTTGTGTTACTTGTCAAATTTATTTCTATGCATTCATATAGAGTCTAAGACTGATGGAGTGTATGACTGATGGAGAAGTCCAGTAACATACCTTTGGCAAACTATGATGAGAAAAGTCCAGTAACATAACTCTAGCAAAATGATGAGTAGGAATGGTAGGTCGTTAGGAGAGTCCATGTGCATATATATGATGATGTTGGATTGGGTGTTTGAGTGTGGAGATGATGTGCTGTTCTGATATGTGAAATGAAGAGATTATACATAGTAACTGTTGAGCATGATGAGATAGTGGAGACTATATTTTATTGTGTTGTATGGTGGTTGTACTTTGAGTACAGATACCCAGGTTGACTAGGAGTAGTTGTAGGACGTTTTAGCAAGTGATGATGAAGGGATGCCCTCCGTTTAGTTCTGTTTTTGGCAATTGAATAAGCATGTAGTCGTTACGAGCTCTAATATTGTAACACTAGGGTTGGGATTGACGAATTAATTTATAATTACAATTTGAGTTGAATCTTGGAAAATTTGTTACCATCTATTTATGAATATTGGAAGGCAAACATGAATTTATTAAGGAGATCATGAATGATTTTATTCTTCTACAATGGATATATTTTTAAAAGAAAACATGTTATTATTATTTTGCGATATAATGTCGAGTTTTTGTAACATCCTTATTATTAAAAAAAATCTTATTATTTAATATTTATTGTCGAGAAGTAGGGTGTTATAGTTTGGGGTGACATAGAGGGCAAAAACCGCTCATCACACCACTAGAAATTCGCTCTACATCTCAACAATGATGGTTTGGTGCGAGGTTGTTTATTTAGAGAGAGGTCAGAGAAATAATTTTAGAGAGAGGCTTCAATCTCAATTCGACTCGGTCAATGCATACATAGTACCCAGATCACTTTATTTATTAGGCTTAATTGCAATTTTAGCAAATCAAGTATCACAATCTTGTGATTTTAGCCCACTAAAAAATAAAAAGTCACGCGTTGAACCCCACTTTAAGTGATGTAGGTGCCGCGTATGCATTAACTTTTTCAAAATTGGTCTGGGGTAAAAAATGCAAAAGGGGGTCAACTTAGGGGGTTGATTTGTTATTGTCTTTTTATAGGGGGCTAAATTCTCAAGATTGTGGTACTTAGGAGGCCAAAACTGCAATTAAACCTTTAATAAAATATATTTATGTTATTATTTTATTAGTTTGTAAAACTAATAAATAAAATATACTGTTTGTAATAAATAAATAAAATATACTATTACCTCTTCATGCACATTATTTTGAAATAATATTTATTTACAAAATCAAATGCATATTTCAAGCAAAATTTTAAAGTGATGTTGATAGACATCCATCCATTCGATCTTTTCTATTTTTTACACTCATTTTTTTTTTAAGGATCATTTTTCACACTCATTTTTTTGGACATCTACCTTTTTGCATATATATAATGTTAGCATTTAATGATTTTATTATTAAACTATTATATTAAGTAATTAAATTTAAACCATATATAAATTAAAATAATGAATCAGGAAAATATATTTTTAAAATTTATGAAGCTTTAGTACTTATTTACATGTGAAAATAATAATAATAATAATAATAATAATCATAATAATAATAATAATAATAATAATAATAATCATCATAATAATAATAATAATAATAATAATAATAATAATAATAATAATAATAATAATAATAATAATAATAATAATAGTAATAATAATAGTATTGATGATAATAGTAAGAAAATAATATAGAATTACAATCTTCTATTAATAATAAGAAACAACAAATAACTTATAGTGTTTATAATATGTAAAAGTCAACTGTAACCTAAATATTTATCACTTAAATTCAAATTAATCTTGTAATCTATTTTGAGAAGAAAAAGAAAAAACTTATTGATGATAATAGTAAGAAAATAATATAGAATTAAAATCTTGTATTAATAATAAGAAACAACAAATAATATATAGTGTGTATAATTTGAAAAAGTCAACAGCAACTTAAATATTTATCACTTAAATTCAAATTAATCTTGTAATCTATTTTGAGAAGAAAAAGAAAAAACTTTAAAAAAAAATTCAAAATGAAACAACTTTATTATATAGTCAATGATTTGTCCTCGTGTGTTTAACTCAGTTGGTAAGAGGACAATGCATAATATATGCAAGGTTCGGGGTTCAAACCCCGGCCACCACCAAAAAAATGCAGTAAATGATTTTAATATCACTTTTACAACATTTTGAAATCAATTATACTATCTTTATTCCATTTGAATTGCCACTAAGGTTATTTAGACATAAGAAAGAAACAAATAATTCTTGTTAATTTTGATAAAAATATGGAAAAATTACTCCCGTGGTACTTTAACTTAATTTCAAATTATGATTTTGACTCTTGATGTTTTTTCATTCATTTTGGTTTATCATTCATATTTGCATATGGAATTTCAAGCTTCTAATCTATAGTTTTTTTTCTAGGGCATAATATATATATGTGTGTGTGTGTATAAAAGACTGAGAGCTCATTAGGAAAGAAAACCATAGATTTGAAGCTTGAAAACCATATCCAAACATGGTTGAATGACCAATATGACGTATAAACAAAGAAAAAAGGACTAAATCAATACCTAAAATTAAATTAAGGGACTGCATGATTAATTTTCTAAAATTATTGATCTTTTTCATACATTACCATTAATTATTTTTTAATTCATTTCATGCATTTTTACCTATACAATAAATAATTAAGGATAATTTTTTATTTTTTTTGTGTTATTAATTTGGTTCATTGGGGAAGGTAAGTAAATTTTAACCTATAAGTGTTCTATGCAAGAATGGACTCGGGATAGTTTTAGTAAAACAACAATTCATAATACTTTGAACTTTGAAAACAATAAATATAAGGAAACAAAATATTCCCACAAGATCAAAACAAACAAAAGAATGGAGGAACTATTTGAGAGGTACATCTGTACATGTTAGAATAAAATAATTATTCAAGGAGAAACTTAGACATCTCAACTAGGTTGGCACCTCCAACAAATGATTATTCTATACCACTTACTCTTTTTTTTTTTATGCAAATAGAAAAATATATTAAATAAAAAAAATACAAAGACTGGGGGAGCATTGGATGAAAACAGTAACACAACAACACAAACAAAAAGCCATGGCAACACATCAAGCAGACACCATGGAGACACATGAACAATCACACGACAACACAACAACCAGACAAAAGAACAATAACAAAACAACAGCAGAAAAAACAAAAGAAAGAAGGACAGGAAACGACCACCAAAAGAGGAGGTGGCGCGAAACAAACCCAAACTTCCGGCGAGGCCTGGGCGCACACAAGAATCAACGCAACACACCCACAAAACTGAATGAACAGTGAGTACAAAGACTGAAACTTGTGAAAGCAACTTAGGAAACGACGGAGGGGAACAAAGCCAAAGCGTCGGAGGATGGAGTAAGCAATGGTGGTGCGAAGAACACCTCTCGTCTATATATATATATATAATATAAAAGGGCAGAAATATAAGAGGGGGGCTCAAAAAGGCCATAACACAAAACCAAAAGAACTAAGTAAAGCAATAACCCTAAGGGAAACAAAAATTAGATAGGACTTGCATCCCTAGATGTAAATAATTATGCCACCGATTTCTCAAACGACAAGGGTACAAAATTTTATTTTTGAACGCAATGAGAGCACTTAAATAATCACAAAAAATTCCATTCCATGCATAAAGTTGTGTAGCTTTGATTCGAAACAGTAAATCTACCTAAATTATTAGCAAAGCAACTTAGGAAAGTACCTCGATAGTCACAAAAAATGCCACCACAAGATGCATGTGTGCCAAGAAGTGAGATGTTTGAATTCACCTTAGTCCAATGAGTAGACAAAGGCTTCCAAATAACAGAGACAATATCTTTAAAGCGCCTATGGTGAGCAGACACCATGAACTTGTCCAAAAGAATACAATCTAAAACACTAGATAAGCAATGCCACTCCTATTCTTGTGGGCTCCTAAGACAACGTTGAAGTCTTTGAGAACGGCCAAGGACCATGAAAGAAACCTTGAAATTTCTAGCCATTTGATATCTCCTTTTTCTTGTTCTTATTCAAATAAGGTGTGAAAGGAATATCATTTCCCTCCCTAACATCATCCCAAGCTTGATGAATCAAATCAATATTTTTTTTGCATTTGGACACACATTTGAGGAAATTGAAAGACACTAGTTTCCTTTGTAAGCTGGGTTTTGGAAACAATTTCCAGATGTTGGGGCTGGCTGCAAGGATATTTTGTGATGTTGTGGAATATGGAGTAGTTTCAACATCCTTCTCATGAATATTCTCATTGGTTTCAGGAATCGCCTCTAACATAGGTTCCGAGATAAAGAGTGTTTTTGCATTGGCCATATTGGAAGTGTCTAAATTTCCTTGCACCATTCCATCTCTAATATTTTTCAATGTAAAATTAAAGGAAGTACTTGATTTTGAAGGTTCTGATGGTTGTGGAATAGTGTCTGTTTATTTTTTTTTTGCTATCTAAGGTCGTAGGAGTTGCAACCAACTTAAGGATTTTAACGTTTTTTGCTTTTGGGTTGTTTTCAAGGGACATATTCTCGGTCATCTTGGATTTACCAATGCCCCAATCCTATATTGTTTCTTCATAAATTGTAGGACTTTAGAGTTGCTAGAAAATGCTTTGTTTCCATGTGTTGGAACAAGGGTGTTTCACAAGTCACCTATTGAGTTTTGACAATAACAAGGTATTAAAAATAATCAATTGGATATGCTAAACAATTTGTTCAAGTGTGCAGGATCCATAATCAAAGTACT
>Ga0315914_1007106_pt1 | contig 15629 bp, 10 predicted proteins | sample MpolenodulesMG_FD_203920 | JGI IMG/M metagenome (GOLD analysis project Ga0315914, IMG submission 203920) | Medicago polymorpha root nodule microbial communities from Los Angeles, California, United States - elongated nodules | ecosystem: Host-associated > Plants > Roots > Nodule | place: USA... | reverse complement strand
GAAATTAAATATAAGATGAAAAATAAAGAGAGAAGAGGGCCCGACTCGGAACCAACATGAGGTATTTTAAAATACCTCTCTGCCGAAATTTCCACTGAAGATCAGAGGTCGATCAGATTAAACTATGTACGAACGTAGGGCCCAACGACACGTGTCAGTGACATTTTTGGTCAAAAATTGGGGTATGACAGTAACGTAGAAATTTTTTAATGTAACATATAAATTTAAATCGAAACAATAATTATTTGATTGTAACCAACTATGTATTTTATGTACAATTTAATGTTAAATGAAAAATGGTTTTTAATAATAATTATAATTATTAAGCTTGTATTAAAAATTATGAGAAATTTTTGGAACAAATGCCAAGTAGGATTATGATGATGGGGACATCTTTAGGGGAGAGGATTTTGGAATAAGCTATTTCTAAAAAGTCTAAATTGTTAGTATAAAGATTCTAACATCCCTTATTTTCAACTACCCCATCTAAACACATTCTACTGAAATTGAGAATCACACAAGGAAAATAAAAGACATGAAAAATGAGTATAATAGGACTTCTTAAAACATACAACTAAAGACCTAATCAATGTAGAAATCAACTAATTAGTTTCTGCCACACTAATGTTCAATTCTCAACCAAAATAAACATTCAACCACATATAATATACATCATACATAGTTTATAAACAGTTTTTGCACTTCAAGCCCTCTCATGATACAAGGAATTATGATCCAAACATTTTAACATATCAGTATCATTAGCTTCATTTGAAGGAACTTTGTCTATCCCAATTAGGCAGTGAGCTATCTGAATTAATACTGAGATCCTTTATAGTCCTGCTTGATTTTATAGGCACTGAAATACCCTTAAAACTAGGAGATCTTTGTTGGTTACAACCACTAAGCTTGCCTCTATTAAGGACTTCACTGTTAACAGATGAAACAATTGATAACTTTTTTTTGCAAGGTGATAAATAGCTATCAGAGTTCATGTCATAGTTCCAAGACCTTGCTTTTGGTGAACTTGTTGATCTTGCTTTTGCTTTTGCTGATTCAGTAGCAGCCATGTATGCTGGAGTTGCAGGAGAGCTTGGAAATGATTGGTCTTCTCCTATTGAACACTTCCTCCTGTGAGGAAAAGAATTTCTTGCAAATAGTATTGGTGATTCCAATCCTTCAAGTGGATTTGGATTTTGTCTATTAGTACTTCTCAGCTTAAGTTGTCTTCCTCCAAATTCGTCACCGATTTTAGAATGTGAGCTGTAAACTGAGTCTAAATCTTCAAGTTCTTTGCTTTTAGAAAGTTGTGTATCTACCCATTGCTCCAGCCAGTACCTCCATCTTCCATTCACTTTACTTCTTTCTGACTCTGCTGACCTCTGTAGGGTTTGTATAAGTTAGCTCGATAACACTTCGTACTTATCTACTGAATAAAGCATCGACATAAGCATTTGAGAGACTGTTTGGGGGAAAATACTTTGGTGCCAGGATAGCTTATGAAAACAACCGGCAGCTTAAATCGAAAAAGTTTAACCTTGTTTTTATCTTTTGTCATAAAATAAGCTTACACGTAAGTGTTTATATGTTTACTGCCAATGCTATAAACGCATAATTAAACTGTTTACCCAAACAGGACCGTAATTGTACAAAACAACCAATCAAAAATATATAAAAGAGTTAGGAGCTTACTCTATGATTAAATGTGTATTCTTTTATTCTTTCTCTCTTAATAATGGCTTCTTTCTTGATCATGCAAGAAGCATCTACCTCTTCCTTCAATAAAGTACTGTCATCCCACTTTCTTTCACTGTTTGAGTCCATCTAAAAATGAGAAAATTTATGTTTCAAATCATAAATTGTACAAGAATAACAGCTACAAAACAATTGATATTGAATCATAAATTGTCTCACCCTAATTATCTTGTCTTTAGAACTATGCATCTCTTCATCTTCAAAATAATCCCATTTTCCTTCAACCATTTGGAGTCTCCTTGCACAAATCTTTGATTGGATACTTACAATTGACTGCAAACTCTTCAGAGTATTCATAGCTTGGCGTCTCACTGCTCTCCCACGAATGATAGCTTGAAGTTTCACTATTCCCTTCAATGCCCTCAATGCCTTCTTTGCCTGTCCATGAACAAGAAAATGCTATAACTAAAGCTTATAGTAAGGTGGCCATTGTTTCTTTTACTTATCTACAACTTTTTCTTTCAATTTTCTGTATTTGTTTTTACCTTCCTTAGAGTTGAATTTGAGGTACTACTTTTTTTTCTTTTTCCGAAGACCAACACAATAGGATTAGAATCAATTTGAGGTACTACTGGATGGTAAAGGAAATCTAGTAAATTGGTAGCTGCCTGACTCTTTAACAAGCTTCTGCTTCAAAAAAAGATTCTGCCACCAAGATTTAGGCGGCGGCATCAAAAAGGTTTTCGATGTCTCTACGTCCTCAATACCAATTGAGGCCGTATCAGCCACACGTTCTCGATAATATACTAACCTTCGTCCAGAACTATCAGACTCCTTTCCGAGATTTTTCTTTGCCCATTTCTATAAGACGTTTCAACTCTCTTAATTATTTCTTTATCAACATACTCCTAGTTATGATATGTCTTTTTTTTGCAATTTGTAACAAATATTATACCGAAAACATAAACTTATTGGTAAATTTGTAAAACAATATCAATTGTTAAAAAATTCAACATGACTATCAACTTTATTACTGTGATTTAGTCAGGGGATCCTATATTTCTGATTTAAAACCTTCTTCTAATAAAGTTCATATTTCAGAACCCAATTAGGTTAGTCGACATTGGCTTGAGACCTGGGAGTATGCTCCTCCTCAAGTCTCACGTTCAATTCTCTCCGGAGCTAATTTGGGTGGGTTAATTTCGTTTCTTAAAAAAAAACATTCATATTTCAATTTTTCTATCATTAATTGTACTATGTTATAACAAACTAATACAAATCAATGAGTCATAAATTTAGCCCTAAAGATAATGCAAAAGGAGGATTTAGGCTGAAGAAACTCACAAGGTAACCCCTAAAGGCAGTTTGAATTTTGATGGCTGAAAATTCTTTAATCTCCCTCTGGATTTTGATAGGTTCAGATTCTTCATAGTTATCTTGATTTTGACAAGTAGATTCTGAAACAACTTCAGTAGCACTAACAACATCTTCAGAATCAGAATGTTTGGTTTTTTCCTCCTCTGTTTCTTTTGATATTGTTGGTGGAGCTGTAATTGAAGGTAACTTTTTTGTCTTTAACCTTCCAAATATCCATTTCCTTCTTTTCTCTTTCTGAAAATATTAAGCTTTACTTTATCATTTGAATAAACAGAATCTATCTAAAAAGAAATTAGTTTAAATAAAAAAAAATAAAAATACCTTCTCTTGTGTAGAATGTGAGTCCCATACAAAAAGCCTCTTCACTAGATTAAACCAGCTCTTCTTTTTCTTTGCCATTTAGCAATATGATCAAAAGGGTCAATTTCAATATCTGTGATCTGAAATATTGAACCATAAGCATATACTTATATAGAAGATGGCATAGTTTTAGATATATAAATCTAATCTAAATCTAAATGTCTCTCACATAAATGTTGATGAGTAAATGTGTGAAACGGTTCCTAAGCATTGAATAATTTATTTATGTAATGTCATTGTACAACTCAAACATCAGACTTTTCTAAAATGACTCAACAATGTGATTCTTAATTTGGATAAGTAGTCAAAGCAAATGCCAAATAAATATACATAAATCAGAAGAACTTTGATTTTTGAGTAAATAAATTAAACATAAATGCACACAAGCCAAGATAGTTGAAAAAAAAATTAAAGATGAGGAATATAATGCAGATTCAGAGTGAGTGAGATCCAAGTTAATCACTTACTCATATTTTTATTAACTTTGGTTATAAAAAATACAAGAGGCACCGTTTGGAAGAAATAGGTGCATGGGAACAAAGGGCACTGCAGTCATTAACTTGAGATGGAAGAATAGCCTTGAAACCAGCAAACATTCTTTATAGTAAAATCAGTCACCAAAATCAAGAATGTGGAAACTTTGGTGGATTTCATCAGTGAAAAAAAAGTGCACAGTTATCAAGATTCTTTCCTATTTGAAAGAGCAGAAATTCCTATGGATTTGGATTTCCTGCTGTAGATATATAATGCAATTGCAATCATTCATTTCATGCTCAAAATTCTCATATCATGAGTTAGCACTGCTCATGAAGATAAAAGCATAGGAACTTAATGAATAATGAGAAATTCCTCTTTGCCTTTATGGGTCCTTTTCAATTTTATTTTATTTTCTCTTTTTTTTCTTTTCTAACTGTAGCAGGCATGTTCATGTGTCTGTTGGGTATGAAATGACAACAATATCCTTCACTAAACTATAATATAACCGGATAGCATTTAGGTTACATTGTGGTTGGTGACATTGGTTACATTGGTCAATCGCAATGTGTAAGTGGCTTTTTTCTTTCTCTTTCATAAGTTTATTTTTACACCTGTGACATTGTGATTGACCAATATTACAAATGTCACCAACCACAATATCATCTCAGTGTTACCCGATATAACCATCATGAAATAGCAAGCAACATCCTTTCATTTAAATGTGCTTGTCAATTTTCTGATCGAGGGTCGGAATGTATAAGATACAAATATATGTCAATTTTCTGATAGAAGGTCGGAATATATAAGATACAAATATACGTTGGATAACAAGTAATAAGTATTCTCTCAAAAAAAAAACAAGTAATAAGTAATTGACCAATTTCTAGACTCATAAAATTGATTTTGATTGAATTGATTTTCTCTCTCTAATTGATTCTAATTTTATCCTAATATTTATAGTTTTTTATTCTACATGTAATTTTTAAACTCTAGTTACACATATTTTGACACAAGACAACACCCTATAAAAATACATTTTGAATTTTTATACCACGGATGAAAAACACACTAGCTTGGAATGTATACGGTGGGACATTTGTGTGTCAAAATAACATTTCTAAAAAAACAAATACTTAGTACGGCATGGCCTTCCACCACTTGTCATAATATTTATATAATGTAATATTGGCACTAAGTCAAAGGTCTTCTTGATTTTCTATACATAATAGTAATATGAAGGGAACGTAGAGAGTACATTTATTAATTTATACTTATATACATAATACACTCACACTTGAATTCTTTCATCCTGCATAAGTAGCATGTGCGAAGAGTGGTCACATCAATATGAATATGTGAATATGTACGATATAGCATTAGGTGACAGTGTTACACAAGTATTAGGAGACATTGTTACAGGTTGGTGTAGGGTGTGGTGGGGAAGTGCATAATTGAGGAGAGTGTGAAACACTAGACACCTAATGTGCAAAGGGTAAGGAATGTGAAGAAAAAAACAAACAAGGTTTGTGTTTTAACAATGGGAAGACAGCTGTAAAAGGACCCAAAAAGAGGAATTGTCATAATACATTCTCTCCTAGAGAGTGTGATAAAGAGAGAAACCAAAATCTGAATTTATCACATAATTGGTTATTTAAAAATGACTCTTTTTAAGTGTTTTGAAAAAATATTTTTGTCTAGTTCAAAATAGACTAATGAAGCAAAGTTTTGTTACAATTTCTTACAATTGTCAATTAGAACCTACTCTCATGTTGAAATTAGAGTCATAAGGGTAACCATTTCAAAGAAATTGTATTGATCAAGAATATAACAACAGACAACAAATTTTGAATGAAAATGAAATTGTCTATAGAGTACAAGAGTTGAAATATATTTGATGTGAATTAATTAATAAAGACAAAACTGGTTCCAATGGTTATTCCAATCCTCCCTAGTGGCCAAAAGCAACTTACCAATTTAAGCAACCAAGTGTAACATGTGCTACTTTTGCCCATACCTGTATTGAATTAATGTGCAGTTTCTTCTTAATTTCTACTCGACAAATTTGGCAACTACGTGTAAATGCTATGTCTGCCTAATTAAAAACATTTTTGGTGATTAGGCCTCCTAAAAAAATATCTTCGGTCATTAGGCGACTATTAATTAAATTTAAACAAGATACGGTAATTTCATATACACAGATAAATTCCAGAAGTTTGAAGTCACTAAGATTCCTTTGTTCAACATTAAAAAGGAAAAGAAGGGTTTAAAGAAAAAGGGACAAAAGAAAAATGTTTGTTCTCTTGGGGAAATAGAAGACAAAAGTGAAACATGTGAGCTTTGATGAAAACTTAGAGATTCGTTGTTCGTAAAAATTGAATTAACAAGTCAGAGATAAAAAAAAAAAAAAAATCCCCTTGTGATCCGTCTGAAAACAGAGTTAAAGGATGAATCGGTTACGATACCCGTGTGAAGGAGAAGTGGTACGGGGGAGGAGATACTTCGTTGAGTTTTATGGTGACAGTTATAGTGAAGGACGACGATACCTATAAAACAGACACACGTTCCGACTATCAAGTCAGTATTTGCTCAAGAGAGTGAAAAGTGTTCAAAGTTTAGTTTTATGTTTATGAGTTCGCATAAAGTGACTGTGTACCTGGCATGGCAGAGGTGCCACGCTTGTATAGACATCGGAGGCAACTAATGATTGTTGAATGATAAGATGATAGATGACGTTGTCAAGGGACATTGTTCCGTGCTGTGATGAACCCGATTGTATTGTGCGAGCGCCTTAAAAAGGAGTTGTGTCCGTCTGTAGGTCATGAATCTGTGGGCCTAAGGAATTTAACTCAAGTTCGCCTGTTGTAGTCATCAACTATGACTAATGCATATTTCTTTTCATTGATTGATGCAGTATCTACTAGTACAAACAAATCAATGTGCAATAGTTCTAAAGGTCTGGAAATAGAGAAAATGTACTTTGTTTTGAAAGAGTTGTAACAATTTTCCATTTCTGGAATGCTCCACAGAGAGCATTTGAGTGATAATTTAACTCTGGTAGTCCCTTGACAAATTTTAACTTGTTAATCTTAGAGATTAACCTCTAGTTAACATGGCCTAAACGTTTATGACAGAGCCATTTTTCACCACTCAGAGAAATTAATTTTATAAACATTGCCTTTCTTGTTACCTTTGAACACAATGGATTTGTCAAAAGCATTGATGATTGTGCTTGTGTTCTTATCAAACACCACTTCATAACCAATATTACAAAATTTACTAATGCTAAGTAAGTTGAGATATAGGAGTTACCAATAGTCCCCGAACCAATAATTTTGAATTTTTGGTTTCCTCCAAATCCCACAGTTCCTCCCTCTTTCAGTGTTAGGGTTTAGAACATATGTTTTTCTCCTGCCATGTGTCATGAGCAACCACTGTCTAGGTATAAGGATTGGTGCTTAGGTACCCATATTTTCATGAGTTCTTTGGGGTTGGTTCTGAAGGACTTTTCCTTCTTCAGATCCTTATGATTAATGTTATGTGGCTTAGAATCATTCAAGACTTTTGTTTTAAAACTTTTTGGTCTTGAATTCTTCTTAGCTTTGGGTTTTGAACTCTTCAGAACCTTGAGCTCAAGAATCTTTGCATTTGATTTGATCATAACCTTAAACTTTGAGTTCCCAAATTATGACTTGTTCAGAACCTTAGCCTTTTCAGCTTTTGGAACAAAGTAGGAATACAAACCCTTCTCTATACACAATAACAATGAGGTTCCTTTGATTTCACTAGAGTATGCATCCTTTTAAGAGGTGCTTCTTCTGAATAACCAATTCCATCTCCTTTGTTTCTACTTACTCCATAAATCATTGTAGCTAACTTGCTTCTTTCAATGCCATATGATAAACTCCTCAATAGCATTATGATACTTTTTCAAAGGTCTATCAACTTTATGAATATATGAAAGCTGACCTTTCTCCAAAATTTCATTTCTCATTAAGAGTTTTTCATTTTAAATACTCAGTTTCTTAGATTCCTCTACCACCAAATCATATTGTGTATTTAAAACTTTTAGGCTTTTTGATTTGTTGATACAACATCCTACAAGTTTTTTGATAGCACTGACCAGATCTTCATGAGTTAGTTTAGAAAATACCTCATCATCATCTAAATCTGATTCAGGTTCTGCATTATAAGTTGTTGTGGTCATCAGAGCGAGATTAGCTTCTTCATCATCTTTCTCAGATTTTGACTCCTCATCAAGCTTGTCCCATGTTACCATAAGACTTTTCTTGAACTTTCTCTTGTAACTTTATTTCTTAGAGCTTTCTTTCTTTGACTTGTCCTTTTGCAACTCTGAACAGTCAGCTATAAAGTGACCAAGTTTCTTGCAGTTGAAGTATCCCTTCTGATCATCTTTCTTGTTCTTGGAGCCCGATCCTTTTGAACCACTGCTCATACCTAGAAACCTTTTCTTGTTGGTTAGGTAATGAAATCTTCTGGCCAAATACGACACCTCTTCAACATCTGATTCATTATCAGATCCTCCAAGCTTAACTTGTTAAAATCTAATAAGCTTTGGACTTCTTAAGAGGTTCCTCTCTAATAAGCTTAATCTCACGACTTTTGAGAGAACTTATCAGATTCTTCAAGCTTAGCTTGTTCAAATCTTTCGCTTTCTGAATGTTTGTAACCTTTGTTCTGAATTTGGCAGGAAGACTCCTAAGAATCTTCTTGACATGGTCAGGAGTAATATAGCTTTTATTCAAAACCTGAAGGACATATACAAGAGTTTGAAACCTTGAATATATCTTCATCCACCTTCATTCTAAAAAGCTCATACTGATAAACCAATTGGTTATCCTTAGCCTCTTTTACCTGCAGTTTTTCTTCATAGGTAGAGCACATTGACTCAAATATAGTTTAGTAGTAGACTTATCCATAATCTTGGTGTATTCTTATTGAGGCAAAGCTTCCACAAGAATACCCCGTACTCTATGATGCTTCCTGTAAATTTTTCTTTAATCCTTAGTTAGAGTATTTCTGTCTACTACCAGCCCTTTTGCATCCACAGTAAATCCAACATCATCTTCAATGATGTCCCATAACTCATCATCAACACCTATAATGTGATTGTACATCTAGCTTTTCCCCCATGAAAACTGAGTAGCATCTCCATTGAAGGATGAAGGTATTACAAAATAGTTGTTCTTCTTAGAAGTTGAACGATTGTTGTAATAATAATAAGGAACCGCTGTATTAGTACTTCTATTAGAAGTACCAGTATCACCAACAACAACAAACATTTTTTTCTCTCTGGATCTTTTACTGTGACATGATTAAGTGGTTGAGCACAGACTGTACTCTGATACCAACTGAAGCTGATAAAAACACAAGGAGGAGGGTTGAATTGTGTTGGCCTTTTCAAACTTTTTCTAAGAGTTTACTAATTAGGGTCTGAGTTAGAAGAGGTTCTGTTCATAGTCTCAGTCAACATTTGGTTATGCAGTGGATTAAACACAAACAAATATATGTAGAGAGAGATGGAGATAGAGCACAAACAAAGCAATTATATTGGTTCCTCCCACAAACTAAGAGAAGTCTAGTCCCCTTGCACTTCCAAGGGATTTTTACTATAATCACTAAATATTACAAATGTCCAAGCACACAAGCAAGAGACTTCCAATGCTCAAGCACAAAAGCAAGAGACTTCTACAATCTAACTTAATCAAATAAAAGATTGTTTGGTTTTATAGTTGATATACAATCAGAGGTGTAAACAATTACAAAACAGAGTTAGACTCTTAAAACTTAGAATTTTTAAGATACGAACTTAGTAAGAAATTCATAAGTGTTACTGTGCTATATATTTTTACAGAGTAAGGGCACTTATTAAACTATTAGAGTCTTGTTATCTTCGTCAAGTCTTCAGCTCCTTATATAGGCAACGATTTGAGAGGCGTTGGAGAAGTGTCATCGCATTAAGAGTCTTTGAGAAGCTATCAAATCAAGACGTTGGAATGTTGCCTGATATGGTTAATGTCGTTTGGAAAGGCATTTGAAATCCATTGTTGCAAAAAGAATTTTTCGTTTCATTCCTTTTGTCCTTGAATTTGACTTAACACGTGATTCAGAAGAAGACAAATTGTACTAAGTCAGAGGCTGAAAGTGACCCTTCTAGGAAGAAGACAAAGCAGACTTGTCTTTCGGGTCTCTCAGAGTCTGGATACTACAGAGTCTGGATGACTCATGTAACATCCCGATTTCTGCTAGAATTATTTTATTATTTATTATGTGTGTTTATCTGTTCTTGTATGTGATTATTTGTCTCTATGTGCATTTTATCCCGGATTAGTAGATTTTGGCTTAAGGAGGGTATTTTGGTCATTGGTGAACAAGGGTAAAATAGTCTTTTGGTTTTGAGAATTAGTTTTAGTGTTTTGAGTGACAATAAATATTTTTACTAAGTCACTAGTGAGTTGGGGTAATTAAATAAGAGACGGGTAATTAAAAAAGAGCTAGAGAAAGGAGAAAAGGGTTTTGGGAGAAGAAGAGCTTGGAGAGGAAGAAGAGGGTGGAGATTTGTGGAGCAAAAGTGAAGCTAAGGCTAGGATTGTGCTTAGTTGAGGTAAGGGGGATGATACTCATTCATAATTTAAGCTATAATCTCATTTTCTACTTAATTCCATAAGTGCTTATTTTATGAATTGTGTTTTTTTGTGGATTTAAATGATGAAATTCGTGTTCTTACTTTGATGCTGAGTTTGGGTATGTGAAATTGATGTTAAACATGTTGTTGTTGTTGTTGAATTTACATGCTTGAATGGTCGTTATATGAACCTCTGTTGATTTTGCTCAAATTGGTGTAAAATAGTGTTTTTGTTGTTGATTGTTGATGAATTCATGTTTAAATGAAGTTACGACTGTTGTGAAATGTTGTTGTTGCTGAGTTATACCATGGGCATTCCATTTTGTGAAGTTGTGGTTTGAATTTGTGAAGTTGTGTTAAGTTTTATGTGTGAAGGACCAAAATGAACTTTTGATATATGAAGTTGTTGACTGAGATATTGATGTTGTTGGATGAGTTAGACCTTGTAGGATTTCTGTTTTTATGTTAAGGTTACGTTGGTCGAGTCGTTTGGGGGAAAACGGGGTTTTCGAGTGAAAAATCGACGTTTAAGCGTTTTTGAAAATAAGTGATTATGTGAGATTCTGGAAATGCTATTTTGGGATAGCTGAAACTTGACTTTCTCTGTAGAATATGATAGAGCTAAGTGTTAGGAGTGCGTAGGCGAAAACGGCATCGCTAATGGATTAACAGTTTTGATTTTACGTGTGAAATGGTGAAACGACGAAAAACCGAGTTTCTGGACCTATTAGTCGCACACGACCGTGCGCCCTGTCCTGACACCCGGAAACGCAATTTTTCGCTTTTTCGCGACTTTTAAGGCATGCCTATCGGCTCCTAACACCTAACCCTATTCAATCGATGTATAATTAAGCTTCTAAGAGCGTCATAGCTTGGTTCTAACTTGATTTAAAATTGGTATTTATTTATGTTGAGTTAACTTTGTTTTGAGCCGAAATTTTTTCGAATTGACGTTCTAATCGCAAATGGCCGGTGAGACACACATGTATATGCAACTGCACCTAAATGTGATTATTGTATATGCATAGTTGAGGCAAATGATTTGTTTTCCTTGTTTCTTTAGAGTTAACCGGAAAATGTGGATTTTTCCCGAAAATAGGCGAATCTTGTCGAAAATGATTTTTAAGCTCGGATAACTTGCAAGTCTCTTTGTGAATAAGATAATATGATTTAATGACGATGAATTGATGGTTGATAGGTATTGAACATGATGTTTAATATAGTATGATATATAATTCTTTTACTTGAATTATGGGAAAATAGACGAAGTCGTTGTTGTGTATTGATGATTATTACATGATAATTTGATAGTGATGATGTTGTCGATGTTGATTAATGAACATGCTAAATGTTGATTATTGATGGTGGATTTATACATGCCAATATGGATGTAATTGGAGATGAATGCATGTATATATGTATATAGCCGTTGATAATAGTTATTGTTTATAGTTGTTGATTATAGTCGTTGAATCGTCGTGAACATATGCATGGTTGATTGAGTTATATGTGCATGCATCCTATGTCGTGTCGGATGTTTACATCCATATTCCCGTTGACCGGCTACTTGTATCCATATAGCCGTTGATTATAGCTGTTGACTATGATATTTTTGTTGCATCATGATGTGACGACCTTGGTGAAGAATTGTACCACATGCATATAGGAGTCGTGTCTAGGCGCATTGCATGATTTGACATGAGTCCTAATTGCTTATGTGCTTGGTGATTGATGTGATTGGTGAATTGTATACTTGTGATAACGTGAATCTATAGGTGTTGATGAATAATGTTGGTGTTGAATTATCTTTTGCTTAATCATTTGAAGTTTATATTGATGAACACCTTTTCAATTGATTATATTTATTTATGAATATTGGACTAACCCCCCAGTGGTCGTTTGGTTGACTGCCTCACTATATTTAAATATGGTGTCGACGACGTGCAGGATTAGCTTATCTTTGCTTGGTGAGTTGCTGGAGGCTAGCTTTGGAGCTACCTCGTATACCGTTTTTGGGGTCTTCGTATAGGGCTCTGATTTACGATGTCGGACATTCTTTTATTTTGGTGTTGACTATGTTGTTGAGATTTTACTCATATGTTGAGATTGGAGATTTATTTGATGATGTATTATGATGTTTATGACATGGCTATTTGGAGATGTATCCTACTTATCTGCTGCGACGTTTTGAGGAATTTTTATGCATTCTGTTTGAGTTTTATTGAAAACATGACGTCTATTTCTTGAATAATTGTATTATTCGCGTATTTTACCGCTTTAATAAAAGTAAGGCGTAATAAGTTGGTATCAGAGCCATACCGGTCTTGTCCGAACCAGAACTGGGTGAATTTCCTGTTTGTACATGAATGGTATTGAGTTACTTTCGATACTTGTTCTGTTGTTGTGTTCTTATCTGTTGGTTTGGTTTTGTGTAGAAGTGTTGTAACGTCAATTTTTGGAGATCAAGGCTATTTGATTAGCGTTTGACTCACTAATTATTTCACGACTGAACATTTAATTTTTTAAGAAAAAGGGAAAAAAAATTTCAAACTCCCCCATATTTTGAAAAGATTTAGGGTTCGGGGGTTAATTACATAAAGGGAAGGTATTAGCACCCTTTATGTTCGTAGTATTCTACAGAAACCTCTTGATTTTATTTAAATAATGTGCTATAAACTTGCTTGCTTTTGAAAATGGATTTAAATTGATAAAAAGAAAAAGAAACTAATTTTATTTACATTTTTTTATTGTTTGGAAGGACGAGTGTCCTTTGCCTACATACTCGTGAGGGATCAAAACCTCGTAGTTCGGGGTAAAAATTGCGTTTGATTTGTTTTGTGTTTTTTTATTAGTTTTGAAAAAGGTTTTAAAATGAAAAGCCAAATGGCAAAATAAGTTTGTTTGTATTTTTTATGTTAAAAGAAAATGACTTAAAGTGTATTCAAAGTTGATTGCAATTTTGATTTATGAAAGAAATAAAATAACAGGATCATTCGATTTTTGAATCAAGGTTTATTGTGAAAAAGTTTTTTTTTGTGATTTTGTGGTTTGTTTGCATTAAATTAAAGCTACAACTATCGGAGCAAGAAAATAAAAGCGTAGCACTTTGTGGTGACGTTGGATCACCACGAAAACCATTAACTTAAGCTAGAAAGAAGATAAAAGGCATACACACACGCACACACATGCATGATTTACATTAAGCCTAAAATACATTCTAAAGTCTGCGGGAAAATAAACAACAAAATAAATTTTTCACATTAGGCCTAGTTTACATTCTAAAATCCGTGCCCTAAACTACGAACTAAATTAAAATGCTAAAAATTAAACTAAAATGCATGAATTATTTACATTCAAGCCTAATATACAAACTAATAATTCAAAATGCTTGACAATAAAATAAAAATGTGAAAGTAGACTAAAATAATATATGATGCAGCAAAATAAAATGTTATTGAGGAAAAAAAATGCATGGAGAAAAATAACATGATAAAAATAGAAAAGAAAAAGGAGAAAAAACAAATGAATGCAGAAAAGGAAGGTGTAAACAGTTAATATGGGGCTGCAAAGAATAAAAAAAGGAATTGGGCCTTTAAGGGGAAAAGGCGCGCTATTGGGCCTTGGTGGGTCAGATTGGTTTGGAGGCCAGATCAGTTCAAGGAGAACCGAACCGGTTCGGTGGGATATATATATGTTGTGGTGACGGTTTTTTTTTTAATTTCTAAGGCACCTTTCTCTCTCTTCTTCTATTTTCTCCCTCAAACCCTCTTTTCTCTCTCTCCCCTCATTGTTTCTTCTTGAGAACGACGGTGGAGAGTGGTCATAGGTAAACTCCGACGCGACGGTTAGCTGTCGTCGACGGCGGCGCCGCTGCCCCAAACGTCTTTTTTTTTTGTTTTTGTTCTTTCTACTTCTTTTTATCTCTTCTACTCGTTCTCTACCCTAAAATTCCAAAAAGAATATGTTTAAACCCTAGATCTAAAGGAACGTATACTATACCTTTTTTAAGTGATTTGTCTTGTCTGTGTTGGAACAAAGGGTGTTTTGCAAAATCACCTCTTAAGTTTTGATGATAACAAGGTATTAAAATTATCAATTGGATATGCTAAACATTTGTTCAAGTGTACAGGATCCTAATCAAAGTACTATTCATAAAGGTTCTGATTGAAAGAGCAAAGGAATTTTTATTGAAGCTTAAAGCGTCTAAAAGAATTGCGTCTGAAGAAAATGCGTCTGAAGAAAGCGCTCCTGAACACACGTCATCAGAAGCAAAGTCATCAAAAGCAAGGTCATCAGAAGCAAGGTTATCAGAAGCATCTCATCATAAGCCACTTCACCAGAAGCTTAACAGAGTTGACAAAGTACAATGTACGAAATGTACAACCACTAACTCTGCGCATGCCTCTGCAACCACCATCTCTGCAACTTGTCTCTACATCAAGACAAGTATAATAGTAATATTTCTGCAGACATTGTTCCGTCTCAAGTGGAATGGATTTGAAATTAGTTCTTCATAGGACAATTATCAAATCAGGCAAAAGATCAATGGTGAAGAATCAAAGCTTCAAGCAAGACAAGTTGATGTACCAGCTAGTTCTCAACGTCTCTCAAATCCTCTATAAACAGGGATAAAGACTTGAAGAACAAAAACAACAATATAAGAAAAGGCCAATACTCTCTGAGCAAAAACGTCGCAAGTTTAAACACATCAACAACTGAGAGAATTCTTACAAAAGTTCATATCTTAGAATTCTTAAGTGTCTAGAAAAACAGAGTCTGTTCTGTTCGTATTGTTTTGTGAATACCTCTGATTGTATATCAAGTATTCAAAACCTTTTCAATTCTTTGTAATTGTTTAGAGAAGTCTCTTTCTTTTGTGATTGAGCAAAGAAGTCTCTTACTTGTGTGATTGAGCAAAGAAGTCTCTCTCTTGTGTGATTGAGCATAGAATGTTGGAACAAGGGTGTTTCACAAGTCACCTATTGAGTTTTGACAATAACAAGGTATTAAAAATAATCAATTGGATATGCTAAACAATTTGTTCAAGTGTGCAGGATCCATATTCAAAGTACTATTC
>Ga0315914_1007103_pt1 | contig 15631 bp, 10 predicted proteins | sample MpolenodulesMG_FD_203920 | JGI IMG/M metagenome (GOLD analysis project Ga0315914, IMG submission 203920) | Medicago polymorpha root nodule microbial communities from Los Angeles, California, United States - elongated nodules | ecosystem: Host-associated > Plants > Roots > Nodule | place: USA... | reverse complement strand
GAGAGCCGGCATCCCTATGTTTGAACTTCGGCCATCGTGTCGACAGTCCTTTTCACCGGAGGTGAGGTATCATGGGAAGGGAAGGGTTCCAGTCAACGTGACACCAAATGATACCTAGGGATGCCAACAAGAAACTACTTCCCTTCCCTTCAAGATTGATTTAAATACCAACAAGATTGTAGAGCTTGGACTTAAAATAAGAGATAGAATGACTCTTGGTCAGATTAAAGTTTACAAGAAAAGCCTTCTTCCGATCAAAAGAATAAATTAAATACTATTGTCCGGTTTTACTCATGATTGTGGTTATTGACATTTCACCTTTCAAAATTATTATCAAGTATTTGAAAGACACTTTCTAGTTGACTAGGCCACATTTGCTTTGCTTTCCTTTCTTATGCCTGCATATTCTTCATTGTAGTTTCAGAATCCTGATATGTTATCATTTGGATGGAAAAAGGCCATTAGTTCAATATAAATACAAAGTTCTTTCTTTTTACGTCTTTATATATTGTTTGTGTTTATTAAATTCTTTAAACGCGTGACCCTGATCCATGCAATTTGGTCAAATGAGTCGCATTTATGCGATTTGGTTTCAGTACCTTGCTTTTGATTAGAACTCGTGACCATATTGAAAATTTTGTTGCTACTAGATTTCTGTTTAGTTCTCTTCACTCATAGCTCTGATTGCACCACAATTTTGTTGCTTTTGCATTTGGATTGAACCTTCATGTTTCCTTCTCTGAGTTGTAGTAATTTATTTCAGACTTTATGATTTCATAAAATTCAAACATTTGATTAAAAGATAAATTATTTATACGGATTAACTTTAATAATTGTGAAAGTAATGCATCCAATTGAAACGCTAGTCCTACATCACCACATTATATTCAAACAAAGTTGCACCTCAATTGGATCTCTGCAGTCTAACAACATTCAACCCATCTCCCTTCCATAACTTCCCTTTTCTTTGTTGATATGCATTTGCGGCATGGTTGACTTCCTTATCAGTATTAACTAAACAAACATTACACAATACGACCGGTGGTAAGTTACGCGATTTATTACAAAATAAACTCAGTTGCCAGAGACACTGATTCATATTTCTTCCCCAAGCAATGGAAATTTTCGAATCCGAAGCAACTGATTATCGAACTTCAATTCAGCCACTCATGGTCCAAAGACACCTCCAAGGAAAAAACAATCCGGTTCATTTGAATCTCTTACTCATACGGACGATGCAAAGTTAGCCGAATTTATCATTAGCATAATGCCTTCTATACCAGCAAACTCCGGTTTACCCTTGGCCTATGAGGTGCTAAGCCCCTAATTAGCACTGGATGAAACCGTTATTATGCATAATGACTTTGTTGGCTGTAACTTATCTTCTTCCTTTCCAGCAGATGGATATTCTTATCTAACCTTATTCAAGCCTCTTATAATCCATTAATTGTCTTTTATTTTTATATCCCTTTAGGATTTTCACTCAAGTTTTCTCTTCCTGCATCTCTACCTTGCTTCCACCACAAGGTAATTATCAACATAAGTGCATGTATTGATGAAAAATAGTAGTTTTCTTGCTTAAATGCTTTGATTGGTCCAATAGGATTTTATTCATTTAACTTAGTTTACTGATGCAAAGCATAATTATATTATGAACCACCTTTAGGTATTTCATGCTCAAATTGTTTGGAACTCTTTGTTGTGACCCACTGAATTATTTTTTCCATGCTCATAGAGTCATACATGCAAAGATTGCACAAACCCAAAAGCTTTAGGTGAACAAGTTTGGATAATAGGATGACAACCATTAAAATACCCATTGTTCGTCCTAATAGTTGGGGAGACACTGGGGCTATTTTCCATAGGTATGGGTATGGTACCCGGTACTATACGGGTACTGGTACGAGAATACGACTTTTTTAAAAATATGAAGGTACGGATATGCCAAAGAAATCACGAGTTTTGTTATATAATATAATATTTTTTGGTCAAGTAGCATAGTGGCTAGAGCTCATACATTTTAATGTGGAAAAATGAAGTGACTGAGGTTCAAACCTGAACCCCTGCATATAATATGCAATATCCCTATCGATTGAGCTAAACTCACGGAGATGTTATATATATATATATATATATATATAATATGAGAGAGCTAAATTCTTCAATTTACAACAAAAACATGCAATAAAAGTTTAAATAGTCAAAATTAAGTTGGTTAACACTAAAAAAAAACTCATATGCTCATATAATATTGCAGTATCATATTAATATATAAAAGAAAGTCACAATTTTCACTCATAATAGAATAGAATAATGAACAGAAATGGACTACCACAAATACCGTACGCATACCCAATACGGGTAAGTACCTGGTACAAATACTTTACCTTTTTAGAAGTATCCATGTTTCAGAGCACCGACGACAATTGAGAGATTTTATTTGTATGTTGTTTTTATATATAAATTAGGTATAATTCCTGTATGAACACATATTTAGACACGCCATTTAGATACAATTTTAGAAGAAAAAAAATTCACATCATATAATTATAGAAAAAATACAAATTATTCAATTATGATTTTTTTCTTCTTTTTTTGTATGTGTGATCAAAAAATGTGTTTAGAATGTGTCCAAATCTTTGTATTCACTTAAGAATTATGTTTTTTTTTTTAAGGATTTATGTTCTCTTTTTTAATTTATAGATGGAATCTAATCTTAGTTGATATATATAATTTCTATCTACCAATAATATCTCCTCTAAAAAAACAATCTGTGATATATATATAGAGAGAAGAGGGGCACTCACGCGCCCATCTTTCCGCTATTTTTATTTCGCCAACGTTTATAAATATGAAAAAAAAATTGAGGGAAAAAACTGAAAATATAAATGTTTGTTAATTTCAAGTTATAACAAACCAAACTAACCATGATTATCTATTTCAATATATAACACAAACAATATAACAAAAATAAAATAATCTAAATTCTTTTTTTAATGACATCAACAACAATCTTTATTATAGAAAAAGTTGTTTAAAGTTATAATTGTGATAATGAAAAAGTAAGTATAAATATACTCATCTAGTTTGTTACGCTTTTTAAATGATAAAGGAAAAAAAAGACATATATTTACATTTTTTTTAAATATTTAAAATTATTCTTATTTATTTGTTATATGTGTTATTTGTATTAAAAATTGAAGACATTTTTGGAAAGAGAATAAGCCAGTCTCAAAGAACTGAAAGAGGTTATTTGTATAGATCGCTTGATTACGAGTAGTAACAAAAATTCCTCTAAAGATGATTTCACTTACTACTTTACCACTTGTGCGATTTGCTAGTTCATCAAGTACGCGAGACCAATTCTCGTTAACAATTTCATGGATGTCAGAAGACAAGTCATCCCTCCCTTCTACAAAGATGCAAGTGGGACCAATTTCCTTCATCAGGATTGGAATCCAGACGATTGGTATCCAAGTCATGGTAATGATCTACTTCAACACAAAGGCGGAAAGATCGGTAGTATCTTTAAAACCAAAAAATGTCTTTCTTAAAGATGTGTCTACAATATGTATCAATATAGATAGGATAGGATTAAATGGAGGAAGTGGAAAATGTAATAAATACAACTAAAGCCAAATTTAAAATAACCAAACTTGAAATAACCAACTTAAACAACATAGGGAGCAACCTGTACATTTGCAGACGTATCAAGTTTTTGACACCATTGTGTGGGACAAGTCATAAATATCGGTTTATTTTTCTATTCCAATTAGACTAATTTTTTTTTCTTTCTTCTTAATTTTTTTTGTTTTGAAGATATTTTTCTTAATTCCTATGAAAGCGGAAATTTTGTCCCTAATGCAACTGATTAAATCTTGAAAATGGAAAGATCAAACTAAAAACCCCAAACAAGCGCTTTGTGGTAAGATTTTTCACTAATAAAATTTTCTTTTGTAGATTTTGGTGAAACATGAAGTCACCGAAAAAGTTGAAGATTAGTAGTGAAATCACTGTCAACCACAAATCCAATTCAAAAACACAAAAGTATTTCACAAAAATAAGACATTTTACTTCAAAACACACTACGAACTTTCTTTACTCTTACTTCATAGAATTACTTTAAAATGATAGAAATTTAAAAAAAAATTATTTTTTGTCAAGTAACTTAGTTGGGGTATCCGAGATTGAAATCCCAAACGCTACATATATTATGCAATTTATTTTTGTTAAATTTGGAGAATTTAAAACGACACCAAAAAACTAAAAATTTGAAATTTCTTTCATATAACATGATTCTTCAAATAATTTTTATATTTTTTAAATTTAGCAAGTTAGTCCATTTTTTTTCAAATTTATTGAATTGACCCTCTAAATTTTTAATAAATTGAAATTGGTCCCTCAAATTTCACCTAAACTTTAAAAATTTATAAAAGTAGCCTAAAAATGTTAGGAATGAAAATCTGATTGGTTTTGTGATCTCTGGGTGCAAGAGAGAGAGAGGATGAGAGAGACGACGAAAAAGGGTCGGAATCGGAGCTTACCGGTGGATCCGAACGTCCCCCGATGGGTTTGTCAGAACTGCCGCAATCCACTTTGCATCGTCGGCGTCGATTCTTATGCCGACAAGTACTTCAATGATCCTTCTCGTTCTGGTTAGTTCCTTATTACTCTCTTAGAGTTTTCTCAACTAACGTTCCTCTGCAATTTTTGGAATTGAAGAATTAATTTTATTGCGTTTGTGTTGTGTGAATTTTAATCATTCAATTTAATGATTGATATAGTTTATTCGATAGCATGATAAGTGCTTATGCATAAGCTTTTTTTTTTTTATTTTTTTTTTTTATAACAAAAGATAAAATAAGGTTAAATTGTTTTCGTATAAGCATTAAGCTGTAAGCTGTCTTTATAAGCTATCTTCAAGAGCGTATGAAAATAATATGAAAGTAGCTTATGAACATGTCATAAGCTGTTAGATAAGTTCACATAAGCCGATCCAAATAGAACATTGGACTTTACTAGCTGGGTTCTGAATTAACATGACACTTTTCCCCTGTGAACCCGAGGAGGAGAAAAAATAGCGGCAATCTGTTTGCATTTATGCGTGCAAGGGTAATCTGTTTGGAGGGTTAAGGCAAAAATGATAGAGGTAATCGATGCATTTAAGGCTCTGTTTGCGAGTTTGGTGGCAAGGGGAAGGGATGGCTTTGGGGAGGGGAAGAGTAGAGAGAAAAAATAGAGAAATCTTACACAATTTTGAGAATGTTCTTTTGTAGAGATTAATAATAAATGAATGTTTATCATTAATATATTTTTAATTGAGAGTCTTATACCAACATATATTGGATTTGAAGAATTTATCTAAACCTTCAAAAATTGAATTGAAATTGTCAATCAATTCAATTTTTAAGTCCACCCTTTTTTTTTGGGGTGTGGGGGGTTTGTATTATGAAAAAAGGCCAAAATATGATTTTAGTCCCTGCAAATATGCCTCATTTTGGTTTTAGTCCCTGTAAAATATTTTTTTAGAAAAAGGTCCGTGCAAAATATTTTGTTTTTTACACTATTTTAAAAAACAAAATATTTTGCAGGGACTTTTTTACAAAATAAAATATTTTGGAGGGACTTTTTTCTACAAACTGGGTTCAGTCATCATGTGCCATGTATGCAAATCATCACAAAAGTGGGGCTAGGGACTATTTTAAAAAACAATATTTTGTAGGGACCTTTTTCTACTATTTTTTTTTTTACATGGACTAAAACCAAAACGAGGCATATTTGCAGGGACTAAAACCATATTTTAGCCAAAAAAAACACCGCTATTCAAGTTGGGGGACTATCCTTTCTTCCATTTCCCTTTCCTCCTTCCTTTTACCTAAAGCCCTCCCCTCCCCTCCAAACTTGCAAACAGAGCCTAAGTGTGCAAGGATCATCAATTCATGGTGACAACTGTGTGTACTGATTACAATTAGAACTAGAATGGATTTTGTTGTTGTTTGTTGATTTAGTAGACAAAGGGTGTTTTTTTTTAATGTTAATTTTGTGGCATTTTATTGCGACGATTGCAAATGAGAATAATAGCGATGATTTATTCATGACAAATAAGTAAATAATGGTGACTGTGTTTGCTGAGTAGTGATTACAACTTGAATAGATATTGTTATTGTTGATTCACTATCGGTGTTGCTTCAATTGTACGGTTCACCGGTTCTGTGTGAATATTTGTTGTTGATTAGGCTTATTCTCTGTTTGCAATTTTTAACCTTTTTTGTTGGTGTGCCGTTGCTAGTTTTGATTTTGAATAGTATTAACAGAATGTTTTTATTTTTGCGGAATGAAGATTATTGATGCATTCATCTTGTGATTATTTTAATTATTTGAACAAGAGTTAGTGTTATGATATATAATGGGGATTTAATAAATGTGTGTAGGGATGCAAGGGTCATCCATTCATGGTGCTAGCAGTGTGATGAGCACAACTAAAATGGACAACTCATATGTTGTGTTGCCAAAGCAAAGACCTCAGGCTCAAGGAGTTCCTCCTCGGCCTCGTGGTGATACTTCCCATCCTGGAAAGACAATGGAAGAGTCTTTTGTGGTAGTGTACAAGTCGGAATCTGCGTCTGATGGAGGCGGGGGAAACTCATTGTCCCCAGGGGTTGATCATGGTGGTCATTTGCCACCTCATAACTCTGGATTCAATTCAACCATTACTGTCCTGACTCGAGCATTTGAGATTGCCACTACACAGACACAGGTGCGCGTACTGAATTCTGCATGTTTGATTCAACTTAAATTGGAAATATACTAGTTTATACATGGCAGCATCTTGAGTAAACGTTTGGAAAAAATTTGATTATTTATTAATATATTAATATTTGGAGTGTGTTAGATCATAGTTTGAATGTTTTATGTATATGGTTTCAGGTTGAACAGCCTTTATGCCTTGACTGCATGCGAGTTTTGTCTGATAAGCTTGATAAAGAGGTTGAAGATGTAAATAGGGACATTGAAGCATATGAAGCCTGTCTTAAACGCTTGGAGGGGGAGGCCAAAGATGTCCTCAGCGAGGCTGATTTTCTTAAGGAGAAATTGAAGGTGCTCATCAGGTTTACTATCTACAATGTGTATATTACTTAACTGTTACTTTAGGATCGAAGATCAAACCATTAGTTGTATTCATAACCTCTGTTTGCTTTGTTTGAATTTATGGCCGGTATGTGTTTTCTTGCTATATTGGTTTATTCTGAATGTTGTATTTGAAAACACATTCCATGTTGGAAGCATTTCACCTCATAACTCTGGAACGGTTTAACATCACACCATAAATAATCTGTTGTGAAATGTTGTATATAATAAATAATATATGTTTTTGCAACAATAAATACATACCAGACCAAATTCACTCGGATACAGTTTTGTGTTATTTTGAGTTTTGTCAAAGCTTCCAAACTTTCAAGAGCCATGACATATTTGATTTGGAAGTTGCACTCTCTCATGGTGTTGTTTCAAGATTCTGTGTGACATCTAAACTACCGTCACGTTTTAATTGTCTTGTATAATTCCAAAATATGATTCCTATGTAGGAAATATATATGTGATATTATGTATGCCTGACAGCCAGAAAGTGATTTTTTTTCTCTCCATATCTATTAAAAATTGATGCTACCCTTTTCAATCTTGAAGTTTTAGTTTGTGTTAGCAACAGGTGCCCAATTAGGGATGTGTATGTTTGAAGAAAGAATGATGTTCCCAGAGCTGTGTTACCTCTGTTGGTTAGGTCTTGTCAGCTAAAGTTGAGTTAGTTAGCCCTCTAACTTTGGTAGCTGGCATTGGATATAAACAGAGGTAGAGAATGTAAATGGGTTCAGTTAGTTGGTTATTTATTAGTTTCTTTTGGAGGGAGACACACCCTTTGGTATAGAGTTATAGAGGGATATTCAATAGCATTCCCATGTTCTCTTTCTGTTATTCGCTAGTTTATGTTCCAGTTCTATCAAAATGGGTTACACCTGCTTTAAATTTTGAAGTTATGGCTATCATTGTTTGTTTGGAGATTTGGAGTTTTTTTATATAAAAAAATCAGAAATTTATTCTAATTTTTGAAAACACTGGTCTGATTAACATCATTTTGTCGATTGTGCCATTGTGTTTTCTTTGAAAGCCTAATTAATTATTTCCTACTTAAAATGATATTCAAGATTGAAGAAGAAGAAAAAAGACTAGAAGCGGCAATTGAAGAAACAGAGAGACAGAATGCTGAAGTAAATGCTGAACTGAAGGAACTTGAGTTAAAATCTAGCCGCTTCAAAGAATTGGAGGAGCGGTATATTTTCACTGTACCTTTGTCCTTAACAGTATTATATCTTCAAATTAAACAATGCCATAGTTCAAGATACTGAAAAATCTCCAACCCCACCCCTCAACCCCCAAAATAAACTTTCTATGAATGTTTTTTCTTTTATTCTTTAGTCTGTATGGATGCTTGATGTTAATCATTAATTTTACATGTCTGAATGTGTAGCAGGTATTGGCATGAGTTCAATAATTTTCAGTTTCAATTGATTTCACATCAGGTTTGTAAGTTTTTTATTTATTTATATTTTACCTTACATTTTATTGAGACTCTTTAGATGCTTTTGTATAAAAAACTTTAAGCAACTTGCACAAGAACATCTGTATCCTGTCGATTTTTTTGGAAAAATCATGAAACTTCGAAGTCTGAGCATTGTGCAAAAATATTTCAATCAACAGGAGGAGAGAGATGCAATTTTGGCCAAGATTGAAGTTTCACAAGCACATTTAGAATTGTTGAAGAGAACAAACGTGCTCAATGATGCCTTTCCCATTTCTCATGATGGAGAGTTTGGTACAATTAACAATTTTCGGCTTGGAAGACTCCCCAAAATTCCAGTAAGATGCGTCGCATGTTGTTTTATGGTTTTTATTGCTGTGTTAATTTCAATATGTATGATTTGATTTCATCATTGGAAGCTTATTCATTTAAAATAATTGATGAGCTACCTACCAGCATATGCGAAAATCTTGTTTAAAATAGTTGATTAGCTATCGTAGTAGTCAATCCCAGATTGCGGCCCCAAAAGGGGTTTTGCAGGAGAGCGTATAGTGGGATGACGACTGCTATTTAATCAATATTTTTTTGGACAAATAACATGATTAATACTATAAAGTGTCAACAAACATATAATATAACACTCAAATCTCATGAAACATTCATAAATCAAAACACTCCAACATTCACAAGTCTTAATCAAAACATTACATTCAAATCCAAATTCCAACAAAAGACAAATATAAGGACGGAGAGAGAAGCAAATGGCAAAGAAACAAAGACAATAAGAGAAAAGACAATAAAAGGAAGAAAGAAAAAAAGAAAATTAAAGAACAGAACAGAGGAACCAGAACCATAAATGAAAAGACAGAGGAACAAAGAAAAAGAGAACAGAGGAAAAGAAAAATCGTAAAACAAAAAAGTAATGAAGAACAGAGGGACTAAAAAGAGAACAATGAACAGAGGAAGATAGATGGAAGCCAAACAGAGGAAGATAGATGGAAGCCAAACAGTGGAAGATAGATGGAAGCAGATCGTGTGAGAAGGTAGTGAAACCCAGATCGTGTTTTCACTTCTGATCATGTGTTTTGTGGCGTGAGAAGAAAGAGTTGAGAAAATTTTAGTGTTTATACAAAATCCCCAAAATAACCTCAAAATGGTTTTAAAGTTAGGGTCAATTTGGGAATTTACTTGCTAAAATTCAATAGTGGATCAGATTCCGCTACTGCTCTAGCAGCTATAGTGGCTACTATCTTGAAACGCACCGCTACGCTACGCCGCTATAGCTATTGACTACTCTCTGAGCTACTAGCATATGCGAAGATGTTGTTTATAAGGTTGCTAATTCGAGTCACTTTCTTTGTAATCATTTCATTAATAACTCCTTTTCTTGCTTACTGTCAGTTTTCATGTCTAAGTGCACTTCTTTGTTTACAAAAATATTTAGGTGCGTAAATTAAACTTATTTATATAAATGTATATGGATAACTAACTGATGACATGTTCAACTTCATGGTGTGTGCCATGTTTTGCAATTTCCTTCATAAAATAAATTGTAGTGTAGCTGTGTTTATCCTTCTCTCATTTGATGTGGTTATAATTTTTTATCCTGAGGAATTTTCTCCTCTTTTGTTCTTAATCTTGAACCTTTTTCTTTCTAGTTTGAGATTTACTGTTTTGATATGATGTATACTATTCTTGATTTTTGAAACATTTAGGTGGAATGGGATGAGATAAATGCTGCCTGGGGCCAAGCTTGCCTTCTTCTGCATACAATGTGCCAGTATTTCCGACCAAAGTTTCAGTATCCTTTTTTCATTAAGTATATCAGATTAGTAGTTAGTACTGTTAATATGATAGAATTTCTCTTATGTCTCAATGTAATAAGTGCTTGGGATACCAAGTTATAGTGATTGAAATCATCTGCTAATTAAGTTGATTTTTATTTTTTTTTGAGGGAAGTTGATTTTTTCTTATATTTTTGCAAGTGATAGATACATGAAAAAATCGTAATAATGAATGATTTTAAGAAGGCAGAGGTCATTGTCTTCATGGTTCATAGGCAAAATATTTACTTGTTAAAATCTTGTATGGTAGTCAAGCCAAAGTTTATTAAGTGTTGTCACTTGTGTTGAATTGCACTACATGAACATTTAAGTCTAATTCAAATTTATTATTTTCTAGACAGTATATAATATGGTGGCAGATGAACTAATTTTCCAATCACAGTTAATTTGGAATTATTTTAGTTGATTTTCTTACTCTACGTTAGTACAAGATGGTATCTAGTTGAGTTGAAATTTTACATGAAGTGAAACTTACAAGATGGTATTTGCTTTTGTGTCCACATTTCATTTTACATTTTATATATAATTTATTGGGAATGGTTTGTAACATGCCCTTAACTCATTACTTTTTAGATATCGAATAAAAATAATTCCTATGGGTAGCTACCCTCGAATCACAGACACCAGCAACAGTACTTATGAGCTGTAAGTGCGCATTCTGTTTCTACTTTTGTAATTGTATTTATGATGTATTACTTTTTCTCAAGTATATGGCTCAAGTTGAGCGAAAATCATAAATATCGTGCATTGATCCTGTTTCTAAAATATTTAGGGTCGTGCCTTTGCCCTGGCTCAGGTTCTTTATGCCTGTGGTGATATTGTGGTTGGTGTTCTGAGTTGTAATAATATAAAATGTTGCATTAGGGCTATGCCTTTGCCCTGGCTTGGGTTCTGTATGCCTGTGGTGATATTGAGGCTGGTGTTCTGAGTCGTAATAATATAAAATGTGGCAGACAAAATGATACAGAGAACTTGTTGCCTTTAGAATTGTTGTTAAACTTGTCTACCATGCCATTATTAATGGCTACGGTTTTGCAGGTTTGGTCCAGTCAACTTGTTCTGGAGCACTCGCTATGATAAAGCAATGACATTGTTTTTAGCATGCCTCAAGGATTTCGCAGAATTTGCCAAGTCCAAGGATCAAGAGAACAACATACCACCAGAGAAATGTTTCAAGTTACCTTATAAGTAAGCATTATTACATATGGTGCAAAAGAAGTATCATTGCATATAATATATTTATTAGTTCAAAGATGCACATATTTATTTAGTTATCTCTTTCCTCTTTCCCTAACTAAACCAAACAGTACAAATTTTAAAAAATTCGTTTCCTCTTTCTCACAAGTTGAAAGATGCCTTTTTCTTTCATATTAAAATAAAAGATGCCTTTTTCTTTTTGATGTTTATCGTATTAGGTGGTCTTACATATTTATCTCTATATATACCATGCTATGAGAATCATTTATCGACCTGTGCAAGTCTATGACTATCTTGTGTTAGTTTGTAGCATTGAGTGAGAATGACAAATACTTGTGCTGGTTTGTAGGATTGATAATGACAAAGTTGAAAACTATTCCATCACCCAAAGCTTCAATAAGCAGGAAAATTGGACGAAAGCACTGAAGTACACACTCTGTAATTTGAAATGGGCTCTCTATTGGTTTGTTGGAAATACAAACTTCCAACCTCTTTCAGCAATGGTATCTTCACATGCTGAAGTGCCAGCTGTGGGATCTTTGTACCCAAAGCGTGGTACCGAAGCCAAATCTGAATCCAGAAACTGAACATAACATATTATAGGATTTGACACAGATATGTACATAGAACTATTTAGTTGTTAAAGGTTCATACAAGTTTAGTTAGATTATTACAGTTCTTGTGAGTAGTACTCAATACTAATAGCTTATGTCCTCTTGTATTCGTTAGTTTTGAAACTTTTACTATATTCTAGTTTGTTGTCAAAATACATTACTGTTCATATATTTATTGAAATGTATATGTTATTGGATCCTCAATATATATTTGAATAATGTCCTTTTCAAAATCCAATTTAGAGAATTTCTTGTCCCCTTTTCCCTTTTGATTAGAGGTTATAGATTTTCATGTTTTTGTTCGAAAATATACTCTCGGATGGTATAAAAGTTGTGCTTTTTCTGTAAATATTTTTCAGAAAATTTTACCATGTAAAGAAGCTCTAGAATTAGGAAGTGAATTATTGTTGGCTTGCATGAAAATTTACCATGTAACCTATGAGTTCATCATCACACGAGTTTTTCGGTATGCAAATGTTTTTGGTTTGAAAAGTTTTTAAAAAAAAATTCACTTCAATATTTCCGTTTTAAATAATTTTTTTCAAAAACTTACTATATAGTTTTTCGGTTTTAAAGAAAATAAAAAAAAAAGACCAATCGGAAAACTTGATATAAGTTTTTTTGAGAAAATTATACATACCGGAAAACTTTATAAAGATGTTCGGAGACATTTTGTAAACGGGGTAGACTTTATATAAGTTTTCTGGAAAAGCAGTGCATACCGGAAATACCTTTGTAGAGAAAGATAAAAAAAGTTGAAGATTTCTTAAGAAAAATTGAGAAGAGAGAAGAATAAAAGATAGGCTCCATACCTTTTTGTTTTCTCTTCAAAACTGAAAACAAAGAGGGAAGAAAATAAAAAAGTCTAATATATCATTAGTTTTTTAATTAATCATAAATTATAATGTTGTCTTATTAAAATTATTTTTGTCTTTTTAAAAAAAAATAAAAATACTTCTTTCTCTTTTATTTCTCTCTTATTTGTCTTATACCAAACAATACATCAAATCTTCTCTATTTGTCTTCTTTTTCTCTTTTCTCAAACTCTCTCTTACCTATTACTCTTTTCCAACTTCCCTTCCAAATCAAACACGCCTTTATTGCTGAATTAGATCCCTTTTTCTTTCATTTACTTAATGGTTACATTTGTAAATTAAATTAAATTCATCTATTTATTTATCAAATAAATTGTGATATATTTTCCAACATTGCGCAAAATAGATCATATATATTAACCAACATATAATTTTGCATCAAAACAATTGGGAAAGATATAAGCCAGTTAATAAATATTTTGATTGATTGTAATTAGAAAATTTATTTTGGTTTAAAGTTGGGTGAAAAGTTTGTATAAATATTAGATAGTTAGCAGCTTAGCACTAAGAAGCTAGTGAATAAAGTGAGAACATGAGTATTTGACTGATATGCAGGTCATTAGGGACCATGAACCCTCGTTGGTAAGACTTTTACACATTTGATGTATCACTGATGGTTGAATCGAAATCAAACAATCTAAATTTTTTGTTTTTGAAAAAGTTAAAATTTACATTAAAATCTGAATTGTTTGATCTCGATCCAACAATCACAAATACATCGAATGTGGGAAGATCTTGACAACCAAAAATCTGATTTCGGTCTTTAGACACCAAAGCAATGGGAAAAAAATCCATACAAACATGCAAAAAGAAAAGGAAAACAAGAGACATGAACTTGGTGAGATTTATTAAAGATTTGTGTTGCGATTTGCGAGTTGATGAAATCAAATTAGGCAAAAAGCTAGTTGTTAGATTAGTGGTTAGTAAATTATTAGTTATGTTAGTTTTATGTTTCGATCCGTGGAACTCTTGGTTAGAATTTTTCGGCGTCCCTCAACTTACCAACTGAGCTGTCTGTATGGGACATTTATCATTTTATATAAAATAACTTTGTATATTATAGTTGGATATGTTATAATTTTAACACAATTTTTTTCCCATATTTCTTTCATTTGAGGTAATATTATTTGAGGTGTGTCGCACACTAAATGTGATTATCTCTTTCAGTTAAAATTCAAACTTTTTTTTCTTCAAATAATTTAGTGACTAAAAACTTCATCCTTTAAGGTGAATAAATATGGAATTCGAAGTTTGAACCCTTCTTACATATAACAATTTCTCTATCAACTGAGTTATGTTCATTCACGGGAACATGAAATCCAAACCTTTACTCACCATGTTGTAAGAGTATAGCCTATTCCATTAGACTCAATCCCTAGAGAACAATTTGTATTTTAATTCATTTCTTTATTGGAATTGGGAGTATACTATATGGAAAGAAGAGAGAATGCTCGTCATATTTTGCGATTTGATCACGTCGTAAGAGTATAATCTATTCCGTTAGACTCAACCCTTTGATAATAATCTGTATTTTAGTAATTTTTTTGGATTAACTTTTCAAATTGACCATGTAATATATACAAAGTCTAACAAATGAACCTCTAAAATAAAAAACATGCATTTCACCCATGTAATTTGAGATTTTTAAAATTTTTTACTCTTTAAAATACGTCAAGTCTAGAAAAGTGACCGAGAGGTTGAAATATGTCTTTCCACAAAAAATAATTTTTTTGACAAGGGAAGGATTATTTATGAATTTCCGTTCCCCATAATTATGAATTTCTTACACAATTCATAATTAATTCATCCATCATTTAAAAACTCCAAAATTTCATGGTGATGGTTCTTATGATTCTCTAACCAGGCCTATAAATACAAGGAACAAAATTTAACCTGCGAGTGTATGCTTACTCGAAACAAAATTACAATTTTACATGTTTTGGTTGAAAATTCAACCAACTCTTATTTCTATGAAACATTGCATATCTTTTTTATTTTTGTAAAAGTCTCTAAAAACAATTAACTCATAACTCAAGTTCTAAGTGTTTTTTTTTGTGTTTTTGGTTATTAAAAAATTCATAATAAATCTGACCCTTGCCGAAAAGTTCAACTTTTAGATCACTTTTCTAATTTTGTGTATATTATAAAGTCAAAAATAAAAAAAATATCAAATTACTAAGATATAATATGGGTATTTTTTAAATTACAAAGTCTTATTTAAAGCTTCATGTAATATTCCTTGAAAAAAAAAAAAAAAAAGACTTCACGTAATATTGCATGGTCAATTTGAACCATTAAACTTTTTTTTTTATTGGAAATGGAAATTATACTATATGGAAAAAAGAGAGAATCCTAGTCATATTTTGCCATTTGTTCTCCATGCAAACAAAAAAGGACAATAATAACACCTCACTAAACGTGATGACCATTCATTGATTGCATTTTTTCACACCAAAACAAACCTTAACATCAGAAGCCAGCTTTACTTTCCGTTTCTTTACAAAACTTCCTTTACAATTTTCCCTC
>Ga0315914_1007100_pt1 | contig 15633 bp, 20 predicted proteins | sample MpolenodulesMG_FD_203920 | JGI IMG/M metagenome (GOLD analysis project Ga0315914, IMG submission 203920) | Medicago polymorpha root nodule microbial communities from Los Angeles, California, United States - elongated nodules | ecosystem: Host-associated > Plants > Roots > Nodule | place: USA... | reverse complement strand
CCAACTATAAAATACTCAACAGTTTTTTTTACCCTTTACGAATGTAAGTAACAAAGTCCTAATTATGTGAGTTTAATTTTGGACGGTGATCGTCTTGGACCTTTATTGACAACTCTAACATACATAAGCCAATTACAACCATATTCTCTCATTCTGAACTTTATTTCATTTTGTGGGTGTTTGATCTTACGTTAGCTTATAAAAATTATGGTGGAGCCACCGTAATTTTACACTGTAAAATCACAGGGACAAACCATTGTGATACCAAACATTCACTTCATCATTTCATTCTACAACATTTTAACTGTTCCATCAATCTATACATACAATGCAGAAAGAAATTCCTCATAGACTTGAAAGCAAAATTGAAAAGGGCAAATGCATGACTAGAAATGTAGTAATTGTAATCCTCATGAGAATTACAATCAAAAGCTCAAATTGAGAAGAGTATTATTGTCAATTGTAGTAATTGAGTCATCAAATTTACATCCAATCAGCTTTAAAATTGGGTGCATACAAAAATGATTAGCAATCGCACTCTCAGCGTTATGCAAAAAAGACACAAGCGGAGAGCCCAATGATACAAAATTGAGAGCAAAATTTGGCTAAATCCGCACAAACAGGAGATTGCATTAACAGCTATGTATGTTTATTTACTCTTGTATTATTCCTTGAAGACTATTTATTCTTGTATTTGTTATTGATGGCTAGGGCTGCAGCTCTGTACCATGAGGCTGTGGCATAAGCACCCGGATCAGGAATTGTTAACTGAGTCTCTTGAGACACATAAAGTGTACGCCCAGCCTGCATAAGCTTCCATATCAGATCCAATAATAATTTCTAACGGTATAACTGTTACATTTTCATATGAATATCAAAGAATTGTTAGTTAGCATTGTTTTAAAACTGCTTTTGTTAATGTTTATTAATCAAAATGAGCTTTCTGATAGGATCCAGAAGCTATCAAACACATCCATGACAAAGACGTTAGAATGAACGCATATCATAATAATCACTAAATCAGACTCACTTAATCATGTCATCAAACAAAAATAACTAATCGTAGGATTTGAATATGGTCCCAACCTACTTTATAGGATTATTTTTTGTTCACTATAAATGCAGTGATAATTACAACTCTATTCAGTGATGGTGTGAAAAATTAAATTCAAACTCGTTTATAAGGGAGAATCTGCACATAAAAAGTTTCACTTCTTAACAAAGAAACAATAATAAATGTTACCTTAGCTCGCATTTTCTTGGTTGACTCGGCTCCATCTAATGCAGCTCCAGATGAGGTAAGAAAAGCAGTGGCAGGATCATCCCCAAGTTTTAGTCTCTGTAAAACCAAAGGCGTAGTAAGTAACAGTAAATTAGGTCATGGGACTAATGAAGCAAATGAACAGCTATTGTCAGCACCTCTTCAAGTGATGACAATGCTGGGATGAGGGCATCTAGCAACGTTCTGTAACCAGCCTTAGCTCCCCCATATCTACTAACAGCAGCAATGCCCGCCGCAAGTGCTTCAGCCCCTGAATCAAAAGACTCATAAGGGATGGACAGTCCAACCAAAACGAGGTAAAACAAAGGAGAAATAAATGTAATAAAATTCCAATTGGATGCTTCCGGATTTGGAGAATATTTTACATTGTTTTGATGTGATAGCAGAATGGGAGCTTGTTTTCAGCTGTGTACATGCTGCCTTGCATAAAATTGAATATCTGAAAGAAGAAGAAAAAACTTGTGAAAATAGACAATAATCAGACAGCATACATAATTTAACTTTAAGGTAAAGGAATAATACATGATCCCACTTGTTCCTCCCATTGATTTTCCAATTGTTGATCCAATTTCACCGACAGTTTCTGCAGCATCATTCAGAGGGTAACTGTAAAAGTAACACTACTTCAGGTCAGACAACATAACAAATTCAAATTAACAATGCTGTTGCAGCAACCACATTCACATTTTCTCAAGGGCGTAAAGAGTTATTTATAAAAGCCTTAATAGAAAAACTTATACTAATATATCCCATAATCCAGTACAGAGCTATTAACTGGCCATGTGTCAACTTGACATATTAGCACCAATCATTCATGATTATATCGAAGCAAGTAACCCATGAATATATCTGAAGGCAAAGCAGCATATAGAACAAACTTACTTTTTCATGTCTTCAAGAACTGCCGTTGCACCTTTATGCATCTATAGAAGATTTGTCAAAAAAAGTAACATAAATGATACATCTACAAGTACATATCAAATCATATAGTAAATAAGCAGACAATTTCAAGGATAGGACTCACAGTTGAACCACAGTCACCATCACCAACTTCACTGTCCCATTCATTTAGTGTGTCCTTAAGATTTATAAGTGCATTAGCAGCAGCTACAATGGCTAGCTCAAGAAATTGTCCTTGCTCAGTTAATTCTAGAGGCTGACTTTGTGCCTTATATGAAGCAAATATGGAACCAGATTTCACAAATTACATTAGTAAATAAGAGGGAGGGAGGGGTAGGGGAGCTTCTGAAAAGGAAAAAAAAAAGATTTATTTCCCTCTAGATCTGACCATCATGCAAGGTACATAAATTGGTGGTAAGAGGGAAAGGACTTTAAATGGTTTAACTTCAACTGTTGCATCAAATATCAATAAAAGCTGAACATGAAATTTGTTGCAAACACTATTTTTTTGTTAACCAATTGAGGCTTCAAGGTAACTGGAAATAAGATTTTTGGGCATAATAACGATATTACACACAGATAAAATATTATTATCATCTTAATTATTCACATGTTTGAGCAAGAGATGTCCTAGCTAGTGAAATAAATTTTTAAACCAATGAAGATGTCAAAATTACAGCTTTCCTCAACAAAAAAAAATATATGTCAAAATTACAGCTAACGACAGGTAACAAAGCTTAGTAAAATAAATCAAATGCTAGCCAGCAGACATGAACTAAAACAGAAAAACCGCCGGATAACCCAGTCAGAGACTCAGATAATGCCCTAATTTGATTAAGAATCCGCATGAACATCTTCACAGGGTTATTAGTAAACATGATTTGTCCTTGACTAAACTCTTACCCCCTTCAGTTACTATTATAAGCAAGAAACCACATTTTAGATTCATTGAAAAGCCGATGTATCTGGTCACCAGATACATATTCAATGAATCTAAAAAGTGATTTTTTGCATATAATAGTGACCGGAGGGTATATTACAATTGGTTTGTGTCATAGAAGAGAAATGACACAATTTCAATGAAAAATACCTCAACAATCTTTGCAGATGGAGATGGTGGAATTGGAGCAGGAATCTTTGCAGCCTGACGATTACCTTGAAAGAAAAAACAACTTTAAAAGCTCAATGAATGAGTAATTAATTGTTTAGCTACTGTTAACATCACAGTTGAATGTATATTTTAAAGAGGGTAAAAAGCCATGTTGTTAAGAACAATACAGATTAATAAAACACGATATAGTAAAATTTCGATGTGATAAAACTGATTGAGGACAACAATCACAACAAATTACTGACCACCAACTCCAACAGGCCAATAAGGAGCTTTAGTTTCAGCATCCAATCGTTGAACAATAGACGGATCAGCCTTCATGATAGAAATTGATAAACCTGAGGAAAAATGACATCTGATAATCAGAACAGCTTAAATGAAACACACAATAAAGGTGATTGCTTTAACGTTATCTATAGCAACAAACCTTCCATATCAAGAGAAGTCATAAATGACCCTGTGTATACTCTATCAACAGCCAATCCATAATCCACCATCAATTGAGGAACTGCTTTTCCTGCTGCAATCATTAGTTCCATCAAGGGAGTGCCACCTAACCTGCATTTGAAGAATGTCGTAGATAAATAAACCATCTCCTTAAAAGAAACTTTGAGTTTGGAAATCTCTTCTTTAAAATTAACATGTGTGCTAAAAGATACAATTTTTTTAAATTTCTAAACAATACATCCTTTTTAAATTTAAAAATGAATTTTCAGCAAATTAGAGAAGTTTAAAGAAGGGTGATTAGAAAACCTTACAGAACCCAACCGCTGTCTAAAAAGAGGCCATAAAATTTCAATAATATATCAAATAACCAAAGCACACAACTTTTTAATGCAACTTCTTGTTGCAGACAAGATTGAAGTTATCTTTAACCAATGTTCTGTAATGGGAATATCCATCCTACTCACCGCACTCATGTTTCAATCAAATTGTGCTCATGTCCCATCAATAATACACATATTTTACATGCAAAAAGCTTTAAAAATAACTTCAGTTCTCAAGCAAAGATTATTTTTAGGAACCTACCCATTGACCATGAGGACCACTCTTTCACCCCGAGATATTGGAAGATAGTTTGTTTCCTGCAAATATTTGCAAAAGAAAAATATTGCAACTCACAAGAATCATAATTGCACTGCATTCGGGACTACAGATTCGGTCAAAGAGCTGCAATTAAAGTGGGATAATTTTGACAAATAAATGCAATTTTTGGGCCAAACTATGCACATACACACCCTCCCTTTTTAAGAAAATAAATGCAATTTTTAATTGGTCATATTTCATGTAAATTGAGCACATACTATAAGTTAGCATCTGTGTGCTTTCTTGTCCCACACTTATTTTTATTAATCTTGTACTGAAATGATCTGGCAAAAATTAAAAGTATTTACTTAGTTTTTAACCATATCCTAAACATAGATATGACGATAAACTAAAGTCTAAACACCAAAGTTAAAAGTTTTCATGCCAAATAATTAAAAAAATAAAATTGATAAAAGAGGAAAATAGAGCAGCCTTTTCCAAGATGCATGTGTATGGAATGCTAGACAATAAGAATATAAGCATAGACACATAGGGACAAGTTCTTATCTGGAAACATTTTCTATGACAAATAGAGAGAGGAAGAAAAAAGAGTGAAAGAGAACTTAACAGTACACCAAAACACCAATCTCTCTGAATATTAAAAAAAAAAAATCCTAATACAGTCAACAAAGTTCATCACTAAACATCAGTAATTCTTTTGATTATTTGATGAGGTTGCAGTTGCACCATGTTTCCAAAACACCAATAGTTAGTATGCTCCTACCAAGAGCTTTCCATACAATATTGTGCCATACCTTGGACAGTATTTGATTCAGAAGATGAGAAACCACCGTCTCTGAAGGCTGTATATCAGTCACAAGTCCACCAGGTTCCCCATGCTGTAAAAATGCAACATTTGTTATCACCATAAACTGAAATTTGGATGAGAAATCAAAGCAATGAAGACAAACCTCAAACAATTAGAAAATACATAAGGGCGTTAAATTACTCATAGGTCCTTGGTAGTTTATTAAAATTTTAAATTAAGTCCCTAAAACTTAAATGCTTTTAACGGAATCCTTATAGTTATAAAAAAAATTAAAAACATCATTATTAATAAATCATTACTTTTTGCTAAATTCTATGGACCAATTCAGAGTTTTATAATAAAATATAAGAATCAACGGAAAAATAACATTTCTGGATATGTATATGATTTCCAAATAAATTTATATAATAATTTCATAAAGACAAACAAGAGTTGGTGGTGAGGGGTCTATTTAAAAATTTAGAAGTCTAAGGACTCCATTAAAAACTTTTAAATCTTAAAGGATCTAATGAAACTACAAGTACTTATAGTATAATTCATCCTATAAATATCAGATAACTCCAGCAAAATTTATTTAAAGAATAATGTATTAAGAAAGAGAAGTACTAAGGGAGATGAATAGAATGGACAGCCGTGGCTTGTGAACTGTGAACTGAAAACCACAGGAAAAATAATAGAAAGAACTTATTTCAGAGTGCAAAACTTGTTGCATATTTGAATTTGCTTATTTAGGAGTCAAAATAACAATTTGAACTTTTACGAAAGGAAGTGGTCAGGCTGTAAATTTTGCATTATTGGAAAAACTTTGGAGTTTTATGTTATGGTTCATACTTTTAATGTTGAGGTGTCTAAAGGAAACTTACAATTCCAAGACCCAGTTCCATTTTTGATGCCCCCAAACGATCTGTTAAAACCCTACCAGGGAGTGTGCAAGCTTTTAAAGCAACGCCCATAGTTCCTACATTTTCAGATGCATATCTTGCTTCCGCGGCAACATCAGCAAGAGAAAGACCAGCAGCTGCAGCAGCTCCTGCAACCTGCCTCGCCCAAAACAAAAGTATATTAAACATGCATAACAACTTGGAACTATATTAAAATATATTGACATAGAGATATTTAAAATGCTAATTTTCAAGAAAGTCTCTTGATATTATGAAGTGCATTATACGCAGAAGGACCAAACAAAGTGTGAAAGAACAGAAGTAGCTTTGTGGATGAACCTTATGAACCAGAATAGTCCCTGCCAATCCTCTTCTTCCAACCATCTCTAGAGGTGGAGGTATAGCACAATCATCCGCAACAATCACACTCTGCAGAGTGAAAAATTCTGATCACACTTACAAACTAAATCATTTAATTAGAAAGACAACATTTGCCAACTAAGCATACCTCTACTTTATAACCTTCAGATTTTGCTTGCTCAGCAGCCGACCCAAAGTTCAAACGATCACCAGTATAGTTCTATCGACAAACAAATTCAAACATATGAATCCAGAAACAAAGGCAAAATCTTAATAGATCTTCATAAACAGGCCTAACTTGTGCAAAAACCACACTCAAAAAACTTGTGATAGGAATTAGAAGTTTCTTCATACACCCAGTCAATTACTGTTTTAATAAAAAATAAAAAAAACTTCTAATTCATTAGGGAAGACAATAATTTCAAGTGATAGGACATCTAACATATGTGCTAACATAAATTCTAGCAACACATTTTCAGGTCATACCGAAATTATTTGGTATCCACATAATTTTGAAGGACTCGTTTGAATTTCAACCAATAGGATGGAGCATGATGAGAAATGTATATTAGAGAGTGTGTTGCTAGCACTCCTCGCTAACAAAAATTCTAGCAAAGTGATAATGTGAATTTTACGTAGGATGGCAAAGTTCTAATGTGAATTGTACCTAGGATGGCAAAGTGCTTATGTATTGGACAAATTAAAACAAATAATACCTTTACAATAAGAAGACATCCCATTGGACCAGTTACCGCACGTATCCCCTAAATTTGAATATAATAATAATAATAGGTGCATCAGAATCGTGAAAGAGATCAGTTTGTCTGTAATAACTAGAAGTATGATATACATATCTCTTCCAATAGTAAGAAGCATACAGCAAGAATAGCCTCAACAGTTGGGCTAGCAAAGACATCGCCGCATATGGCTGCCGTCAGCATTCCTTCTCCGACAAATCCAGCATGAGCAGGCTCATGGCCACTTCCACCCCCTAGCATGAAATGAAAAATTACCACTCTTTTATTGAAACACAAGTGATTATAAAGATGTTAAAACACTAAAATATGTTTAACATGGATATGTTTTACATGGTTAACTATCATATATTCTACTCCCTTGCTATTAGCTGGGGATCCTAACAATACAACTCCTAATAAAGAACAGAAAAGCAATATGACCATATCAATTGATGATCACTCACCTGATATGATTGCAACTTTATCATATGGTGGACCAGGATAAACATTTTTACGAAACACAACCTTCACCTACATTTAAGCAAAATAAAAATTTAAAATTAAAGTCTTCAGGAATTCTCATACATTTGTAATCACATTCAACATATATATGTAATCATACATTAGGATAGCCATCTAAATACTGCAGTGAAGGATATGTCTCCATAAGACCGTCAATGAATTCAGTCTCGACATCTGCAATCATATTAAAGAAAAGAATAAATTATTCAACTTCCAATAAGATAACCCTTCCTTCATTTTTATCATTTTTTCCATTTGATCTAATACAATCCTCAATACAAAACTATCTAACATAGTTGTCATCATCTTCTCAATTGAAGAGTCATTTTCAAACTAAAAGTGCAAGCAGTGAACCAAAGCATCAGGATGGTTTAGTCAAAGAGGACAGTCAGAGAATCAGAGCTTTTCAGTTTCAAATAAATAGCAAAATTAAAAAGAGGTCAATAAAATAAACTGAACCAAAGCAACTACAAAACACGAACTGAACAACCATGATCCAAAATATTCAGAACACACCACATTTTGATGGTAACAGTTAAATAGACCGAGATAACATGAAATTGCATCAAATAATATGAATACAAAATGCTTTCAGTGTGATTTAGCTAGAGACAAATGCTAAAACAATTCAGGTTCAAAAAAATTAAAATAAACCAAAAAATTAAAGTTAACAAAACGAAGAGAACCAAAACAGTTACAAGACATGCTTTCAGAGTAATTCAGCTAGAGACTAATGCTAAAACAATCCAGGTTCAAATAATTAAAATTAACCAGAAAATGTTCTGAGCAATCCGATTTTCAACTGTAACAGTCAAAGAAGACCAGATTACAGATTAATTGCATTGAATAATGCAAATGCGTGTGCAAAAAATCAGCACGGTTAAACGAAATATGAAGGCTAAAACAATTCAAGTTCGAAGATATTGAAATAAATAAAAAAATAATGTCAACAAAACGTTCAAAGCATGATTCCGAACCGAACAACCAAAAAACTGTCCAGAGTACATCAATTTTTCAAGTTGAGTAATACAAATACAAGCATCGATTTACGTCATTCGAAGTTCAAAACAATTAATATGCTAAATCAATTAGAGTTAGAAAATATATATCCAAATCAATTGCAAAACTAGAACACGATTTTGAATCGAACGACTGCAACAATATTTTGAGCACAATAATTTTCAACTGTAACCGGCAAAGACCAGATTAAAGGCAAACTGCATTGTATGTATAACACAACTACAAGCAACGATTTCCATCAATTGAAGCTCCACACGATTCAATTAAATTCAAATGCTAAAACAATTCAAATTCAAACATATTAGAACAAATCAAAGTCAACAAAACGTTATTAGCATGATTATGAACCTAACGATGGCAAAAATGTTCAGAGCATATAAATTTTCAACTATAACCGTTGAAGAAGTTCAGAATCCTCAAACTGCATGTGAATCACATCTAATAGTAACTACACAAGTACAAGCAATGATTTCCACCATTTCAAACTCAATGCAATGCAAATGCTAAAACAATTCAAAAATCAAAGTCAATAAAACATGCATATCAAATCAATCTTCAACAATAACCGTCAAATAACTATCACTTTAGCTATAAACTTCATCAAAACTATGAAACTAATCACAGAAAAGAGATTAACGAATTTCAGTTGAAGCTCATATGATTCATGCAATCTAAATGCAATAACAATTCAACTTCGAACAAATAAAAAATAAATCAAAGTCAACAAAACCTTCATATCACTTCAATTTTTAACAGTAACCGTAACAGAACTATCAATTCAGAGACGAATTTCAGAATTTCATCAACTATTACGTCATTTCAACTTAAACACGATTCAACACAATCAAAATGCTAAAACAGTTCAAATTCATAAATATAAACATAAATCGAAAATCAAAGTCAACAAAATGTTCATATCACTTCAATTTTCAACCGTACCCGCGACAGAAGTATCAATTCAGAGACGAATTTCATCAACTACTATCGTCATTTCAACTTCAACATGATTCAACGCAATCGAAATGCTAAAACAGTTCAAATTCATAAATATCAACATGAATAAAAAATCTAAGTCAACAAAACGTTCATATTACTTCAATTTTCAACCGTAACCATAACAGAAGTATCAATTCAGAGACGAATTTCATCAACACTGAGAATTTCATCACCTATGCTAAAACAATTAAACTCAAACCTATCAAAACAAATCAAAAATCAAAGTCAACAAAACATGCATATCAAATCTTCAACAATAACATTCAACTAACAATCAGTTCAGCGATAAACTTCATCAACACTAAGAAACCGAACACAGAAAAGAGATTAACGAATTTCATTTGAAGCTCATACGATTCATGCAATCTAAATACTAAAGCGATTCAACTTCGAACAAATCAAAAATCAAAGTCAACAAAACAAAACGTTCATATCACTTCAATTTTCAACAGTAACGGTAACATAAGTATCAATTCAGAAACGAATTTCATCAACACTGAGAATTTCATCAACTATTACCGTCATTTCAACTTCAACACTATTCAACACAATCGAAATGCAAAAAAAGTTCAAATTCATAAATATAACATAAATCAAAAATCGAAGTCAACAAAATGTTCATATCAAATCAATCTTCAACAATAACCGTAAAACAACTATCAAATTACCGAAAATTTTCATCAAAAAACGAAAATCGATTAACGAGAGAAGAAGAACGAAACCGAACCGTTAGGATCGTTGATGAGTTTCTTCGCCAATGCCATCGAAACGCGTTATCGGAAAATGAGATTGAAAATGAAAACCCTAGAAACGGTTTTGCATGAAACAGTTGAGAGAAGAAAGAGAGAAGAAGAAGAAAGAGTTTGGTGTTGTATCGTTGTTTGGTGAAAGTGTGAGGGAATGGGTATTTATAGAGAGAAGAAAAGAGAAGAGAAGAAGGAAAGCGAGGGAGTTGAGAGTTTTTGCTTGTTCGTTCCAGCAAGGAAAATATAAAATTAAATGGAAATGAATTAAAAAATGGTTTTGGTTTATCCAAACTTCAATCTTTCTTTCTCCCGGTACTCACGGTTGTTGAATAGAAACGTTCTCTTCTTGTCTTTAGTGATGAGTAATTAAAGTATTGGAATTTAATGACCGCATGGAAATTTTGGAAAGTTCATTAATGATTTATTTAAATAAAGAAGAACGTTAACTAGTGACCCCAAGGACATTGGTTAAGGATTTAAAACATGCAAGTTTTTATATGATTATTATTCGGTTAAAAATAAAATCTTATAGTTCCAAGACAAAATTTATATTTGTAGAATCTTTAGTCAATGTTATGAGGGTATTGGTTAGCAAGACTCTTAAATAATTGTAATGTTAAAGAGACAATAATTATGAGATGGATGGAGTGTTCTGAGGACACTCGTTAATATTTTCCTATATTTATTTTATCTTATTTTGTCAAATGCTTTCATTAGTCTTTGTTATAAAAAAAATACAATAAAAATGCTAACTAGTGTCTTTAAAACACTCTTTAAGATATTCATGTGTTTCAAAATAATTGTCAATTTAAAATATTAATGTAACATTTATTATTTTTTTCCTTTAATATGTCTTTATTTATTGAATTTCACTTTACTTAACTACTCCACTAACTACAATTAATAAGCATTTTTTAGTAAATAATACTCTTCCGGTCCTACATATAAGAAAATTTTCAAAAAAAAATTGGTCCTAATTATAAGAAATTATCACAATTTTTAGAGAAATGATATGACAACTTTTGAACAACTCTGTCTCATACTCATATTATATTCTTTTCCTCTCTCTTCCTTTTTCTCTCTCCATTGTGTTTGACCGATAAGAAGAGAGAAAAACAAGGTTGCCATCAAAATTGTCTTCAAATGGATGTATATATATCACTATTAATATTAGTGGGTGTATTTAATGCTTCACAACTTTTTACGATGTTATATTTGTAAAAATATTAAAAAAGTTACACTAATTAATGATTACATTGGTTTTGATGTTTTTTTTATTTTTCTTCTTATAATAAGGACCAAAGAGAGTATTAATTTTTTCATTAAAATCAACCTAATTAATCAATTCTTTAAGAATCACACACATTTCTTAAAAGAGAATTATAATGAGACGTATTGAGTAAAATTTTATTAATTTTTTTTTTTTGAAGAATCAGAAATGGATTATATTAACACAATAGGAGTCGCCTTCCTAGCACAAGATGTGCTAAGAAGACCACTCAAAAGTACAAAGAGCCAACCAAATGCACCGAAGAAAAACTCAAAATAAAGATTAGCCAATACCCGAACAATTCAAAAGATCCGACCACCATCGTTGACTACTATACACAAAAATAGAGTTATGTGCCTTCAACCACCAATAAGAATGAAATTTAACTTTATCCATAAGCTCGAGGATGGTAAGCTGAGAATTTTTGAATAACCTGTTATGCCTTTCCTGCCAAATAACCCGCACGCACAAGAGCCACAAAAGTTGCATGAAAGATCGACAAGTCATCGTACCCCATAAGCAATTATTAAACTGAAGAAAATGTTCCTGGAGGCCCTGAGGATCCACTCCTGAAACACCTAACCAAGACCAAACCATCTTTCACAAAGGAGCATATAAATCGCAATGCCAGAATAGTGGGGGGCTGTTTCGGTCTGCCCACACGTCGCAAAACAAATGGCTGCCTCTGACGATAAAATACCGCGATTCAGAAGATTAGTTTTAGTAGGTAACTTGTCACGAAGCTGTTGCCAAGCTAGAATAGAGACCTTCAAAGGCACCGACTTATGCCAAATAAGAGCGTCCGAGGTTCCCATAACCGGTAGAACCTAAGAAGTGAGAAGTTCATAACTTGTATGCACTGTGTAACCCCCAGTAATGTCGGGATACCATTTCCATTGATCTCGAACATTAGGCTGCAAAACAACATGAAGAAGTAAAGTCCTACACTCCACCACCAAATCCTCCTCCCAAGCCTACATCCTCCTTCTCCACCTCCACGCCTCACCCCCTCCTCCCAACCAAGATGAAACATAGTGGCCACCGAGCACGACTTATTTAAGGTTAAATTAAATAAGTGCCTAAATCGCACACTAAAAGGGGTCTCACCTAACCACCGGTCATACCAAAAATAAGTATCTGCTCCATCCCTCACCCTATGTGTCACACTTTTCTCAAACCAACCTCCTTTAACTTCACCTCTACCTTCCCTAATTTTTGCTATCTCCCGCCACCAAGAGAAAACACTCCGGCCCCCCACCTCCAACCTCCCTGCCTCCACACCATACCTAGCATCCAACACTTTAAACCATAAACCATCCCTGTCAACTAACATCCTCCAACACCATTTTCCCACAGAGACCGATTAAACTCCCTCAACCGCCTAACCTCCAATCCTCCCAACTCTTTATGTAAACAAACATTATTCCAACTAATCCAAGATATTTTTCTATTATCCTCACTCCCTCCCCAATTTTTTTTTTTAAAAATAGATTCAATGGAAGAGATTATACCTTGCGGAGCTTTGAAGAAGGAAAGAGCATAGACATGTAGAGAGGTCAAGACGAACTTTAGTAGAATCAAACGGCCCCCAAAAGAGAGGAAATGACTTTTCCAACCAGACAATCGAGAGTTTATGGTATGCAAAATTGGATCCCAAAACGCTATCCTCCGAGGATCACCTCCAATAGATAGGCCCAAATACACAAAATGAGTCTTTCCGACTTTACAGTTAAGAATAGAAGCTGCCTCACCCAGCCAGAAATTAGCAATATTGACCCCAACTAACATACTTTTATGAAAGTTTACCTTCAAACCAGCCATAGCTTCAAACAGTAGTAACACCGCTTGCATCGCCCTAACATTGGCCTAACTTTTGAAACCCACCAACAAAGTGTCGTCGGCAAACTGAAGGTGGGAAACAACAACAATATTATTCGAACCTACACCATACCCTGTGAATAAGTTGGCCGCGACCATCGTTGACATCATGACATTCATTCCCTCTGCAGCTAAAAGGAATAGAAAGGGAGATAATGGGTCGCCCTAACAAAGAACCCTCTATAAAGGAAACTCATCTGTAAGACTGCCATGCAACAGAACAGAAGTTGTTGTTGTGGTTAAACATTCTTTAATCTACTTCCGCCACAAAACCGGAAAAACCATTTCTCCCATAACTACGTCTAGATATCCCTAGTCTACATAATCATACGTTTTTTCAAAGTCTACCTTGAATAACATTAACTCCTTATTTAAATTTCTAGCTTCATCGACTACCTCATTTGCGATAAGGACTCCATCAAGAATCTGTCTATTTTTAACAAAAGTAGTCTGTGTTTCAGAGATGACACTCCCCACAATCTGTTTCAATCTATTGGCCAAGACCTTCGCCAAAATTCTATACACGCAACCCACCAAAGAAATAGGCTGAAAATCATTTAACTTCTGCGGAGTATCAACTTTGGGAATAAGTGCAATAAATGTAGTATTCATACCTTTGGATAACTTTCCGTTGCGGTGAAACTCAGAAATGAATCACATTATGTCATCTTTCAAAAGCTGACAAAAATCTTTAATGAACCCAAGATTCACACCATCCGGGCCTGGGCTCTTAAAGCTATCACACTCCCACACTGCAACCTTAACTTTTTCGACAGAAAAAGGTTTTATCAGGCTTCCTCCCTCTGCAAAAGACAGAGTTTTTTAAATGCAAGATTTTCCACCCCTGACCTCACTGTGCTATGCGCCTCAAAATGCTTGGAAAAATGGGAAAAAACAACGTTGCGAATAGGCTGCACACCCTCAATCACAATACCATCCTCAATAATAGAAACAAGTGAATTTCTCCTCCTCCCACTAGCTAATGATGAATGGAAATACTTAGAATTTGCATCCCCATCCTTAAGCGAATGTAACCTGGATTATTGCCAACATATGTTAGTATTAACACGAGATAAAAAGTGAAGTTCATGATTAATACCACGCATTTCCTCTATTTCAACTTCTGACAGCCCACCGGTTTCCCCTTTTTCGTCCAAAAGAGACAACCGAGCTTTGAAAGAATCAATCTTAGCTGGGATATTTCTAGAATGAGACACATGCCACTCGTACAAAGCCGCTTTAATTAATTTAAGCTTCGTTTTAAGCACATAGCCGCCCCACCCATCCACCTGAAAATAATTCCACTTCTCTGTCACGAATTGTTTATAACCGGGCACATATTGCCAACTTTTCAACATCCGAGAGGGACGTGGTCCCCAATTTTCCTCATCAATAGATAGTTGTACAATGATCAGAAATCCCACGGAGGAGAGCCACTTTAAGACAATTAGGCCATTGTAAGCACCATTCCTCAGATAGTAGAAACATATCCAACCTACTCATTGTGATACCATCACCCTTGAACCAAGTGAATCGACGACCATACAACGGAAAATCGATCAACATATTGTCATCAATAAAATTATTAAAAGATGAGCCATCCAGAGGAGAAACGACACCCCTCGCGGAGCGTCTTTCCTCCACGCTCGTAACTGCATTAAAATCCCCGCACACACACACACACACCTTCTTTCCTCTCAATGCCTAAATTCTATCTGATAATGACACCCACAACTCCTGCTTAGCACGAACATCAAACAGAGTATATACATTGAAAAGATAAAATTCGTCATTCGACTTAATAAACCGGCCATGTATTATCAACACATGATCCTGACTAACCAAAGACCACACCTCTACCTCGAAACTATCCCACAGCGTCAACAGACCCCCTGACGCCCCTAAAGATGGACGATAGGAGTAACTGTGAGAAGGATTGCCCCACATCAAAGAAGACAAGGAAACATCGCAAACTGACAAACATAAACGATTTCTTCTCTGCTACCAATAACTTCACCTCCCTCCTTTTCTCCGGTCCTCCTAACCCCCTCACATTCCAAGATACTATCTTCATT
>Ga0315914_1007094_pt1 | contig 15640 bp, 14 predicted proteins | sample MpolenodulesMG_FD_203920 | JGI IMG/M metagenome (GOLD analysis project Ga0315914, IMG submission 203920) | Medicago polymorpha root nodule microbial communities from Los Angeles, California, United States - elongated nodules | ecosystem: Host-associated > Plants > Roots > Nodule | place: USA... | reverse complement strand
AAACTGTCTGGCAGTCCAAGGTGGACCTGTGCATACCTCCCACAGACGATTTTATGAATCATCAATCGCCCACAATTGGAATGGCTCCTGATGTGCAAAAGGTATCTGAGCTTATTTCGGATAAATCAAAGCGGGTCAATTTTGATCCATTTGATCTTCCAAGCGATGTTAGGACCCTTGCACGAATTGTTTACTCTGCTCATGGAGGTGAAATTGCAATTGCTTTCCTCCGGGGTGGTGTCCATATATTTTCTGGTCCAAATTTTGCAGAAGTAGACAACTATCAAATTACGGTTGGATCTGCAATTGCTGCTCCTGCCTTTTCTTCAACAAGCTGCTGTTCAGCTTCTGTTTGGCATGATACTATCAATAATTATACAATATTGAAAATAATTCGGGTTCTTCCTCCTCCCGTACCTCTTAGTCAAGCAAAGGCCAATTCATCAACTTGGGAGCGTGCAATTGCTGAAAGGTGAATGCTTTATCTCTCTTCATTATGTGATATGTGAACTGTGTCTTAATATTATTTCAGATTTACAGCTTCTGCTGAATTTTTATCCGCTGTGTCAGGTAGCGGAAGTTGTGCTTTGTTTCTTTTGTAAATGATTTTCATGAATTTGCTAATATCTGTTAGTATAACAGGTTTTGGTGGAGCCTATTGGTTGGAGTTGATTGGTGGGATGCTGTGGGATGCACACAGAGTGCTGCTGAGGATGGTATTGGTAAGGATGCACTTGTTGTTCAGTCTGTTAAGATTAAAATAAGTTAGCTAAGTCTGCTGTAGTTTAATTGTAATTGAATCCAGTTACTGTTTGACGTGTACGCTAATTGCTAAGAACCTGGTCTGATAGTCATAGACTCACTGCCAGACTGCTCAACCTACTGCAGAGTATTTATGGATCCACCTAACTTGTTAGAACTCTTATATATAGCTAGCTCTCTGCATACTTAACTAACTTGTAATTTCCCTTATCCATGGTAAATTTGCATCACTGAGGTCTCTTAGTTCCGTTCCTTTCTATTATTTTATTTCATTATTGGAAAGAAAAGTAAGCCCTCCCCTCCCTTCCCCTTCTAAACCCCTCAATCCAAATACACTCTAAAGAATTGCTCATCCCTTTTATGAGTGTGTGGCCTTTAGACAAGTCCCAAGACTATGAACACACCTTCAAGGAAGTCCCGAGACAAAGTAATCTGTGTGCACTTATGTGGTTAATTTTTTTATTTTTATTTAAGGCATCTTCTACTTAATGCTGTTTGTACAATGTACCGACTCAATGCAAGTTAGAACCTCCTGCAGAATAGTTATAGATGTAATGATCTGTATTCTCCATTCTATATAGTCTCTAGTAATTTTTCATAACAACTCTATTTGAGATTTTCCTTCCTACTACTACTATTATTATATTGTTGAATTTGAGCCTAACCCATCCTTACAAAACCGGCTTGTAAGGTGAGGATTGCTTCCCATTATAAACTCACATCAAGAGTCCTATCTATCCAATGTGGGGCTTTGGTTTTTCCCAATTATCATCATCATCATCATTATCACCACCACCACCACCATCATCATCATTATCATTACAAACAATTACGTCCTTTCTCTGTTTTGATCTGTTGAAGTTTGTTCTAGAGAAAGAAAGGATGATATGATTTCATGTTTTATATGTACATTGACAAACAATACTTTCTTTTCCTGGTTTCAGTTTCACTTAACAGCGTCATTGCGGTTTTGGATGCGGATTTCCACTCTCTTCCTTCTGTGCAGCACAGGCAACAATATGGCCCTGTATGTTATTGTTAACTATCACTATTTCAGCATTCTGTTGGTGGCTTTCATAGTTTTTCTCTCTTTGTTTTCAATTTCGCCATAGTTAGCTCCAGAGCAGTTTCATTGTTTTTCTGTTAACTGTGATGAGATAGTACTTTGTCGGACTCGAAAGCAAAAAATACTTATTAGAGAATCTTTTATTTGTTGAAATTGTACTTGCATCATCAGGCATAGCCACTATATGTACTGTTTGTCCTCACTAAATAACTTGTAGATGACTAAGAGTTTAATTTGATGTTTGATGTCAGTTAAATGATAAAATCTTTTAAAACGTCCATGTGAATATAATTTTTGAACTCCAGAAAATCTAAGGTCCAAAGCGTCCATGTGAATATAAATTTTGAACTCCAGAAAATCTAAGATCCAATTTTCAACCAAGCATGCTCCATTCTTTTGCTGTGCCTTTCAGCTGAGAGAATTCTCATTATAGTATAAACAATATTGATTTTCTTCTATTAGTTTCTTCTATTTAAGGTAGTATTTTCAGATAGATACGTGATAGCATCTTTTTATGTCACAGCTTTTTAACCTAAATGAACTTGTTTCTATATGATTGCAGAGTCTAGACAGGATAAAGTGCAGGCTACTGGAAGGGTCTAATGCGCAGGAGGTCAGGGCTATGGTTCTTGATATGCAAGCCAGGTTGTTGTTGGATATGCTCGGGAGAGGGATTGAGTCTGCATTAATAGATCCTACACAATTTGTGCCTGAACTTTGGCAAGCATCTGGCGAAACACTATCCAACATTGATTCTGAAACCATGGCTGTTGAGCCTGCATTGGTTCCTTGCGTTCAGGTCTGCTTTGGTTACAGTATGGAAATTTGTGTTACTATTTGGTTATTTATAAAATAAAATATAAAATGCAATTTGTTGTGCTTCCTTGTTGGTCTTTGTCATTTAGCATACTTCTCATCTGTGCTCTCTTCGGTCTTGCCATAGCATAGTTGTTAATCTTTGACAGCGGTGCAGAGTGGCCAACTGCAAAAATGCTACGCCTGAGATTACATAAAAAGTGTAATTATACTTCACATGCTAAATGCTTGAATATAAAAAATAGCCCAAAATTGAAGCATCGTCAATAATTTCAAAAATGCCATGAAGGGTTTTAAATCCCTTTTTCATTCTGGTGGGGAAAAAATAAAATTTCAGTTGTTACACAAAAATTGAGGGGTAGTTGAATAAAGGGGAGGGGGATGGAATTTACTCAAAACTAGAACCATATTTGACTATGACATACATTACCGTGGAGCACAAGTGAAAGGGACAGATATCACCATTTCCCAATTCATTTATCATTTCATAAAGGACATGGGAAGGTAGTAAAAAAGTTACATGGTCAAATTTGGGAATTTCACGAGATGATAAATAACAATGGTGATAAAGATTAATGTTTTTAAAACATGAGTGTTTGGTAAAAAAAGTAAATTTGGCCTAAAATCCCCCACCCCCCCTCTCTCTTGTGAACCAAACATATTTTTAATTAAAATCCCTCACCTCCCCTTTTTTGAACTAAACCTATATTTTATTAAAATACCTCCCCTCCCCAACATTAAAATCCCTCCCTTCCGGTGAAACAAACAGACCCTAATGTGGGACTTGGTTTTTTTTCTCTCTTTTTCTTATTGTGAATGAGTGTCAGGAATTCAGTAATTTTTATTGTTTTTGAGGCTGCATATGTAATTAGATATATGGTACATAATAAGCTATGTTACATATGTACGGGTACGGTACCCGGTACAATATGGGTATCGGTATGAGAATACGGCAATTTTTAAAAGTAAAGGGTACGTCAATAAAACCATGAGTTTGGTTATATAATATAGCATGAGAAGCACTAGGATGCTTGCATTTAATTATGTTTTTGTAAAAAAATATGCTTATGAATCTAGCTGAGTGTATTTGTACTTGATGGAACCCTTCTGAGTTTTTTGTTGCTTCTTTGTGAATTGTTCTTGAAGGCTGTTATACAATTTGTTGTCTGTAGTTCTTGTTTCTTATTTGTTTTAATCTTTGCAGGCTTATGTTGATGCAATCCTTGATTTAGCTTCACATTTCATCACACGTTTGCGACGTTATGCAAGTTTCTGCCGTACGTTGGCTAGTCATGCTGTGACTGCAGGCACTGGAAGCAACCGCAACATGGTTGCCAGTCCTACCCAAAGTTCAGCAACTCCTGCAACAAGTCAGGGTTAGTGTGCACATATCAGACATTATTTTTTGGAGTTTAAATTTATTTGCAGATCCATTTTTCTTAGGAATGCTCTAATGGATTCTAATGTTATAAAAACTATGAATGGACTCCCTTGTTTACAGTAATTTACTCTAGGGTCTATGAATCCAGTCTCCGATTAAAGGTTTGGAAATTATACAGACCCATTTGACGCTTTTTAAGTAAAAAGAACATATTTGAAAATTCTCCAGAAAGTACTAGGGTCTAGAGATTAATTTAACTTGTTTTCAGTTATATCCAGTTTTCTTTATCATGCTTCGGTATGAGGTTCTCTGCCTGCAACCAATATAGCTGTTTTATTTTGGATTAATAAAATATCCTTGGGAATAATCTTCTGGTTGGGCTTTTGCTGCATAGATTTAGTGCTTCTCTTCTAATGGTGATCGAAAATAATAGTTTTTTTTAGGGGAGAAAATAATCAGTTATCTTCTCTGAATTGTATTAATGATTTTCTCCATTTGTGTGATCTTTTTAGTCTTAAAATTTAAATATTAAACTCAAAATGCAAATGATATTTTCCAGGAGGTCAAAATGGTAGTACCAGCTCCATGGGAACCGTACAATTGCAAACGTGGGTACAAGGGGCGATTGCCAAGATTAGCAACACAACTGATGGAGGGTCCAACCCGACCCCTAACCCCATCAGCGGTCCTTCATCATTTATGCCTATTAGCATTAATACAGGAACATTTCCTGGAACACCTGCAGTTAGACTTATTGGGGACTGTCAATTCCTTCACAGACTATGCCAACTTTTGCTCTTCTGCTTTTTCTTTCGACGTACACAACTTCCTCGCTATATGGGAGCTGCCAATAGAACTACTGATTCAAATATACAGAAGTCTAATGCTCCTGCTTCTGGCAAAGTGGAGGAGATCGCAAAACCAGTTTCAGCTGTGGCCAAGTCAGAAGATGGACTGACGGGGCGAGCTGGTCAGCTTATATCTGGGCCAAAAGGAGGTGAAGAAGCACCTTCTGGACGTTCAAGATTGGGTAGTGGAAATGCTGGCCAAGGATATACGTTTGAAGAGGTATTAACTATAATGTGATATATTTTGTGACTTACCTGAAGGCTCCGAGTTTTTTATCATTTGTGACTTACATAAACATTTTTCTAGAGTTGTATTCTTACTTTTACCTGCCGTGGTTATAAAGTAGACTGCAATTTTACTTTTCTTTTCTCACTACACGTATAATGCAGGTGAAGGTGCTTTTTATGATGCTTATGGAACTATGTCGCCGAACATCTACCCTGCAACACCCATTGCCAATATCTCAGGTGGGGAGCAGCAACATTCAGGTTCGGCTGCATTATATTGATGGAAACTATACTGTACTGCCTGAAGTTGTGGAGGCATCCCTTGGTCCGCATATGCAGGTATCTTCATATTGTTCTACTTATTTTAAATGTTTTTAATGATGTTTTCTCAACCTCATTTTTTTAATTGTTGATTTGCTTTGGTGATGTATTTAATTAGGCTGGAAAATAGCTTAATTACATTTCTTTACATGATGATTCCTTTTTACAGCACAATTTATTTCTGATTCAGTGATGCAACATAATTAGTTATAGATTATTTTGGTGTTGATGATTGGATGTTAAACTTTTGATTCCTAGTCAGTTGTTTTTGTTTGGTTCTTTCTGTTCTTTCTTTTGGGCATGCAACCTTTCTTCCAAAGCCCTTGCTGAAACAGAATTCACTATGCAGAATATGCCCCGTCCTAGAGGTGCAGATGCTGCTGGTCTTCTACTACGCGAGCTAGAACTCCACCCTCCATCAGAAGAGTGGAATAGGCGGAATATGTTTGGCGGACCATGGTCTGATCCCGATGATATAGATTGTGCAATTGATCAACCTAAAGTTGTTTGCTCTGACCCACTTGATTTCAACTCAACGGAGCATTGTGATGCTTATGATGGAACCCATCGCTTATGGCCAAGGAAGCGCAGGATGTCTGAAAGAGATGCAGCTTTTGGGCTGAACAGTTCTGTGGGCTTGGGTGCTTATCTTGGTATCATGGGATCTCGAAGAGATGTTGTTACCGCAACATGGAAAACTGGCCTTGAAGGGGTCTGGTACAAGGTTAGAAATTAAATCTAGTTCACTTTTATTGTTTGCTGTGTGCATTTAAGGGTTGCATGACTTTGAAATGCTTATTTTTTGTTGTTGAAAACTTGGGAATTGTTTGTTATATGGGTGATTTTATAATATCTGAAGGCTCGAAAAACTGTCTCTGAATCTTACAGTCAACTTCGGGATTCAATATTTTTTGTGTGCATTGTAAGATTTGTCATTTATACTTTTTGTAGTAGTGCGAAAAAATATTTTTACTGTTGCACACAACGCTCGAACACAAGCACAAGAGCACCAATGCAAGAACACCACTAGCATTGCATTGGTGTTCTGCGTTGTAAGATTTGTCATTTATATTTTACTGTTGATAGATGCTCTTGGGTTGGTGTTCTGCAATGCTAGTGCTTGTGTGAGTTGCAAAATAATACTGATGAACGATATCACTTGAAAGAAAAAGCCAGACATGCCATGGGTTTTGATTGATCTACGCATAACAGATGGAATCAGCGACTGTGAGCATCCTGGTTTTACGGTGTTCAATTTTGTCTAACATTTAAACTTGGGGGATGAAAGAGTGGACATATGACTCTGTACCACTTTTCCGGAGTGACTTTAGCGATAGGTTAATAGTCCAAGGATGACTTTTATATCTCTAACTGATCCCTCAATCTAAAAAGGAGATTTTAGTTGAAATGTGGATAAAGTGTAAGCTCAGTGCAGTTATTTGCTGAAATCCAAAATAACATTATGGGGACTTGGTAGTTTGTATGGTGAGTTCAAGCATAATATGATTATTTGTTTAATATCATGTGAAAACCACGTGAGTACTTGACCTTTTTGCTGTTTTTAAATTAGTGTTTGGTCAAAGATTTTTTTATCCCGGACATGATTTTTGACATTAAATAAAAGACACTTGCTTGATCTTTTGAACTTTTTAATAAAAAAAGTCTGCACGTGTCTTCTATTTTGTGACTGTTTATTTCCATGGTGCAGTGTATAAGATGTCAGCGGCAGACTTCTGCTTTTGCTTCTCCAGCTTCTACTACCTCTCCTAGTCAGAGTAGCAGGGAGTTGTGGTGGATCAGCCGATGGGCATATGGCTGCCCAATGTGTGGTGGAACATGGGTTCGAGTTGTATAGAGAACTCCATTATGGTATTATTATATTGTGAGTTTTACATATTGGAAATTGGAGGCTTGCATATATTTATGCCTAACTATGAAAGAATACTCAGATGGAATGCTGGCAGGATTTGTACAGAAGAGGTTTAGGTTTGCCTGACAAGTTGGTTGTCTGTGTATATATATACATTGTTATTGATGGTGGCCACTGTTTTGAGTACAAGCATTTTTTTGGTGCTGATAACTCTGCGTGGTTTCAATCATTCAAAAATCCATTTGTTCCAACCTCAATTTGTTTTTGGGGCATTCGTTTTTGTCTTGTAGCCTGCTACTTGCCAAATATCAATCAATGATTTTTACCGATGTTCAGTGATCCAGATTGTAAACTCTCTGATGAAGTAGAAGCAGTTTGTACCTGATTATTTCGCGCATGCTGATGTAGTGGTGCTTTTACCGGTAGGATTGTTAAGAGGTTACTGCTGCTGAATAGGAGATTAAAGGGATCAATTGTCACTTAACAATCCCTGAGAATGAGAAGGCTGTGCATCGGTTTCCCAAACTCATCAATGTACCGATATTATTCACCATCTCATCAATGTACCTGGTCCTATAGAGTTATTTGTTCAACAGAAACCATGTAATTATTAGCTTAGTTTAGAAGTGGTATGGATTATTTATTTATTTTTTGACAATGTGGTATGGATTTTTTGTCATTTGGTGCATTGCACAATACAACGGGAACTGGTACTGCCTGTTTGTTGGACATGTACTCATGTTGCAGTTCTAGTCTAGCCTGGCCAAATGGGTGTCTTCAGTGTTGTGTAAATCTGTTATTTTTTTCTTTTTCCGTTTAAGTCACATTGGTAAAAAGAAATATTTTTATGTTTAAAATTTAGTTTACTCACGCGAAAGGTTCAATTCTTTACAACGAAATTTGAAGTAGATTCTATCAACAGATGACTTTCGACTTTGTACTCTGTCATAGCGGGATCTTTTCCTCTCGAACTCGTTTGGTTGGCCATATTAAATTGTTATCGACTTTCGTTCATATGTAGTTAGTTTCCTCATCTATCCATCCCACTTTATTTATAATTTGAGTAAACAGCCATCTTAGTTCCTGAACTGATACTCCATCTCAAATACCTTCATTTGGGAGAACGTTGCCAGCTATTGCGGTTCGAAGAATTAGTTTATGTAGTTGTGTGGAAGATATCTTGTTCATACAAGAAATTGGTTCATAAATTGTTAAAATGGATGTCTGCTGGTAGTCGATCAACTATGAAAATGCATTAACATTGTCTTTAGACCATGAAATAATAATTTAGTCCATAATGTTCAAACAATGTTATTAATTGTAGCCGAGGTTTGAACTTTGGACGTTCTACTTGTTCACCTTAAAAGGTGAATTCTAACTACTAAACAATACGATTAATTTCCATTCTCATGTTCATCATGTGGCTTTCATATTCATTTATCCAAAATTTATCTAAACGAGTAACTCTCTTACTCCTTCCTTATCCAACTTCTCCATTAACTTGTTCCTAAGATTATGTTTGGATTGATGGAATGTGATAAAACAGAATGAATGGAGTTGGATGAAGTTATATTCCCTTGTTTGGAATTGTAAAAATTAAATGGAGTGGAATGAAATATGATAGAATCCATTCTATCACATACCTCACCGCCTTTTTTTTCCCCAATTTGGGGTGTATGCAATGAAATATAACATTTTAATTCGATTAATAATCAAACAATAGATCGAGATCTTTTGTTTGAATATTTTAGAGTAAATTTGTTTCATTGAGTTATAAAATATTCAAACAATAGATCGAGATCTTTGTTCCATTTCCTTTAGCTCTATTTCATTTTGTTCTATTACACTCTGCTCATTTTAATATATCTAAATTGAGCCTAACACCTGTTATCCAAAAATTAGAAAAAGAAGTTTAAAAGTATACCGACATGGCTTGCGGTTTGTCAAACATGTAACAACAATTTAATCTCCTTCAAAGGCGTCTCATCAAATTGTTCTCCTTTAAAGATATCACAACAAAATCTCCTTCAAAACCTTATGTTCTTGTTTTTGTTTTTAACATTCATCCATGCTTCTTTTGGGTGGTGGCCGGGGTTTGAACTCCGGACCTTGCATATTTTATGCATTGTCCATACCAACTAAGTTAAGCAATTCATACCCAATATTTAAAAATAAAAAAAAACAAAGTCGTTTTTTCCTCTTGTATGGCACGTGAGTTTATGTTAACACGGTTTCAACTTTGGTTAAGAATTAAAAAGCGATATATTTATTTTTTTAAGATAAAGGATTAAAACATGTTAAATAAGGTACTCCCTCCGTCCCAAATTGTATGACGTTTTGGGCATTTCACACATATTAAGAAATGCAATTAATATTGTGTGGAAAAGAAATATTGTGCGTTGTTTTACAAAATTGTCCTTAATAAATAACATGGAAAAGATAAATGAAAGAATTGAAAGAATAGAGTAATAAATAGTTAAGGTTATAGTAGGAAAAATAACATTAATGTTGCATTGGTATTGTAAAGCGACATATAATTTGGGACAAATTTTTTTCCCTAAGCGACATACAATCTGGGACGGAGGGAGGAGAAGATTAATATGCATTTTTTTATTTAAGATAAAAGATGAGAAATATATTTAAGCCTATTACGCATCGTATTGTATATCAGTGATAAAAATTCTACTTGGTTTTTGGAAGGTTCAAAGTTCATGTGCAGATTTCATCGTTTGGAAAGAAGAACACTGAATCAGCCACATTTCGCATTTGAATTTGAAGAAGATGAGTCAAGGAAGTGGAGGAGGAGGATCTTCATCTTCTCACTCAGTAGCCTTTCGTGTCATGCGACTCTGTCGTCCATCCTTCAACGTCGACCCTCCTCTTCGTATCGATCCCGACGACCTCTTCGTCGGTGAAGACCACTTCGATGATCCCTCCGCCCCTTCCTCCGCCGCCCTCATTGCTCCCGATTCCGATCCCAATTATCGCAATAGATTCCTCCTTCATCACTTCTCAGATTCCATGGGTCTCTCTGGTCTCCTCGTTCTCCCTCAGTCCTTCGGGTACGAAGGTTTCCCCAACTTCTCTTCATTTTCAATTACCAACTTGTGATAATTTATTTTTGAATTTGTTTAATGCAGAGCAATTTACTTGGGAGAAACTTTCTGTAGCTATATTAGTATTAACAATAGCTCCAATTTTGAAGTCAGAGAAGTTATTATCAAGGTTAATCTATTTCTTCTAACTAACTTTCATACTGTTTAATTACCTTTTTTTTTTACTTATTGTTTACTTTCTGTTGAATGTATAGACAAGTACAAGTAGATTCCTATAAGAACCTGTTTGGATAGGCATCTTAATCAAGGGCTTATTGCACAAATACTGTTTAAGTATAAGCTAGTTTAATAACAATATATCAAATAAAGTCAAATTGTTTTCATATAAGCTTTAACCTGTTTCATAAGTTATAATGAAGAACTTATCGAAATCAGCTGAAAATAGGTAACGGGCATGTCATGAGCTGTTTCCATAAGTTGTCTCAAACAGTTCGTAGGTGCTTATGCCAATAGATAAGCTTGAATAAGTTGATCCAAACATGCTCTAAAATTGTCTTTAATCATCTTAAACTAAAAAAATGCATATTTATGAGGGGCTGTCGACTAGTGTGAGGACGTAAGGTGGAGACACCAAAGATTTTTCTATAACAATAGGATTGCACCAAGGTTCAACACTAAGTCCTTATCTTTTCGCCTTAGTTTTGGATGTACTTACAGAACACATCCAAGAGTGAGCACCAGATGTATGCTTTTTGTAGATGATATAGTCCTACTTGGAGAGTTGAAAGAAGGATTGAATGGGAGGTTGGAGACTTGGAGACAAGCCTTAGAAACATATGGTTTTCACTTGAGTTGAAACAAGATAGAGTATATGGAATGTAATTTTAGCAAGAGGCGAAGTGTTTCTAGCGTAGAGGTGAAAGTTGGAGATCATATCATATCACAAGTTACACGGTTTAAATATCTTGGGTCTATAGTACAAAATGACAGAGAAATAGAAGGAGATTTAAACCATCGAATCCAAGTTGGGTGGTTGAAATGAAGGAGTGCCTCAGGTGTTTTATGTGATGCGAAAGTACCGTTTGAGTTGAAGGGAAAATTTTATTGGACAACGGTAAGACCGGCAATATTGTATGGGCAGAGTGTTGGGCAGTGAAGAACCAACACAAACATAAAGTTAGTGTAGCAGAAATGAGGATGTTGCGTTGGATGTGTGGTAAGACTAGATGTGATAGAATTGGAAATGACGACATTCGAGAGAGAGAGTTCGGGTAGCACCTTTAGTAGAAAAGATGGTAGAAACTATACTTAGGTGGTTTGGGCATTTACACTGTGTTTGGTAGAAGAGAAATAAGAAAGAGAGAAAGAGGGGAGAGAGAAGTTGGAGAGAGAGGGGCAATATCTCATGTTCGGTTTAGAAGAGAAATTGGGCAGAGAGATAAAATGACGTGCTATGGAGCACGGACACCTGACACGACACGGACACTGACGCGCTGACACAGCTAATTTTTTTTAAAAATCACATAATTCAGTGTAATTATATGTGTTGGTGTCGTGTCAATGTCAGACACGACACATGTCTGATACAGGAACACGCCTTATCCGAGGAGTGTCCGTGCTTCATAGCGTGGGACCCACGCCTTTATCACTTCTCTCCATAAGTGTGAAGAAATAGAGTGGAGACACAATCTTTTTTTAATTTTCCACTTTTCTCCCTGGTTATATACAGTAGGTGGTAGCTACTATTATTTATCATTTTGTTTTCAAGTTTTTTTTGTTGTAGCGGCAGGTCAGGAAACTAAAAAGCAATTAATTTAATGAACTAGAATGAACAATATGCGACTTTCTCTTTGATTGAATTAATTTAATCCAAATGAAACTTTTGGAATTCACTAATTAGTTAACTAATGAATTAGTTTAATCGAAATGACTATGTAAACAAGAATTAATTTAATGGACTAAATTCAAATATTTTAAATTATTAATTAAGTAAATAATTTATTTAATTTCTATGTAAAAAATGTAGTTTAATTAATTTTTGATTAAATTAAAATAAAAAAAAACTAAAATTAAATTTAGATATAATATTGTATATTAACATTTCTAGTATAAGGATATTTTTGTCTTTTCAAAAACTAAACACACTTCTTTCTCTTCTTTTTCTCTTCTTTCTCTCTTATACCAAACAATATCTCAAATCTACTCTATTTCTCATCAACTTCTCTCTTCTCTTACTCTTTCTTACCTCTTTCTCTCTTCACACTTTCTTCTCACAACCAAACATACCCTTAGAGAGAAGACATGTGGATTCTGTAGTTAGAAGAGTAGATCGGATAGAGGGGAGTCAGGTCACTAGAGGTAGGGGTAGACCTAGAAAAACTATTAGGAAGGGTCTAGAGATAAATGAGTTGGAGAAAGACATGGTTTTTGATAGAACAATATGGCGTCGTTTGATTAATGTATCCGACTCCATTTAGTGGGATAAGGCTTGGTTGTTGTTGTTGTATCCAATTCATTATTTTAAACTTTGTAATTTCCAGGCTGAAATCCAAACAGAGAGACAGAGAATACTTCTTTTAGATACGTCGAAATCACCAGTTGAGACTATACGTGCTGGTGGGCGTTATGATTTTATTGTCGAACATGATGTCAAAGAGCTTGGACCTCACACGTAAGTTCTATCTCTCAACAATGTCCTTCTCTTAGGATATGCTATGCTATGCTTTTTCGGTACTAATTTGATTGACCGTATGTCTTCCTTCAGGCTGGTTTGCACTGCATTGTACAATGATGGTGATGGTGAGCGTAAATATCTTCCCCAATTCTTCAAGTTTATCGTTGCTAATCCACTTTCTGTTAGGACAAAGGTATTAACCTCTTTCTTTTTTTTTAATCAATTGACTGAATTTGAATTGAAGTATTAGACAGTAACTGATGACTCACACACTTTCTGAATTTTTTCTTTTGTTGCAGGTCCGTGTTATCAAGGTATGTTGATGATTTGAATATACTATACAATCGTAAGTGTATATCTTTTCCTAGACAAACTAGGCCGCCTTATGGTGAATAACATGTCAATGATGTAGTACATTTTTGTTGGTAGGAATTTTCAGATTACACCACTTTCATTGATTGGGTTCTGTATTATTTGTAAGGACAAGATTTTAAAATAGAAATGCATAATGAAATGTATTTTTTTTAAACCAACAAAAAAAAAGACTCAGTAGCATTACTTTATCAACAACTTTCCTATTATTTGTTGCGTCAAACACATTTTCATCCAATGCTGTTGAGGTCAGTAACAATCAGTTCAAAGAAATAGATTTTCTTAATAGACCAAGGCAAGACAGTAAATAATTAAATATGTATACAACAGTATATGTGTATTTTTTTTCATTTCTGACGTATCCTCCTTTAAACTATCAATTTTTTGTAGTTTAATGCATATTATCATTAATTTCTTGATAGCCTCCCAGGGAGCATAAACTTGAATTTAATTATATACTCTCAGTAATGAATCTGGCTAGCCAATCATAAAACACCATGAGCTTTGTGGAGGAAATGGTAAAAACAACATTTCTGATTTTTCACTATTTCCTTCGCAGAAAGTTGAAAACGGGAAATAAAATGTAAATAAGATGATACTTTCAAATTATCAATGAATACATAGTAACTAAAAATGAAAATAGATACAAATGGAACATCTCCCTAGTTGTTTTACCTTTATTCCTTTAAATACTGATTAGCCACCCTTCCCCTGTTATTTTTCCAAAAAAAAAACTTTGACACGTTAAGCTACCCCTGACTTTATACAAACATATTTATGTAGCTGAGTCTGTTATCAGTATTCAGATTTGAAATTGTCATGTTTTGATCTTCAATTCTTAAGGCTTTAAGGAAATCGTACCTGCTTTGTGCCCACCCTACCTACCGACTACAGTTGTGCATCAGTTTATCTCCTTGATGTGTTTCAGGAAACTACCTTTTTGGAAGCTTGTATTGAAAACCATACCAAATCAAACCTTTTCATGGACCAAGTTGATTTTGAACCCGCTCAGCATTATAGTGCAACAATACTTAGAGGTGATGGGCCTCATACTGAGAAAGATAACACTGCAAGGTCAGTGCTTTGTATTTCTTTTGGAGTTAAACACTATAATATAAACAAATGCTTTGTTTTTTTCTTTCTGACCACTTATATTTTGACTCATCTCGTGTAAATATATTTTATTGTTATTGTTATTGATTATATATTAGCTTGAATTCAGGGAAACATTTAAGCCGCCAATACTAATAAGATCTGGTGGAGGAATCTACAACTATCTCTATCAATTGAAGTCATCATTGGATGATTCTGCCCAAACTAAAGTTGAGGGAAATAATGTTCTTGGTAAACTGCAGATAACATGGCGAACAAATTTGGGTGAACCCGGTCGCCTGCAGACCCAGCAGATATTGGGGACTGTAAGTGTTTTTTCTTCTAAAATGATGATCCATATTTGAATTGATTATCTGGTGTGCTGTAACCTTGTTAAATATCAATAAACAATAACCAAGTTGATGGTTAAGCTTCTTTGGTTCTATACAACATTCATCTGAATCTAGCATGATATATTTCATTTTTCCCCTTCACTTTCGAAATGATAAAGCTGATTACATGTTTCATATTCAAATCATGTTAGATGCACGCAAACTTAGTAATTAAAATTTAATGTTTTTAATTCCGCCTTCATTTTTCTAAATTATGATTATTTAGTTCTCATACACCAGTATTTTGTCTGGAAATGTTCCTTTGCAGCCAACAACAAAGAAAGAGATTGATTTGCAAGTTGTTGAAGTTCCATCTATCATTAACCTTCAAAGACCATTCACGGTAATTTATGATCCAATGGCATACACATTGTAAACCAGAAAACTGCATCTTAGATATTCTAGGTTTAGGGCTATTTAGTTATTTTTCATCCTATGCAGCATCTAGCTATTGCTAGAATTTATTCACCATCTTAGGGTACAAGAATCATTATGTTTTATCTTGTTCTACTTTTGATCCTTGGTTTTGGTGTACCACCAACAGAAGAAAATAGAAATGTGGAACCTGAGTTTGATTGCTTGTTCTTTGCAGCTAAAATTGAATCTTACAAACCTGACAGAGAGAGAGCTGGGCCCGTTTAAAGTTAGTGTATCCCAAAATGGTTCATCTGGGGAGACGGCTGTTCTGATAAATGGCCTTCAATCAATGGTAATGCATTTTCTGTGGATCATCTCTGCCTTGGATTGTCAAGAGTATAACAC
>Ga0315914_1007091_pt1 | contig 15640 bp, 10 predicted proteins | sample MpolenodulesMG_FD_203920 | JGI IMG/M metagenome (GOLD analysis project Ga0315914, IMG submission 203920) | Medicago polymorpha root nodule microbial communities from Los Angeles, California, United States - elongated nodules | ecosystem: Host-associated > Plants > Roots > Nodule | place: USA... | reverse complement strand
TGGATAAGTCTAATGACGTAATCCTAATCAAACCAAGCCATAAACCCTAATTTTATATAAATCTACTTTCTAATCTAATTCACCGTTTTTAAAATGAATTAACAAATGTCAAACTCATAAAGCAAAAGCGGAGGGTTAGTATTTGTTAATTCATCATCTCAAATATCAATTCATAAAGCAATAGCGGGGCTTTGATATTGGAACAAATGAATTTAGACAAGGGTTGCGAAACATGAGAATAGTCTAGCAAACCTTGAGACACATAAAGTTTCGTTCTTCAAGGATTCCAATAGCAATCAACCATGAGAATAGGCATGGTTGCTAAAGGAACACACTCACTGCGCCTCGAAAGAGGCTTTGATACGCTAAAGAGAAACTTGTCTTTAGAAAGTAGGTCGAATAAAAAGTTAGGTTTAGGGTTTGTATTTGAAGGGTTTGTCATTATGATGAACCAATAATCCCAAGGCACCTTTTTATTATTATTGTTATTTTCTTTCAAAACAAAAACCAAACCTTTTTAACTTTTAAAACTTTCATTCTAATCATTGTTAAAAGTTAATTAAATTCATTACTCCCTGTCGGAACGATACTCTATTTTTACTACTTCGGTAGAACCGTGCACTTGCGGTTTTACTCATCAATGGTCAAAAAGTGAAGATCTGGAAGGATAGTTGGTTACCGAACCATGCAAGTTTCAAAATTTGTAGCCCCCCCTGTGGTTTTGGCTTCTGAGGCACGTGTTAGTGAGCTGATAGATACTGAAACAAAAAGCTGGAAGAGGGACCTAATCAGAAATGTATTCTCACCTTTTGAAGCGAAACAGATTCTAAATATTCCATTATCCTGGAGATTGCCTGAAGACAAAAGAATATGGCACTGGGAGAAGAATGGTAGATATTCGGTGAGGTCAGCCCATCGCCTCACCAAAGAGACTTCTTCAAAGGAGTGTCAAGAAGCCTCTTCCTCAAATGATCAAGAACTTTGGAAAGCGATTTGGAGGATGAAAGCTCCTCCTAGTGTTCAGAATTTTCTTTGGAGGTTGGCAAAAGACATTCTACCAACAAGGAGCAGATTGCGAAGAAAAGGTATGCTTATTGACACTATTTGCCCCCTCTGTTTTGAAGAGGAGGAAACTCTAGACCACCTCTTTATGTGTTGCAGATTTTCCCAACAAACATGGTTCTCTTCTACTCTAGGCCTTCATGTTGCATCTCATTGTTTTTTAAAATTATGGATGTCTGATTGGTTAAATAAGAAAGATCACCTAGCTGCACATATTTTTGGCATTACTCTCTGGAAGATATGGCAAGGAAGGAACCAATTACTCTTTCAACATCAGCAATTTAACCCGATCCAAATAGCGTTGTCTGCTGTGGATTTCATCTATGATTTTAATGCTGCTAACATCACATCAGTAGCTGTTAGCCGCGTGATTAAACCCCCTGCTAGCTGGTCTCCTCCCCCATCTGGTGCGCTAAAATTGAATGTGGATGCTGGATGTTTCAAGGACGAATATGTTGGGTCCGGAATGGTGATTAGGGACAACAGAGGTGCAGTGTAATTTGCTGCAACAAAGTTGGAAAAAAGGCAATTGTCTCCTAACCTGGTTGAGGCTTTAGCGCTTAGATGGTGTCTCCAGTGGATCCTAACAACAAACCAAGAGGGTAAATTCATCATTGAATCTGATTCAGAAGTAGTAGTGAACTACCTCAAAGGTCGTAACCATTTGGTTGATTTAGATAATGTTATTTTAGACTGTAATGACTTTCTCTCTAAGCTTCCCAATTGTAATGTAGTCTCTGTTAAAAGGTCTAAGAATGTTGTTGCACATTGTCTTGTTGGCATGGCAAAACAATTCGGATCCTACTCTTGGATGGATATGTCCCTGAACCTGCAGCTGTACTGATTTGCTTTATAATATTTGCAATGCATGTCTGATTGTAAAAAAAAAAAAAAAACTCACGCTAGATTTTAGTGTTTTTTTTTGCGTCTCAAGCTGCGTGAGTTAACATGCATGAGGGTATTTTAGACATTTATTTTGGGAATGAGCCAAACCGTTTGGGTAAAGAGCAGAATTCTAACTTTAATACCAACAACTTCAGCAAACTAAAAATGAATTAAACTTAAATTCCAACAAAATAAAGACACTACATAATAATGATGCTACCTAAAAATAATCTTGTGGAAGAATCAAATTTCTTTAGGCGATCTCAGCAACGTAGCATCCATCTCAATCCTCGCAGTCATCGTCTGTCAACATTTTCTTGTCAGACTGGAATAAACTGGGACGTCCATACTAAACGTCCTCCACCCTCCTTGTGTAACATCGACCCGAACCTTGAACAAATAAGGGTTTCCACCGTTGAAGTGTACTTGAGTTCTTAACAAGTTGTCCATTGTGTCAGATCTACGCCATAAGAATTTAAACAATCAATGAAAAATTCATTCAAACATTTCATCAAACACTTGGAGTGTAAATTATACATAAACCCTAAAACTCAAAACTACAACTTAAACATGCAAACATTTAAGCAACATAACAATATTATAACAAGTATTCATAATACCTTAGATGTAATTATTGATTCATTTTTTACCAAAAAAAAATCAAAATTTAAATTACCACTAAAACTAAAATTATATAAAAACAAACAAATATACCAACTAAAATGTATGTTAATAGCATTAGAGATTACTTACGTGATATTTTGTCGAAGAAATTTTGATGATTTTAATAAATTTTGAGATTGGGTGATTTTGGTAGAGATTTTGAGAGAGTGATAATTGATGAGAGAGTGGTTGGAATGTTGGTTTTGACTTGAATTTGCAGGAGTACGCAACGGTAGTTAACTATCGCCGATCACAACGGTAGTTCACTATAACTGGCCTCAACGGTAGTCAACTACCGTTGGGCACTTAAGAAGGTAGGAGGCAGTGTCTTTTCCCCCAATTTAAACCTGCTTTTGTCCACCATTTAACATAAATTTTAACACGATAAATTTAAAATCGCAAGAAATGATATAAAATGAAAAATGTCGTAAAATGTAAATAAATGTATATATGTCATAATAGTACATCAAGGTAGTCAAAATGTGCATAAAAAAGTAAGGCTAAACTACAGTTTTGGCCCCTTAAGTTTGTCAATGTTGCGATTTTAGCCCGCTAATAAAAAAATGAAAGTTTTGCCCCTTTGCAATATTAGTCCTTTTTGGCCAATTTTGACTTTTCAACGCCTATGTGGCATGCCACATGTATAATTGCTTAATTAAAAAAATCTAAAAAAGCCACATGATCATTTTACAAATTAATTAAATAAAAAAAGAAATTAAAAAATTAAAAAAAAAATAGAAAACAAACGAAAAAAGAAAAGAAAAAAAACGTGAGTTCATCTTTCTTTTTTTTTTAACCAAAGTGTTTCTGCAACAAAATTCATCCAGTCATTCAAACTTAAACCCAAAAAATAAAAAAAAATTGAAAATCCATAAAATTCTTAAATCTTCATCATCTACACAAGCCCAGAAAATCAATCTTCAACACCTACAAACTCATCTTCAAACAAGCCCTGACAATCATCTTCAACCACAAACATAATTCATGCCACGCAGATTAAAAGGGTCATAAAAAACCATTCAAGATATCACTACCAAATCTACGTTGTTCCTTTTCTTTACTCCATCTGTGCTCTTTTTCACAATCAGTATATTTGAAAATTGATTTAATCAAAGCTGGAAAACTAACAAGACGAGGTTGAAGAAAGATTCCAAAACCCCTCGCTTAGAGTTCCACCGCAACGACAACAATTCTTTCGCAACCTCTTCTGTTGATTTTGATCAACGAGGTAGAATTTCGTGTTGAACCTGATGCTCATATGTATAACACAATTTTGAGAAACTGATTAGGACCAGACTGCTGAGTAACGATACCTAATTGATTAATTTTGAGAAATTGACTAATTGTTATGATGGTAACTACGATGTATTTATTTGTTGTTGGGGGATTTGCTTTGTTGAGATGCAGTTATTGTTTTGAGGATGTTGTTAGTGTTCATAGATAAGGAAGAGATGAAGAATGATTCACATTTATTTTTTAATTTTTTCTGATTGTTTTATTTCTTTTTTTATTTAATTAATTTGTAAAAGGATCATGTGGCTTTTTTTAATTAAGAATTCACACATGTGGCATGCCACATAGACGTTGAAAAGTTAAAATTGGGCAAAAAGAGTAATATTGTAAAAGGGCTAAATCTTAGGGGGCAAAATTTTCATTTTTTTTATTAGGGGGCCAAAATCGCAACATTGACAAACTTAGGGGGCTGAAAATGTAGTTTAGCCAAAAAGTAAAATAAACATCAACTTTGATGTCTAGGCTTCCCGTGCCCCCTGCGCTGCCTGGCAATATGGTAATTCAGGACTAGGCAACCAGTATTGCTAATCTGGCCCAAGACCTGCCGTAGCTCGGCTATACTCAGCTCGTCGCTCCTGGCCAGCGCTTCATCTGCGATCCGAACGCAGTCCCTGATGAGCTCTAACGTGTCGGGCTTCTCTCTGACATGCTCATCCTCTATAAGCTGCTCTCGGTTCGCCGGCCTGGGAGGAGATCCGTCTTTAGGTAGCAGAATATTCAAGAGAAACACCCTGGTATACCAAGCCATGTGGCCAGGGACATGATGCCATGGTTGTTCAGTCCTCTGTCCCCACTGATCCTCAACAATGTAACAGACACGGTAGTCTCTGAAAGCCTATGCCACCATCTCTACAGGAATAGGAGGGACATCTGACGGATGTCTGCGGATGTCCTGCTCAAACATGTACTGCCTCTTCACCAGCTCGGGCAAGTGACGGTACACCCCCTCCTTTCCGCAGAGCACCCGAGAGTAAGTACAAATCTCCGCAGAGTAACATCTTTTAAATAAATATAACATCTATTTTATTATTATTTATTGAGGATTTATTTTATTATTTATTATTTTTGTATAACGACCAACATTTTTATAAAAAAAAATCTTCAATTAGTCAAAGCGTTTATTTTATTAATTGTAATGTTATTTCTACTAATTATTATTTGGATGTAATTGAACAAATTTTATTACGCGCTAATAAATTTGAACGTTTATTTAATTTTTCATGCAAGTAATAAAGATTTTTAACAATTTGATAGAACTATTGTCACGTGAGACATGTTGTTGTGAACATGCACAGGGGTTTCTATCTTGAATTAAAACATTTGTGTAAAGTAGAAGACAAATCAACATGAAACACATATGTAACTTCTCAATTGAATTTAACAAAATTGACATAGAACCATTAAAGTGTTAAGACGTCCAAAAAAATTGTATAATTAAATGTAAATTATAAATTCAATGTCTAGTACTTGAACTTTATTTGGTAAAATAAAAAAAAAACACACGAAAAAGAGACAACTTAAGCCATATAAAACCACTCAAAAACATGTTCTCTCTATTTTGATAATTTGATTGGTCAATTGTGTAGACCTACAGGAACCTTGGCATTCATTGCCTTGGGAAATCTTGGAAAGCCAATATAAAAGTATATGCATTCAAATACCTTTGAGGTGGTAAGACCCCACACGTAAGGATCACCATGTGACCAGCAGGTGCAACCAAACATTGAAGGAATAAACTTAGTCAACTGAGATAGTATAGACCCCACACATAAAGATCACCGTGTTATCAGCAGGTGCAGCTTGACGATCGATTATGTTAGTAACGTTTCAAGGACTTCATCACTTGTATAGTCTACCTATAATACCCAACAATATTAATAGGGGGGTATTCAAAGAATCCTAACCGCTTCTTACTTTTCTGCAACCAAAAATTGGTAACTTACTCTGTTGCAAATGGTTAAAAATTGCAAATCTCTAACCCTTAACTCTTTTATTTTATCGTCAAACTTAAAATAAGTAACGCGAATTGTTTGGACGAAATGACAATTCATGTGAATACGATACTCTAGTTACCACTTTATTACTTGGTAAACGATTTGATACACTTGCCTAATCCGCACATCAATACCTCAATTCCAAGGAATTTATCAATTTCTTTATATATTTCCCTTTTCGAAGAAAATTGCCAACCTAATCACATACAATACACAACTTTTTCTACCCTGAGTCAAATTTTCTATGTCAAATGCATAGTCAGATCCTAACTATGTATTCCTCTTTAAGAAGTTTGAATTACAGTCTCCTTCCCTAAAAGAAGTTTGAAATATACTCTCTTCTCCTCTTGTGTTAAAATATACACTTCCCTCTCTTGAAAAATAAAACTTATACTCCCCTCCCTTATGAGATGCTTGAATTACAACATTTTCCCCTAATAATTAAATATGCACTACACTTTAATCTTTTTGAACATAAATAAATATTTTTATGATATCTACTAATTTTGAACCACCATTTAGAAAGAAAAAAAATTCATTTATTTATAGTTCAAATGTAAATAATTATTAAATTTAAATATTTTGTTATTAATTTTATAATTAGAATATAGAATTCACTTCTTAACAACCATATTTTATCGACTTTAGTAATTTTTCAGTCATTTTAATTTTATTTTGTGTTGTTTTATATTTTATAATAGGGTTAAAAAAACTATATGTAAACGAAATTGTGAATAAAAAATAGAGAAAAATATGAATTAGAATTTTCAATATATAAAAATTATTTCACAATACTATTTTACTTCAGGATGTGTTAAATATTTTTTTCTAGATTATTAGAAATAAAAAAAATTATCAAGGGAGAAAATTCTAAATCTCTTTTAATATAAGAAAAGAATATGTTGTGGAAATTTCAATTTTGCCCTAAGTTCTTTTAATGCCACATACACGATTTATGGGTAATTATTGTCTACAATATACTTTTCCTAAATTGACTCATCTAACTTAAATTTGGGCATGTAACTGGTTCTCATTAGTTGGTTGCCTTTATTTGCACTTATGTATCACTTTACCATTCTATTTGTAACTAAACTTAACTATTATCTGTTTTGTGGGTAAAGAAGAAGTACACTTTTGGTTTAAATTATCATTTTGCAGCTAACATCCAATCAACTTACAACTCTTTTCATGATATCTACTTTTCCATTCTTCCATACACAGCTATTACATCCCTCTCTCATTCTTTTCCAAACCCTTCCATCGGTTTCTCTTTCTTCCCTACAACAATATATTTTCCATTCTCACTATTTGACTATTCAATGTAAGTTCCTTTTATACTATCATCATCATTTCAACATTTTTTTTCTAACATTTTTTCCTTCAAAAATTTAAGGTTTCATGTCATGTTATTTTTACACATCTGTCTTTTTTCACATGACCCTTTTTATCCTTTTTACGATTGACTTATATTACCAGTTTTTCATATTATGTTTTATATGTTAATGTTTATAGTCTTTGTACACTATGTTTTAGTTCATGTTTTAGATTCTTTCTTTTAAAGATCATATATTATGTTTTACTACTATATATGTTGTTGTTTATTTTAACCTTTGTTTTTTTAGTAAACATGTTCCTATAATGAAGCTTATTATATTGTTCAGTTAGATTTGATTATGGAAAGACCACTGGAATTTGTTGGTGATATCACAGACAAAAAGGATTTCTGGAAGTTAGCAGTTCGAGTTCAGGCCAAAACCATACAAAGGTGATGTATTTTGGAACAACTGTTTACGATGTCCTACGCTTAGTTTGTTTCTTTCCAAAACCATACAAAGTTTATTATGTTTTTAATACTTATGTTTTTACATGTTAGGGTCATGATGTTCAAGTTATTGTTCCAACTGCATACAAAAGGACTTCTGACAAAATTATAGAGGAAAATGCTACCTACTTATTAAGTAACTTTCAAGTCATGATCAATAACTTAACTTTCAAAGCCTTTGACCATAAGTTTAACTTGAAGTGGACTGGTGGAACTACTGTTGTTGATGTAAATGTGCATAACATTCCTACTGCTGCCATCAAATTCAAGTCCTTTGTTGAAATCATATCTGAAAAATGGAAACCTGATTTATTAATTAGTGAGTACAAGTCTACTAATTTTTATAGTTGATATATTTAATTTGTTATAATAATCTAATGCACATTATTATTGTTTTCAAGATGTTATTAGAGTGGTTCAGGACATGGGTTACTGTCAACTAAATGAAGGAAGTGGCAAAAAACTACAAGTCAATTTCACTATGAAAGATCTGAGGTACATCATTATCAACGCCAATATGTTATTCAACTATGTCTTTAGAACTTGGATACCTTATTAACTTATGTACTTATAATGAAAAATTGTAGTGACATGTGTCTCAACTGCACTTTATGGGAGGATTATGCTACGAAGTTCATTCAATACAACAGCGACAAGAAGCACGGTGGATCAGTTATTGTAATGGTTAAGTATGCCAAGATAAAAGAAGAAGGTAACTCATTCTTTATAAACCTTTAAACCACATATGACATAAATTTAACAGAACTACTATTTTATAACTTAGACTCAACTTTGCTATAAACTCAGGACGTTACCCCTTAAGTGTTTCAAACACTTACTGCTACACTAGGTTGTTTATCAATGACAACCTCCCTGAGATTAACAACTTCAAGGGTTTTTAACATGCAAAACATAGGACCCTTTGTTGTCATTAACGCTAATAAGTAGGGTCAAACTATTTGCACAATTATATACACTGCTAACCTGCTCCAAAAAATACATATCATCCTTCTCCTTCATTTTTCAAAACTAACTTCAAAACATAGAATTATACAAAAAAACTACTCCAAAAGGATCCTATAGAAAATTTCACTGCTATTAAGTTACCGCTGCAGGTAATGTATCTTACTTTACATTTTCCTTTTCTTATTCTCAAAACTTTCAGAAACATATATATTGTCAACACTTAACTCATTTTTATTTTCTATCTATTAGGATTACGCCGAGGTTGATCTCAAATTTGTGCAGAAATATTATTATGATCTTAAGGATTCATGGCATGTTATTAATGACACCACTCACATCCACACGTTAACTTACAACAAAAGCTATGTATCTCCTATATTGCAAATAGGATGAACTGATCTGCAAAATTTTCATGATTTCCCGGATAATGTTGAAGTTGTGTTCGGTTACTATGGCTATAATTTGTTCTCTGTCCAAATGTTCAAGGAGGTCAAAAATGTATGTTGCATTTTTAAATGGCACAGTCGCAGCAAAATGCCTTATGAAACTATGCACTTTGACACCCATGTTTGGGAATTCGACTTTCAAAGTCCAATGAAGGTTATATACTTACTGTTTATATCTTTTAAGTATGTAGAAAATTTAATATTGTTCAATATTGTTTTAAATATTTTGATATATATGCAGCCACTGGGAGAAGATTTTGGAGATTTTTTTGAAGCAGACAGGGATATTCATTTTGACACTTTGTGGTGATTATGGGATTGAACAGGATTTTGAAGTTTACTTGCTAAATGATCACAAATACACAGCACAACTTGGAATCAAATGGGGTAACTTCAGCAAAGCAAACAAATTCAAAATTGGGCAGAAAATTCGCTTCAAATTCAACCTTTCTGAACGCACAATTTGTCATGTCTATCCAGTGCTTCCATTAGCTTCTTCATCCAATGTTTCTGTTTAATCTGTTACCTTTCTATGTTTTCTATTATTGCTTGTTATTTTCAGTATTAAGTTTGCAACGTTGGTAATATATCTATTATTATATGCAATATTTATGTCAAGTATGTAATGTTAAGCTTATTTATTATATGTTGAGGGATGTAATGTTAAACTTTTTAACTTTAATGAAGGTTTCTGTTGTATAACTTAGACCCTGATATTCTTTAACATACTTTAATATACAAATATATATAATATATATTCGAAATAATATACTATAAAATCATAATAATTCTGAACACACTATTTTAGTTAGAAATATAAATATAGTAATATACACTCCTGTTTGTTATCATACTATATATAACGTACGATGGAATAATCTTATTTTAACCATCTAATATATCGAATTTTAAAATTATTACCTTTATCATTCGCATGTTAATAATACTTCAATTTATATGCTTTTACATATAACAATATATTTCCTGCAAAAAACAAACTAAATTGAATTTCACCTCTTAAATAACTACATCACTAAACATATATATTACAGCTTCATAGCTCATTACATAGTATTACATCTTCATAGTACATTACATAGTTTTTGCCAATTAATCGATAGAAATAAAGGTAATACACAACAATAGTTATAACAACACTCATAATTTATTTTATAACCACTCAGCGAGACAAACATACAACCTACGTGTATCAATTTCAAAGTTACACATTATAACAAGTCCAACAACATATTTTTTCAGTCGCATATATTCATACCATCCTTTGCCTATATTCTTAATACTTTCATTTCGCGTGTCAATATCAATCGTACATTCATACATCTTCTGTGTTTCTTCATCAATCAGGATTAATTGATTGTCATCATTAATATTGAGTAGACCACCAATATGTTTTGGAAAGTGCGGCAAAATAATATTTATATACATTAATACAAGTTATTTTATTATATCAAATTAACTTACCATCACTCCTTTGCCATTGATACATGCTTTGCTTAACTTATAATTCCACAAAATTGGTGACATGCTACAAAAATTATCAATTTTCCTTTCCTTTTCTCAACCTTGCTTCCGACAATATATATACTCAACTAAGTTTCAACTCGGTTTATGTAAAAAAAAAATCTCATGTAGATTTAAATAATACAAGTGTACTATGAGTGTAAAGAATCTCTTACACAATGCACATTTTTATACCTAATTGAATAGTCTATTCATGTAAGGAATCAATAAAAATCAAAGCATCTTAAACATGGTCATATAAGATTCCCTTTTAGACTTATGTATAGACAATTCAACTGCAAAAGTTCCATAAAATTTTGTCCTTTATAAGTAAAAGCGATGAGCAAGGAATACTTCTCATTATACGAACATTGAACAACTCCCAAATTAAATGAATGTAGCTATATTATATGCATATTTAATTGCCCTCCTGCTTCTTCATACATACTGATGGGAAAACACAAACTTTTCTTTTCAAGTTTTTGTTTTATATAGCTTGCTAAGTTAATGTGCTTCAACTGCCATAATATCTGTTACTTTCTAGACCATCTATATTTTTGTCTATTCTATTTGTTTTACATGCTAAGACTCTCAAAGCCAACTGGAACTATGTACCACTACAATTTTTTTTATAATAAATGTCTATATAAATACAAACTTATAAGAGAGCATGATCGGATATTACAAACATTGCTTTTGAATACTTTTTCTATAGCATGCTTACATCTAATCTTTAGCTGCCAGAGACTCAATCTATTGTATACCATGTAACTCATTTTTCTTCTTTTATATAACACGTAACTACCAACCATGTATTGTATACTAAATTGTGGCTTTTAGTATCCGTATGTGTTTGGTTTGGCAGCGGAGATAATTGATTTTGATAGAATTGAGTTTGAGAAAATTGATTTTAGTTAAAGTGAGTTTGATGTAAATTGATTTATGTTTGGAAACACTCACTGAAAAGTGATTCTTATGAGTTGATGTTGTTTGGGTACTTTAAATCAAAATTGATTTTGAACGTATAATGACCAAAGCATCCCTTTAATTGTATTTTTTTAGAGCACCCTTTTAATTTTATGGGTCATGTTAACTTGTGTCCTTAGGACACAAGTTAAGGAACTTAAAAATAAATTTTATATTGAAAGTATAACTTTTGCAACTTTTAAGACATAGAATGCACAAGTTTCAAGAAAAACCTTCTACATTCGCCTTCTTAACTTATGCCCCAAGGGCACAAGTTAACATTTCCCTAATTTTATTTAAAACTAAATATTTCATTTTCATTTTAGAAAATTATTTCGACATGAATTTTTATTGCTTCAAATATTCTTTTTGAAATAATATTAATTTATAAGAGTTATAATTAATATATATTTTTTCATCAATTTAATGATTAATAATATAAGAACCAAATGGTGTAAAAAAACATAAAAGTATAATTTTATCCATTGTAAAAGAAAATATATAATTTATAATATAACTGAGAGCACAGTGCAATATATAGTAGGGACTAGGGATGGCTACGTAATAGAGAAATAAAAAAGCATGAACAAGGGCATAATTGACAAACAAGATATTGGTAATAGAAAATAATTGTTTAATGAGGAGAATCGATTTAGTTGATTCCAGAAGCTACAAATGTGAGCTTCAGGCAAAATCAAGTTTAGCCTCTAGAATCAATTAACCTTTTTGGAAGCCAAACTTATTTTTTAAGATCAAATTACGTTGAAATGCTCTAGACGTGGGTATTTGAAAATCTATTGGGCAACCAAACAGGCACTCCGTAATTTAACAATCCTTTCATTTGGCTATTTGTATAAATACACTAATTATGTTCCAATTCATGCCTCATACGATACATGGTTATAAATACATATTCTTACATAACAAAAACTGCAAAAGGCATACGAATTAAACTATAACAAAATTTTCTATGACATATTCTAATTTAACTAAGTTAAGCCATTGATGGGCTTACAAGTATTAAATATCGGGTATTGGCTGACCCAATCAGTTACAAGCACAAACATTATATTTCTTAATTCATAACCTATTCATAAAACCAACAGGTCTATTAGTCACTTAATTTATTTTTTCTCCTTCTATTCTGCTTCCAATGTAATGACAAGTAATTCACCTACCTATTAATTTTCAAATTCATTGTCCTCACATTTTAAGTTTATTACTTCCATAATATTCTAAATAGTATTGTACATAGTATTGTACATAGTATTGTCCTCACATTTTAAGTTTATTACTTCCATAATATTCTATATAGTATTGTACATAGTTTTCGTTTATTTACCATATTTTGTACCAATCAATCTAACAATTTCTAACTTCTATAAACAATTTCACTACATTTATCTAAAGCTATCTCATGTTGCTGACACACCCATGCTCCTTAAAATCATATTAAAGCTAAGATTCTTACACTAAGTTATCCATGTACAATCCAAATTTACTACACTGGCTATATATCAAAGCCAACTGCCAATAGGACAACTCATTCACTATCTAACATGTTCAAAATAATGGTTGTCGTATACTTAAGTTTAAATATATATTTCCTTTCAAACATTACCCTATACCTATTACAAATATATTATCATTCCGTACAATTCAATTTAAAATTAAATTACTTTTTCAAATATATAATTATTTATATGATTTCATCCAAAGTAGTACCTTCTTTTATTATAAGACAACATGAAGTGATAGCACATAGATGTATAATTGAATGCCTTTTCTATAACACATATCCAATATATTGCATGTTCAGTCAGTGAAATTTTTGTCTTTTACTTATGTTTACACAAATAATTTCATTTGGCTTTTACTATAAATATAAGAACTAAAATTATCTATACCACTACTAAGTTCAATCTTTCTATCTGTCAAAAAACATAAACTACAACATAATGGACACTGTGCATGTTTTCATTCCAGATGAACCCATTTACTTATTCTCTGCAATCAAAATTATCCTTTAAGGTACATAATAATTTTCATATTTTACTTAACACATTGAATTTATTCTCCTTTCAATTTTTTTTCCTTCTATATTTTAATCATAAATTTGTTGTATATTTCTTTTTTCAGACACATGTTGAAGTTGATCCGATTTTTGTCGAGAAATTCAATGCGGATTTTGTGGACAAGTGGGACACTGTTGCACCTAATGGAAGTATTGTAACACTTGATTTAACAAAAAACTACTATAATCCAACTCTAACCAATGGTTGGATTACACTTCAACAATACTACAATTTTCTAAATAATGTGCATGTAATGTTTGCTTATTATGGAATAATGTATGGATTTAATATCTTCAAAGTACAAAGCTTTCATGAAGTAAATTCTTTCTACCAACTCCCTACGTTTCACACTAGATCTTTGAGGCAAAATGAAACTAAGTTTTTTGATTTACAATTATGGGATGGTCTATCTAAAAGAAACAATTTGGTTAAGACAACTCTATTTCCTTTCAATTGCTATTTTTTTAGTAATTATTATTAAATTATTTTTCCTTTTATACTAATGTATTTTGTCTTCTACTTTCTTTTGCAGAAACTACCTTCGGACTTTGGCCAATACCTCCAACATAATATATGTGAAAATTTAATCTTATGTGGAGACAATGGAGATCATCAAGTTTTCAATATCATTTTCAACACTAACGGAGACTTAACAACAAAAATTGGACCGAAATGGAATAAATTTTGTCGTAATAATCAATTTCAAATTGGTTCAACGATTAGATTTAAATTTATGCATAATAATTATGATGTTTGTCATGCTTTTTTTTTAACATAGTTTACAATTATCCTTTTATTATTTGTAATATGTAACGAGACCTTATGAATCCTTTGTAATATCTATAACAACCGTTTGTAATGTTAATTCATGTTTATATCTATTCTGCTACAACATGTGTTAAGGTTCAATTTTATCATACATTATCAATATTGACATTTGGTTTTAATTAATTTAATAATGGAAATGTTACATATTGTTTAAGTTTTAATTGGCAAAACTATAACTGTACCCGTGCGCTAGCACGGGTTTTTTCACTAGTTTTAACATAAAAGAGTATGAGATGTAATTCAAACTTCTTTCAGACGAGGGGAGTGAAATGTTTTTTAATATGTTTTACATAAGAAGGAAGGAGAGAATATATTTTAAGATAAGGGGGGAGGGGGTGTAACACCCCAATTCTCGCTAGGATTATTTGTTTATTTATTATATTTATTTAATTGTTTATTTGATGTGCTTGATTTGAGGATTAGTGGAATTCTTAGGCAATAAGGGTATTTTGGTCATTTGAGGGTTGAGGGCATTTTAATAATTTTAGAATGGTCGGTTTTTACTTATTTGGGTGCGTAAGATTTTTTAGGAAAGTTGGTAGTAACTTTAGGTAATTAATAGAATGGTGGTGTATGAGTAATTGTGGGGACTGAGAAGCAATTGTGTAGTAATATTTTATGAGTGATAGAAAGTTACTAAGCTCATTAGTGAGTGTGACTAAGCCCGAGAGTATATAAGAGGAAAATTGCTTTTCTGACATAAAAAACTTCACATTGACACAAGTAAATTACGTTAGAACCCCCAGCGGTAGTTAACTACCACTGGGAAAATCGCCGACAGTTAACTGCCGCTGTGTTCGTAACATAAGAACACACAGAACCCAGCTTCCAGCCACTCTATCATCACCATCTCTCTAAAAATTCAAAATTTTCACTCTCTCTCTCTAAAAAAAACTCTACCAAATCATCCAATTTTTTTTCACTAAATCACAACTACGTTATCACTTATGCTATTCTGATAAATTTTAGTTAGTATACATGTTTATAGTTTTAGTTGTAGTTTAATTTGTAAATTTTGATTTTTTTTTAATATAGTTATGTTGTAGATCTGAAATGCTATTAACAAATATTATGAGTACTTGTTATAATGGAGTTATATTGCTTAAATTTATATTTTTT
>Ga0315914_1007089_pt1 | contig 15641 bp, 7 predicted proteins | sample MpolenodulesMG_FD_203920 | JGI IMG/M metagenome (GOLD analysis project Ga0315914, IMG submission 203920) | Medicago polymorpha root nodule microbial communities from Los Angeles, California, United States - elongated nodules | ecosystem: Host-associated > Plants > Roots > Nodule | place: USA... | reverse complement strand
AACCCGCATATATGTATTTATATAATAGAATAAATAATTTATATATATTAATTAATTAATTAATTTACCTAACTATTTAAGCTTAAACCTAAACCTAAAAATTGCTTACTACAGTAACTTAAACCTAGCCTCCTATTGCGTTGAATCTTTGTCGCTAAAGGGATGGAAATTGGACCCAGGCCCGATGGGTATCCGCAAAATACTACGATTCACAATGTTTTTTTAATTGGCTAAATAATACGATTCATACTATTTTATGAGTTGATTTAAAAAAATTGGATCCTAGTTTTATTTCAATTGTGGTGCTTTTTTTATTGTCTTTTCATAGTTAAAGTGCGGGTAATGGGTGCGGGTATGGGCAGTTAGGTGCCCATAGGGTATGGGGAAGGGCACTTAAGTTTTTGCCCAGGAGGGTACGGACTCGGGTACGGGTATTTTTTACAAACGCGGGTATGAGGATGGGTACTATAGTAACCTGCCCATTGGGTACCCATTGCCATCCCTATCTTTCCCGTCTTCTAGGAGCATGAGGAAGGCGATGTGCGACCCTTTCAGCTTGTGCACTACCGGTAGTAGACTCCCTCCCTAATCTAAGTCTGTCAGCTCTATGAGACATATTTACACAACAATTCAAAAAGCAAAAAATCAATGATTTATTTCTAAAAATTCAACAACAACAATTAAATTTCGGCAATGTCATTTCAGTCCGTAAACTACCACATTGTAGTCAAACTAACTATAATCAACAATAACAAACCAATTTCTAACAAATTTCATCATTAACAATCCAAAAAACAAAACAAAAAATCATTGAGACATTTTATCAAACAACTAGAGTGCAACTTTCAATCAACTTAAAATCAAACAATTTCAAAAACATAAACTACCACATTGTACTCTAAACAACATCTAAACTATAATTCCTAACTTAATTCATCACTAACAATCCTAAAAACTAACATGCAAGCCAAATTTTTAAAAACCTAAAAATGTCAAATTTCTCCAAAAAATCATAAATTTAAACAAAACAAAAAAAGCAATCAAGTAGGATGTGGGACTTCAGTGACTTTGTGTTTGGTGACTTTGGTTACTTTAGTGTATTTTAGAGGAAAGAGAGTGATGTTGGAATGAATAAAATAAATTATTTTGATGAGAGAGAATTATTGGTTAGGAGAGAGATAGAGACAAAGGCACCGAAAGACACCGAAGCCAAAGGCACTCAAGTGCTACCCGAAGTAGGATAAGCATAACTTACTTGTTGATTTGATGTTGATTTGGTGAAATTCGCAAAAATTGAGAGAAAAAGTCGTATTTTGAAGATTTGAAAATTAATGGGTTGTGTTTTCTGTTTTGCTGTGATATACACTTAAGTAACACATAAGCATAAGGTGTGTGAGTTAACTCAAGCGTGGGCATTATGAGAATTTAAGTTGAGAACGAGCAAAATCAGTTGGGAGAATAGCAGAATTCTTGGTTGAAAAGTGTAGCAAATGTCAATCCATATATATAAATAAAAGTTTATTATTTTCTAAGTATTAAACTCAATAATATGTTAAATTTTAACTAAATTAGTATTTACTCTCAACAAAAAAAAGTAGATTAGTATTTTGTGAATAAATAAATTGATTGTACATTATGTTGAACGAATAACCTGCTAAATCCAATGTAATTTGTTAGACAAATGCACAAGTATAAGGGAGAGATAACATACACTATATAATAAATAAAAAACAACAACAATCAAGCAAAAAAGAACAAAATAACGTTGACCATGTATAGTTCAGAAGCAGAGTCTTCTCTTACAGGACTCAAATGGCAAAGTATTCAAGCATCCTAATTCTCTAACAATCTCTTCAATTAAATCCCTGCATATACAATCCTGCAAAGCTAATCCTATTCTTCCAAGCTCTCTATTTTCTCCCCAAGCAACATCCCTACACACTTCATCTACACTTCTCTTCATGCCCTTGCTACTCCACATAACTGAACGATCTTCATCGTTGAATTTCTTACTAACCAACTCGTTTGTCATTCTCTCATGCATATATAATGTGCTGCTGATTTCTTCCTCTCCTGGCTTCTTCAGTAACTGCTGCTTCTGTTGTTGCATTCGTGCTGTGCATAAAACAAAGTCATTAGACATCAGTTTTATTTTTCGAAATAGAGAAACAAAGTTTTATAAGCTAGAAATGGAAGGAATACTTCAACTCATATTAAAAGTATGTTTAATTTTTTTTAAGAAAATGTCATATTATATAGACATTTGTTTGGAAGTTTATCAACACTATTTTTTTAGTTTTAACATTCAAATTCCTAGGAAAATGGACAACCCTAACAACTTGGAGTTCAGTTGGCCATAAGTGAGCAAAATTTGACCAACTTTAGCCAAGAATTGAACTTAGGTTCGCCAACTAAATCCAAAAAAATTTAAAAGAGTTTAGTATTACAGAGAAATCTTTCAAAAAATTTAAAAGAGTTGTTTTTTATAGAATGATAAATTAATGCATATGATTACCATATTTTTAATTTTAAAAATAGTATAACTATATAGATTAAATTTGAATAATTCATACAAACCCTCAAAACCCTCCTCCAATACAATTTTTTAGTTCCCCAAACAAGAAGAGTTTAATATTATGAAGAAAAGTTAACCCCCAAAATCATCCCTCACATTTTCCTCTATTTCTTCCACCTTGCTCATTACTTTTTTTCTCAAGTCTTTTCTTCTTTTCCCCTCCAAACTCGTAAACAAAGTCTTATGGTATTCCATAGCTTTGAGCCTTTAGGATATATTTTTGGTCGGAAGGGAATCCTTGTAACCTAATTTTAGCTCGAGTGAAAATGTAATTTTACATCTGTTTTTCATCAAAATTCATCAACTCCTCTCGTTGAACTAAACACAAATCGTTTTAAAAATCCCTTTCCCTTTTTCCCTTTCCCTACATTATAGAAAATTTCTCCTCTCATGAGTTCCGTTGAACCAAATAGACTTAGGTTGAATATGACACTTATTTTCCGTACACTAATGTTGGGACCAGGGACCCACCCAACAACTAATTTTGGTATTGAATTTAGCTGTACTTAAAATTCTTCATTTTACTTAAATACAAATAACGGACATTTATTATATGTTCTACGCTATGGCTGCAGATAGCCTCAATAATGATAACTGTTTCCTTATATAAACACAATAAGAGAAGACAACGTCTTCATCAGGCCACCACACGCATGAATCAACCTGCAGAAATGCAGTACCTGCGCGAGCAAGTAACAAGGCTCTTGTTTGTTGGGAGGGGGGGTGGTTTGGTGGGGTAAAAAAATTAACAAATCCCTGAAAAAGTGCGTTTCTGCATGACCAGGGACAGGTAATAAAGTTCCAAAGGATGGTGTATTTTTTTCTCTTCCCTCCTTTTCCTTTTGAAACATCTTTTGACTGTCTCATATCATAGCTAGCATGAGGCATAGTCCTTTCTTATAGTACAAAATAGTGGTCCAAGATCCATCCACCAAAGTACCATGATTTATTAGTTTATTATTATTATTATTATCGTTTTGGACCAGAGAAAAACGGTCATTAGTTAGCTTCTCTTTAATTCCGGTTCTATAGTATAGGGAAACTAATGATATATCATATATCCACTTTTTCTGAGTAAACATGATATGTTAATTAAATTGAATAGACACTTAATTCAATTCATGGTCAAAATTTACGGTTAATTAAACTATATGATTAACCAAAATTTTATAATTGTCTTCGTCTATGTGATTTAAATCAATTATACATTCAATTGGATTAACCACAATTTTACACGTGATTAACCAGGTGTTTTAGGGGAAAACGGGAGTAAAAAAACATTTTTGTAGTAATAATAGTTGGGAAGAGGAAATTATTAATCATAGTTAAATTAGGTTCAGGATGAATGGGCTAAGCGGAAATTATCATCAATATTCGAAATTAATCACTGTTAAATTAGGTGCAAGATGATTGCATAACCAACAGGAATTAAGTTGTCTGCCACTATATGATGGCCATGATGTTGTGGAATAGAAGAAGTTATGATTTAAAATTTGGCATCCTAAAAAAAATGGATAGAGGCAGCATGCATGTGCTCTTTGATAGAAAATCATTGTGTCTCCTGTAAGAAAATTCATATACATCATCTCATCAAGTTAATTGCAAACTTATATTTTAGCTTTAGAGATTGTAAATGTTTTTTCATAGGAATGATAGTCGTCTTAGTTAACAGATTGTGTATAAATTTTGGGTTTGATATTTAAATGAAAAAATAAAAATAAAATCTGCTTTAAAATATAGACCATTCAACTTAATCTAACAACGAAAATGCCTGTAATTATCGGTTATCCAAATCCCAAAAAATACAAGAGTAGTACATGTCAACTTCCACATTAATTTTAATAGTAACTTACTAACCTCTTATTCAATATTGTACTCCAAAATAAAATTAGGAAGCAATTAATCCAAAACATAAAGGGAGTTTATATGTGCCCCATTTCCCCCCCTACTTTTAGTCATTTCGCACCTAACTCTTAAAGCAAATTCAAAAAAGAAAAATATTATTGGAAGTTCATAATATAAGCTCCAAAAAAAAAAACAAGAAGATCAAAGCAACCTAAATAGTTAATCAGTTCATCTAATCATCTATCAATAATACAAAGAGACAAAATCCTTTTTCTAATGATCTATCAACAAATCAAGTTTTGATTGCTACATAAAATTTTATTCAAAAATAAATAAAATTACTACCTAAATCGTAAACTCTGTCCTTGCTAGTAAAATAATAAAACTTGCAAGTATATTGTATGAACGAATAATTACACCTTCATATTTGTGATTGTGATGTTTCCATGCAAAGAATGTTAAAATCATGCAATTTACAAATTCGAAAATTCTTAGGGCATGCATTCAATATTTTAGCAAATTTAAATCATTCGATATTTTAGGTGCGGTGTTTAGTGTTAGGACACGGAGCCACCGTTATAACCTCGTCATGATATCAAACATAAACACAGACGCTAATTGGAATGATCACGAATTGAAATCAAATTAACTTTTAAAACTAGTAATTAGTAAGAGAAAAAAAAAAGAGTGATTATAAAGATTGAAGACTTACAATGTGAATGGCGTCCGGAGTGACAATTTGGACTGAGTGGCGAACGAGTGAACTCGTCAAGAACAGACACAGGACTCGGCTGTTGTTGTTCACCGTTAACCACCGAACACTTCACCTCACCAACAGTACGCTTAACCACCACCGGCAACGGTGACGAAACCGGTTCAGGAGTCCTCACTGATTCTATGATTTTCTTCAGCACCTTGAGATCCTCATCGCATCTCTGCAACGCTCCAAGCAGCTTCTGCCTCTTCTCCACAACTGACTCCGGTGAAGCCGGAAGCGATTCCAGTCCCATCAGCCTCGCCACTAACGCCGGTGTTTCACGAACATTCTCCGATGACTTCCTTGGACTCGAACGGCGAATCTCCGCCGGTAAAGTCGGACTCCTTGGAACCTCGCGTGATAATTTCGAATTTCGTACGGTTGAAACTTCATCACTGCTCTTCTTGTCATTCTTTTTTTCTGGTGGTAAATTAGCGGTGGCGGTGACGGTGGAAACTTGATTCTTAGACTGTTTCTTACCTGAAAATGAGGACAAAAAAGGAATAATGAAATTAAATATTCTGAGAAATCAAAATAATTAACGAAAATGTGAAACGAAACGAACCGAAGGTGAGGAAACGGCGGTGGCGACGGGAATGGGAAGTGGAGATGAGGTGGAGAATGCCGGACATGCAGCCAATTGTCTTGACGTGGATTTTGTCCGGCGTAGTTTCTCGCCGTGACGACGACGGCGACACCGCGCTGCTTTGTCTCTTCATTTTCTTCTTCTTTATGAAAGTGAGTTTTGGTGAGTGGTGTAATAAAGAGTATAACGGTTACCACGCTGGAGAAAGAATAAGGTAGTAGTAGTAAAATTAAAGTAAAGTAAATTGCACGTGGTGTGTTAATTATCATGGTTCATCTTTCTTCTTTTTAGTTTTTTTATTTTAAGAAAATGGAAATGGTAATTTGGTAGTAATAATTAGTAATTAGTTAATTTTTGGTTGAGTTTTGTGTTTAGCAGTGATTAGTGAAGTAAGCAAGGGAGTGAGGTTTGTTGAAGTTGCACGGGATCTCAATGACTGTCCCCGGCAAAGAAGGAAAAAAGTAGGAGGGGGTACTCGTTAAAAGGAAAATAAAATAATGACTTGATATGATATGGGCATCCAAATATGCATGAAGCTCATTATGAATAGTGAAGTCAAATCCAAATGTGTTGTGTATATGCTTTAAATTTTCATGTGTTTCAACCCTACCAAATCTAGGAAGTAAGAAACAAATCAATAAAATTGGTTCGGTTATTTTCTATGTTCTTGTTCAAACCAATCAAATCTAGTTTATATTGGTTTAAGTATGATGAATTTCACATAATTTAAAAGAAAAATGGCATTGTTTAGCTTTGCTTAAATGCATGCTTGGTTTATGTGAACCAATGTCGCGGTAGAGGAACATTGGACTTATCTTCGACGTTTAGCCGGCGGAACTTCTTCCATCCGAGGATCATTTGCATAATTTTGATTCGTTGAAGCTTGACTTTATTTAATACACCAAAGTTGTCGAGGTGTAGAGTACAGTCAACTTCTAGTCCACCAAACATAGAGATATGCCTTGCTGAATCCTGTTGTGTAGATGCTTCCTTAGCTTTTAGATCACTAGTCCATTAGAACTTATTTAACTCGGCCTGCACACTTGAACAAACAACCAGCATACAAATTCTTGGAACTAATCTGATTCTTACAATTTTTATTTTTTTTTCATTTTAGATTGTGTATTTGTTTTAACAGTATAAAACTCTTTATTATTTGAAAAAAGTGTATTTTTCTAAAGATTCTTCATAATGATTTTTTTTTTTTTTTAAAAAAAAAAAGAGGAATGTGAACAATACTATATTTTCAACATTTTCTCTAACACTTATTTTTTTTATTAGATAAAATCAATGTAAGTCTCATGGTTTCATTTTCAAAGTGTAAGACTTATATTGATTTTAATCAACAAAAGAATAAATGTTAGAAAGAGTGTTAAAAAAAGAGTATTTTCTTACTAAAAAAAATGTTGATAAAAGCACTCTTATAAAATTGTCAAACCTTTTGAGTACAACCAAACCAATTCATTCTTTGTTAGTTTGTTTAAGATTTCTTGAGAAGAGATTGCAAAAAATGTTTTTTATTTGTTCAAATTTTTCCCATCCAATAAACAGAACAAAATTGACCTGTTACATCACTAACCAAATCAATATCAGTAAATAAATATGTGTACATGTGTATATTTCATTTTTTCCCCTCAATTGCAATTTTGTCACTCAAAGTATATCGTGTGATTTTGGATCTCACATTTTCCCACTTTTGTAATTTGGTAGTTCCATTTCTAATTTTCCTTCAAATATACAGTGAGATGATATCGTTTGTTGAGGTGACACCCATCTATCACAGGCAACATGGTTTTTCCTTTGAAATTAAATATTAAAAACGCCCAAAAATTTAAACTCGTGTCTAGGAATTTAATTTGCTCTCCAGTGTACGAGCGTATTTTTTTGTGTTTTTAATTTTTAATTTAAAGAAAAGTTGTGTTGGCTATGAAAGTTGGATGTCGCGTTAATAAATGATTATACTTCAACATAAATTTAAGGGAAAAAGGGAATGAGAGTTACCAAGTTACAAAAGGAGAAAACAAATGGCGTCAAAATCGCTCAAAATGAGTATGAGAACAAAATCATGGGTACGGATCCTCTCCAGTCGCTGATTTGGCTGACCTAAGTTCATTAAAAAGCATAAAAGACCAGTTGGGAGAGAATCCTAGTCCCAGAACCACACAATTGTGATCAGAGGATTTGTCAAAAAAAGTGATTGGAGGAGGTGTGCTAGGATCATTGGTGTCTATAGGTATATATGTTAATTTATGCAATTCTATAAAATTTGGCCTCAGCCCACATGCTTAGGCTAAACCTAACACACAGACTCTTAACTTTTTAAATTATTATTTTTTTCTTTTAATGCAAAAAAACGTAATTTTTTAATCGATCTTTTTCAAAACAAATTATTTTATTTATAAAAAAATACATTTTTCAGAAGTTTTTTATATATACTAAATGACCTCAAAATATTATGGGTTGACAAAAAAAGTGAACTTCTGCTCTTTTCCCAACAAAAACTATTCGTTCCCAACTAAAATATCAATAATGCTCATGTGTAAGTTAACTCATGCTCCGTGACTTAACTCACGCACCTTATATTTCTGCATGACTTGTCACGTTGGATGAGTTAACTCACGATGTGTGACTTAAGTGATATATCACAACATCAGAAACATAACCCCATACATTTTCAAAACATCTCAAATACGATTTTTCACACCATTTTTGTGAATTTCACCAACTTCAACCAAATTAACAAGTAAGTTATGCTTATCCTACTTCATTGTTTTTTTTGTTTTGTCTAAATTTATGATTTTTTTTGAGGAATTATACATTTTTAGGTTTTTAGAAATTTGGCTTGCATGTTAGTTTTTAGGATTGTTAGACCATCCATAATGGTGGGTGCTTAATCTATTTAACACCATATTAAATAGGCACCCCCATTGTGGAGTATAATATATGGGTGGCTATGGAGAATGGTGGCTATGGAAGCACCCTCTCTCTCTTCATTTTTCATGGGTCACATTTAATAAATCTTAATAAAATAAATAAATTTTGTTGAAATGTAATTATATAAAATTATTTGTAGGACCTATTTAATAATTTATTTTGAGGTGTTGGGTTGGAGTAAATTGGTGCTTATTAAGTGTTACCGTAAAATGAGTGATGCGGACATATGAAATTAACTTAAACATCCAGTTTAAGGTGCCCTGTTGTGGATGGTCTTAGTGATGAATTAAGTTAGGAATTGTAGTATAGATGTTGTTTAGAGTGCAATGTGATAGTTTAGGGTTTTGAAATTGTTTGATTTTAAGTTGATTGAAAGTTTCACTCTAGGTGTTTGATAAAATGTCTCAATGATTTTTTTTTATTGTTAATGATGAAATTAGTTAGAAATTGGTTTGTTATTGTTGATTATAGTTAGTTTGACTGCAATGTGGTAGTTTACGAACTGAAATGAGACTGCCGAAATATAAGTGTTGTTGTTGAATAGTTAGAAATGACACAATATCCCTGATAAAATGTTTTATTGCTTTTTTACTTTTTGAAATGTTGTGCAGCTGTCTTAGAGACCTGACAGAATGAGGGGACATAGGGAGTCGACTACATGGAGTGCACGGATAGAAAAGGTGGCACAACTCCCTCCTATGGCTGGTTGATTGAGAGGTGGGGGCACGAGGTTTGCGGAGGGTTCATCGTCACAGCGCGACTGGGTCCCAGATACGCAGTATCAGCAGTAGTATCGGCAGGAGGTGTATTAGGCTGAGTATTTTCAGACTCAGTATCAGCAGCCTCAGTATCAGAAACCTAGTCTCAGAATGCTTGAATGAATGATAAAAAATGATGCAATTGACTGAGTGGATGTATGAAGGAATGAAGAAAATTAGGGAAAATTGAGTTTCTGCCAGTTCTGGTTTTTTACACAGATACAACGTGAGTTCACTCACGTAGGTTTAATCTCTGTGTGAGTTAAGTCACGCAACTGTTTAACACATGCGTAATTTAACTCACCTTAAAAATATTTTTTGAAAGTTTGGTTGGAAGTGAGCAAAATTTGTTGGGGAAAAGAGCATTTTTTTAAAAAATGGGGCTACGGAACTACTCACCAGGCCAGCCCACAAAGAGGCTTAGGAGTTTGAAACTATTTTGGCAGCCCTGCTAATACGAGGAAATGCTTTATTTTCTTTTTTTAAATTCAGGACATATACCATGTTTCTAAAAATAAATTAAGTGTTTGGTAAAAAAAAAAATATTTAAGTGCAACTGAAATGCTATATTATCATGGGTTAATTAAGTTTTTAGTCTTTATAAATATTCACAGTTTTGTTTTTAGTCCCTACAAAATAAAATCACACTTTTTAGTCCTTGTGACATTTTTCTTAAGCATTTTAGGGACCAAAACTGTTGATGGAAATTTTTTACAGGGACTAAAAGTGCTGATGGAAAATTTTATAGGGACTAAAAAGTGTGATTTTATTTTTTAGGGACTAAAAACAAAACTATAAATATTTATAGGGACTAAAAACTTAATTAACCCTATTATCATCTATCTTATTATTCTAATTCTTTTAAATCATAAATATATTTAAAAACCTCATAAAAAAAAAAGAGAAATATATAAAAAAAACCTTTTTAATTCATCACTAAGTTAGAAATATATTCTAACTTTTGTATAACTTTTGTATTGCTTTTTAATATGGGATGGAGGGAGTATAATTTTTGTATTGAAAAGATAAAATTTTAAAACATTGAATGCACAGTTTCCAAGAAAATATTTCTATGTTTAGTTTCTATTGAGGCACAAGTTAACATTTCCCTATACAAAAACATACTCTTTCCGATCCTATTTACAAGAGAAAGTTGACTTTTTAGATACATTGAATAATTTATGTATCTAGTCAAGAATCTAAACCAAATACATAAATTATTTAATATATCAAAAAAATTAATTGTCTCTTGTAAATAGGACCGGAGAGAGTAAATACCTGAATCCCCCGGAAAATCCCCTTTAAAAGATACCTAAATCATAGCATTCATTCAAGTCATAAAGGCACATTTATATTAAAGTCCTAACTTCATAATGGAAAGAACGTGATTAGATTGGCAAAACAACCTTGGTATGTTGACAAGGAAAAATATGACAACTTTAGCAAATGTCACAAATAAAAGTGGCTTAATGAATGTAATATGGGACAAGATAAAGACTTAATAGCAAACGATGTTTTTCTTTTTGAGGGGATATTAGCAAACGATGTTGACACATCAATATGCATTTTTCATAATTTTAAATTCATAAGCATTCATTTGTAAAAAAAAAATTAAAAAAAATCATAAGCATCCAACTCATCGAATTCCAGCAATGCATGATTATAAGGATTGCAATTCCAAAAGCCAAAGTAAAATAAAATTGGCAGATCATGATAATGAAAGCGACTCCATTAAGTATATCAATATTTTTTTTTTCAACTCTCTTTATTATGAATGTGAAACTCCTTTACATTTTTCTCACGGTTAATAGGTCTTTTTATGATTTATCCGAGGCTTACATGTCTAGGAATGTTCGATTAACTTTTTAATTTTGTTTCTTTTTTGTGTTTAGCCCTCTCTTGCACCAAAAAAAATGTCTTAATAATCTATAATTTGAGATAGAAATGAGTAAATCCGGCCAATGATTATTTCATCAATGGTTCAAACTCAACTATTAAGTACTATCGAAACTTTCAATCTGCAATAAGTTAAGATAAATTATTTATGTGATTTTTTTTTATTAAGGATTATGTGAAAAGAATTTGGTTCATGAATTAAAATTTCCTTCCATTTATTTTATATAAAATTCATATAACATACAATTATGAACAACATAATGACACACAATAGTTCGTTCAATTTGATTTCAGCTTCACTTCACACACATGACACATCAAATTCTTCAATCAGAGTTCTAACATTTGCAACAAAAAGACATCATCAGCATTCTCATCACTGCAATAAAGACAAGGATGTTGCACAAATCCTTGTCCTTTTAGAACATCCCTAGCCTTTACTACAACCTCTCTATTACTTAATTTCCCCTTATTTTCCTTCAACACAATCTGGACAGCATTGCTAAATGCACCATAAGCCTTTCCATTACTCATATTTGGACTCATATCTGCAGAAGTCTCATCAGATTGACAACCACTCAACAGAATCCCTTCATCAGGTTTCAACAGAACTCCTTCTTCAAGATCGCGTGACGAAAGCCGAAACCTCAAACTCGCTTCCGAGCCGAAAAACTCAAGCAAATGAGTTCCAATGTCTGTTGTGTTTATGTTTGTTAATGATGAGACGTGTTGAAATATTGTCTCATAAGGAATAGTCTTTGGTTTATGATCACTTGGTTTCAATGTGGCACTTTTGTCATCAAATGAGGATGGTCCAATTTGTTCTTTTTCTTTGTCAATTAGGCCACCACTATGACATGAATCTGAGAGAATTGTTAGGCTTGCTCCTTTTGGAATCCGATTCACCAGTTGCCTGAAGTCCAAATCTATATAGTATATGACAATGAATTAGTTTTATAAATAGTTTATATATGGTATTTGGGTTGTCACATAGTTCAAATATCTAAGAAAACTATAGTTCACACAGACTCTGCAATTTAAAATGTGATTTTTTTCATATGAACTTGAGCTAGTAACATCATAAACAAAATTGTTAAATGCTGGACATATCCTAATAGATTTTTTTTGGTAAGATAAACATAGGTGAATCTTATAACATCACAAAAAAAAAAGTGAATCTTAATGCATGGTTAAAACTATGGGGGAACTACATTAACATACTGTTTTGGGTATATTTTTTGTGATCAATCTAATTTTTAAGTCAGTCAATTTAATTGTTTCATAAATTAACAATTTTTAATAAAAAAAATTATAGACATCGTAAATTAACCAAATGTAGGACCACACAATTTAGTAATTAAAATTAACCAAATTCCAAAATGATTAAAAGAAATCCTCAATCACATTATTTGTGAACTAAAATGACTGATTTGAAAGGACTAATGCGATCGATGATTTTCAATTTCAATGATTATTTTGAAATTTTGTTCATTTTACCACCAAATCATCTTGATCGGTTGATCCCTTCAATTTTGTAACTAAATCGGCGACATAAGCTTCATCAAGAGAGAAGTTGATACAAACCAGTGATAAGATTGAAGTCACAAGGCACAATAGCTTCTTCATGTCGAAAAGGATGTCCATGTATCTTGGAAGGAATCCTAGTTCCATGTCCACTATAATGAAAATAAAGCACATCCCCTGCTTCAGCTTTATCAACCATGTTTGATAATGCTTGTTTAATGTTAGCACCAGTTGGCATAGTTGATGGAGAGTTTTTAGGTTCATCAGTAAGAAGCTGAATATTATCATGATCAAACCCAAAACGCTTCACCAATGTGTCCTTCATGACCAACACATCATTTATGCAACCACGCAATTCATTGGGAGTGTTTGGATAATTGCACCCTACCAAAACTGCTAGCCTCTTGTTTTTTCCCTCCATTGCAATTTGCAATCACTTCAAATATTTTAACTCTTAAACAAGTTTATCAAAAGAATTATGGATAAGCTTTAAGTATATTGGCTCATTCATTCAGGGTCTCTTTTATATAGTTCTTTGGGGTGGCAATTACATTCCTTGTAGATTTTCCTTAAGCAACCTTATGGGACATTGTATTGGCTTTCAAGCTATGGAACTTCTATTTTTGGGATATTAAATTAGGACTTGAAATTGTTGCTTGTTAGGCATAATTGTAGGTGAACTAAATTTGGTTTTTTGTATGACTCATCCATTTAAAGTAACTTGTGAATATTTGATTGTAACCTTATTGGGTAAATGTGATGTTAAATTGATACAATTTTATAGCATTACTCTTATAATCTACTACTAGTAAGTTTTGGAGGTCTCATTCAAGTCCAAAGCAATATTGAAAGAGTCTTTCACGTTTGAAAAAACACATTAAGTCAGCTAAAGATAAGGTGTATTTACCTATATTTTAAGTTGGCTAGGGTATCTTTGGTGTGATATAAGCTTTTTGTAAATTTATTTTCTATTTTAGCTTTAAGTTACATAAGCATCGCATTATTTTTAATCAGTCAGTCTATTTTTAAAACTTTATATAGAAAATATGGTCACGGTTTCTTGCACAATCAAAATCTTGTAAAAATAGAAAACGTGTTCTGATACGAAAGGGGTTCGTACTAAGAGGATAAATGGTTTATGGTTCAAAGTTCTTTTATTGCTTTGTGAGTTGGCCAGGGTGAAAAGAATTTGGTTCTTCGATTTCAGAATTCATAGCATTTGTCTTTTGTATTCAACTATTCATCACAAATCCAGGGACTTGTATAGATCTGGCTCTAGAAACAGTCTTTGCGTGCAAGTAAAACACCAAGTAGTTCTTTTCTTGCAAGTGATGGGCACTGCACATGCTCCCTCGTTCAAAACTATTTTGGCAAAGACAAATAAGTACTCCATGTATTATCAAGTATACCATTATTTAAGTTTGACCATTTTCCAGATTATTCCTTTAAAAAAATTCTTTTTGAATTGGACATTCATGTTGCATTATATTTCCATCGTTATCCTATTTGATTAACCAGTTCCATTAAAAAACGCATTTGTGTAATTTTAATATTGAACTCATATAAACATGTTAGATTCGTCTCCTTAATTTATTTTTCTCTTTACTTCTTTAATTTTAAATTCCCAAATTCAAAAACTTAGAACCAAAAGACCTAATTTTTCGCAACATTGTTTTCATTTAGGAGTAATGGTTTGATTCACTAACCCAAAACAGTGGATCGTTCATATCTAGCTGTAGGCTTGATGAACGAACACATAAATTTTGTTGTTGAACAAAAGTTGTGGTTCATAGTCACAAAAATGTAATATAAAGGACAATGGTGCAATAGTAGCATAACTTATATGATAATCGTGCAAACAAAATATAACATATATGACTAATGCTGGGAAAAAAAAATCTGAGAAATGTATTAAACTTAAAAGGACCACAAATGTAATTTTGCTATCAAGTACAAAAGTGGACAATGCCACAGGGAATGCCAAATCCACAAGTTCTAACACAAAGACCACAATTACATTGCACATTAAAGCAAAGCAAATAATGTAACAACCTCAAAACCACAACAGCAGTATCCAAAAAATAACAGCTCCAGCACATATGTGATGTATCTGTACCGCCTCCGACACTACTCATTCAAGTTTTAAATTACATTCTAACTTGTAATCCTCAAGTCAAATTCGTAATTTTTTTATCAAGTTTAATTCGGGTTTGAAATCACAATAATATGAAAATAGTTTTATTTGATTTCAAAATCTATTTAAAATTCACTATAAAAAAAGTATTTGAATTGATTTTTAAATCGATATCAAGTTCAAAACTCAAACAAAATAAATGAAAAACAATTATCTAACAGCACAGGTGCAACTTATCCAAAGCGGTTTTAAAGTCAAATCAAATTGATTTTGTAACTTTCCAAAAAAGAATTTCATGAATGAATAAAATCTAAAAAATAGGGTGGAAATATTGCTCACAAAGCATTCTCTCTTCCTTGGAAGACCTGTGCAAGACAAGAGCCACCAAAAGAACTCCTCAGTCGTTCATGAGCAAACTTTTGGGTTTGCAGGTGTTGATGGTTGTGAGGCTCGTGACTGTTGCAGTTTCGATTGCTGGCGAATGATGCAAAATGGCTGAGTCTGCTGCGATGAGAACAGAGTTGTCTCTGATAATGGTGCATAAGCATCAATAGTAATTGCCTCAATTGATACGAATGAAAATGTCCTTCACCTGCTCTTTTTCTTCTTGAAAAGAGATTCAATGGGTACCA
>Ga0315914_1007087_pt1 | contig 15654 bp, 7 predicted proteins | sample MpolenodulesMG_FD_203920 | JGI IMG/M metagenome (GOLD analysis project Ga0315914, IMG submission 203920) | Medicago polymorpha root nodule microbial communities from Los Angeles, California, United States - elongated nodules | ecosystem: Host-associated > Plants > Roots > Nodule | place: USA... | reverse complement strand
AAAATAATTTTATGTTTTTTCTGATTGTATAATTGTCATATAAGTCATGATGTATGTACTTAAAGAATAAATTTAATAAATACTAACATATTGCTCGTGGTATGCACAAAATATATTTAAAATATATTTTTTTTTTTATTACTGCATGGGTGTGTTTGATTTCTTAAACCGTAAGTATTCGACAGAACATCACAAGACAAAACAGCACAACATAAGGCTGAACATTATAGAAAAAACTTTTATGATATTAAATCATTTTTTATCTTATACGATTTTAATGAATAAAAGGTTATTTTAGTATTTTAGACACTTATACGTGGGACAAAAAGTTGTGCTGTAGTTTAGTGAGAGACAAGAATTTCACTTTTTGTCCTGTCTCAAGCCTCTAGTTTGTCATGTCCATGAAACTGTTTTACAAATCAAACTGGTGTTGTCATGTCATATCCTTCATTTTTTTAATATATCAAACGCACCTCATGTTTATACTGATATCTTTAAGCAAAATTAAAATCCCAAATGCATCATCACAACGTATTCGCATTCAAAATATGTTGGCACCCAAATAAAAATAAATGAAACAAAAAATTTGGGAGCCAAAAACGAAATCCATACCACCTATAATAAATTATATGAAATGAAAATAAGGTAGCCCTAACCATTGACATTAAAAATCTAAGCCGATAAAAAAAAGGAATTGAATTTCACAGAGTCACATTTTTAATTGACTCCAAAAGATACAAGTTTATCCGCACAAATACTCTCTTCGGTGTAAGTATGAGATACTTTGAAATTTATAGAGATGATTTTGTATTGCCACAAAGATTATATCTGTGGTGTTTAGGCACGACAACAAAGATAATTTTTTCTCAAATTGTTAATCAGATTTTTTAAAAGTTATTAAAAAGGAGTATCTCAATGTCGAGTAAGATAAATGGAAAATGTTATTTACTAAAGGATAGATAAAAAATAGATGGTGGATCTTACCATTGAAACCGTCTATTTTCAAAGGAAAAAAATACAAAACTACCATACACCGAAGATAAAACACCAAAATACCCTACTTTCAAAAACCCATGAATGGTGGCATTTTTATTATGATGAAATTTAAAAAGCACTAATAATCCTACTTCACATGGGTCTTTGTTTTTTTCATAGAACATTTTATTAAATTAATTGGGTCTTTGTTTTTTTCATAGAAAATTTTATTAAATTAATTAAAATTAACATAGTACCACCAAGTAGAAGTGGTAGAGTACAAATTGAAATATCACATAAGGTGTCCAGTTGCGCTTCTAAATTACTAGCTATAAAATTGAGATTTGGATTCACTCCTTCATTATATCTTAAATAACTTATTTTTTAAATAATTAAATAAAATTTTACAACTTCTATTTATTTTAATTGATAGAAGCAAAAAGTTGTTAGTGTACATCTGGACGCTGTTATATATAATAAAATTTTAGTAAAAATATGACCTTTTATGATCATCAATCATTTTTTTTTATAACTTCATTAATGTTAGATGATCAATTGAGTGAGCTAAAAAGATTTATACAATGCATTGATATACCTAAGAGACAATTAACACTAATTTATATTTTATGAATGGCTTTTTGAAATTCTAAGTACTAAAAACTACTAAATTGAAGTTAACAATGCATGGTTTTTACTTATAAAGTGATTAATCAATTTTCCATCTATTATATCAAATGCAAAAAAAATATGGTTGAAATTTTCAAATTCTTTTATGCTTTGATCATCTTCATTTCTCTAATTCTTTCAATAACCAACGCTTGTAAGTCCTTGTTCGCATACATTTCAAACTATCATATTATTATACACAATCACTCATTCCTTTTTAGTTATATTCTTTTATTCTTATTTTCAATCAGATCCTATATACTGCTTTAATGACGATGATTGTCGAGAGTTGAAATGTAGCCATCCTCGTGTTCAGAAGTGTCATATGTTTTTGTGTCGCTGCAAGGAAGTTGACAAGGAAGATGAAAAATAATTATGTTTTTTTTCTTCTAAGTGTATACTTTTTTTGTATGCCAAGATGTTGGTACTTAAAAAATAAATATTAGTAGACTGTTAACAATTTCCCAGTATATATCAAGTTTTTTAATATGCAGATGTTAACAATTACCTCCACAGTTTGTTAGGGGAGGGGGAAATCCTAACCCCTATATATATTAAGTTAAGAGAAATGATATTTGTATCATTTCGTGACAACTTTACCCTCCCTCCCTCTCTCTCTCTTCCTTTTTCTCTCACTATTGTTTTTGACCAATAAGAAGAGAGAAAAAGAAGGTTGTCACAAAAATTGTCATCAAATGGTTGTAAAAATATCATTACTCTTGAGTTAATGTGAGGGGTATTGCACAAACACAGTTACTCCTTGGGGCAATACCTCAGTAATGAATAGTTAAAAAAAATGGTAAGCGGTTCATACATTAAATGGCATACTAGAGAGCTAGTATATTTTCAATCAACATCAAAATCAGGTAAATAGTAGTCATAAACCTGATAGTGCAAATAATGCCTGCTAACTTGAAAGGTTTAACTGGAAGGTGTTCAATATAAATTATGTATATATTTGTAAACTGCTGTAAATTGAGATAGTAATCATCAACCAATAATAATCAAGCTCCCTAAGGAGAAAAAAGTGTTGTGAATATTGAAGCTTCAGCCACTTGTTTGTTCCATTGCTCTTCCTTTTATAATGATGATAGTAGCACCTTTGATTGTCTTCCTTGTCCATTGTTAGCTCAATGCATCTTATATTTGTGGATAATATGAGAATGATATTGATCCCTGTCCATAAAAGATTTAGAAATGGACCATGGCATGCAGATATCAAACATACTCCTTCATCTCCACGAAAGCACCAGAAGTAAACTTCTTTTGTAATGCTTCTATGGCCAATTCAAGGCGTGCAGGGTCCTGTAACAACACCATAACAGCTTAGTAGAGAAATTTACGTTACTTTATTTTCAAAACAGACTAGATTGTAGAAGTTTTGTTGTACCTTTCCTTTGAAACTTATTATGACAGATCCATATCTGGCTTTGCGGTAACAGCCTAAATGTTGCAAAGAAAAAACATTAAAACAAATGATGGAAAATGAGTCATATATTAGTAAAACCATCACAACAATTCATAAACTTCATACCAATACAAAGGTCTGGAAATTCAAGACAGAGCTTTGACAGAGGTTGAGCAATTTCAACCTGCAAATTTAATACCCCAAAGGAGATCAGATGAGTCCATAAGGAATATCAAGCTATCTTCAAGCAGTGTTTTTTATGTATATTAAAACAAGCACAATATCAAGCTACTTCAAGCAGTGTTTTCAAATTTCTGCCATGGCAGATTTTGTGCCAACCAGCATAGGCAGCAACAACTATGATATTTGTCATGTGTCCACGATTGGCCGCAACGCAATGTTTATATGGAGAATTTTGGCTGGCAGCCATAATGCGCCATCAGCCCTTGATAACAAACACTGATGGATCGAGTATATCTATCATAATATATGTATATTAAAGGTAACACGCACATCTGATAAATTAGTTGTCACATGCTTTGATATGAATGGTTCCAGCAATGTTAGTAGGTCACTAGACTTCGTTAATTCAATCAAACAGTCCCATTGCTTTTCCATCTCCGAATTATCTGTCGCACTGAGAATTATTACATTTTGGCACTTCATCTGCAAGAAAAAGACATTGTCTCAAACAGCTTTCAATAATGAACTTCAATTAAATTATAAAAAATAATATAAAATTTTTTAGCTTTCAATTAAATTCAAAACTGAACTGAACTTCTTATGAATGACAAAAAAGGAAATAGTTTCCATTAATGAACTTCCAAATACATACCAAGGGTACAGTCAAACTGTCATGATGCAGTAATTCAGTTATGCCCTCGGGCAATTGAGCCATCTGAAAGGTGAAAGACATAATGGATCAATGTTAATAAATTTCTTACAAATATCATCGCATGGTATATTGTGTAGTGCAAGCTAAATCTGATATATTGATGCCTTACTTCAGAAACAAGAAAAAGAAACATTGCAATCAAAATATGATTGTACTTTTAGACCTTATTGGTGTAAAATATTGTCATTCTAATAAACAACACCTCACCATTTTAGTGCTTCCCCAACAAAACAACAACAGCAAAATTGCAGTGTTTCAGAAAATTATGGCAGGTTTAAACAATCCCGGGGAACTTGCTCTAGGCAGTGGTGCTAAAGATTGGGATTAAAAACCTGAGCTCTTGCCATTTGCGGGTGCATGATTGTGACAATCATAGCCTATGAAACACGGACACTTCTCATATTAGGCGTGTCCCGGTGACGGACACGTGTTGGTGCCCGACACTAACACGACGCAGACACCTATGATTATACTGAATTATGTCATTTTCTCAAATTATTGTCGGTGTGTCAGTGTTCGCGTCCGTGCTTCATAGATCATAGGTCATAGTCTCATGTGTGCCTATCGATGAAACAGATGTTCAGTACAGTGCGAAGTTATATATAGAAAGAACATCAACAGCCACCACCAAAACCTTTTCATGAACCATGTACAGGTATAGACCATTTAAATCTATAATGTTATAGTACAGCCATATTTTAAAAACAAAATGTTGTATTCTTCGCCCTTACTCCTTTTTAGCAGTAATTACAGTCAAACAAGTGATTTCTTCTATTACAACACCTCGAATTATAATTCACACAGTCTTACTTCTACTCAAATAGAAGCCATGTGCTTCAATTAAAGAATTACATGACTATGATTTTAATAGAAGCAAGACAATGTATACCAAAAATGTAAGTGTAGTAAAAGGAGATACACTTCTAGATTAGAGGTGAGAGTAGGAGTCCATGACATACCACAAGCCACACAGTTTATATATCTTCAGTCCATTATGCAAAATGACGAGAAATAGAGGGAGATTAAACCATCAAATTTAAGCATGGTGGTTGAAATGGAAGAGAGACTCATGTTTATTTATGTGATAATAAAAGGCACCGCTCAATCTAAAGGAAAATTTGATCATACATCTACAATACTGAAGACATTGTATAGGAAGAAGTATTGAACAGAAAAAATCCAACAAGAGAATAAACTCGGTGTAGCAAAACGACTTTGTATTCGGCAAGAAAGAATTAGGAATGATAAAAATAGAAAGAGAGTAGGAGTAGCACCTATTGTAGAAAAGATGGTTGACTCTCAACTAAGGTGGTTTGGGCATGAATGCAGCAGGCTTGTAAATTTTGCAGTACAACGAATAAATCAGATAGAGGGAAGCTCAACCACTAGAGGCAAGGAAAGACCACGAAAAACTAAAGAAAAAACTATCAAGAGAGATTTAGAAGGCAATGGTTTGGATATAGACAAAATGACTTATGATAGCATAGAACACTATGTCGTAGTTTGATTCATGTAGCCTTGGGGGACAATGCTTGGTTGTTGTTGTTGTTGTGACAATAACTGCCTATTGAGGAGCCTGTAAAACGTAAGGGGTTTAAGCCAATAGAAACAACTCTCAGGCAAGGACAGCATCAATAACCATAGCCTTAAACCCAAAGAGTGCAGAAGAAACATCAATTATTCCCTAAGGCTTTGTTTGCGAGTTTGGAGGAGAAGGGAGGGGAGGGTTTTGGAAAAAAGAAAGGAGCAAATGGAAGAAATAGAGGACAATTGGAGCCGAAGGGCTTTTGGAGGAACTCAAATTATATTAGAGGAGGGTTTTGGGGGGTTTATATGAATTCTTCAAATTTAATCTATGTTGTTATAATATTCTTAAAATTAAAAATATATTAATCATAAACATTAATTTATCATTCTCCAAAAGAAAATACTCTTTAAAACATATGAAAGAGTTCTCCATTTCCCCCTATATTTCCCACCTTCCCCTCCCCTCCAAACTCCCAACAAAGCCTAATAAAACAAATATAAAAACATTGTTTTTCTAAAGAAAATTACCTCATTCCTATCACCAATACATTGATCACCAATAATCTTCCGTAGATATTCTTCAAATTCTTCATCTGGGGCCTACATCAAAAACAAATCATCCGCACATACGGAATTGCAATGGTAAATCAAAAGCAGTTGATGATAAAAGGTAAGCCGTCAACCCCATATAAAGCCCTAGTCAATCAAGTCAGCGGAAAGCTTGACAAAAGTCAAACTTTATATTTGGAGAATGTAAAAATATAACAATCAAAGGAAGTAACGCACCAAACGAACATCAAAGGCTTTTGCAATGCCTGCTAAGGTAACATCTGAATGCAGTGGACCAACACCTCCATATATAAATACCTACAAGAACCAGGCCAGATGAATAATGTGAACCATCATTTCATTTTCAAGAAAAGTCACAACTTTCTAAGCATTTGAATATTACCATATCGGTTCTAGATTTCTGTCGCTCAACTTCTTCTGCCACGGAATCTATCTGTACAAAACACGTGCCATAAACAATAAAATTGAAGTATTAGATGAATAATGCCTATATTAGAGTTTGCATATGGTCCGTTATCCATAGGCTCATAATGAAACAAACTAATAAATTTCTGCAAAGCAGAATCATTCGTGAACACACAGGTAGGACTTCTAAATGAACTTACATTATTGTGTACTACAGAATGTTGCAACACAGACCAACCAACTGAATGCAGCTTCCTACATAAATATGGTCCCAACTGATCCTCAACAATGCCAAACCTGAGCTATGGAACAGGGTAAAGAAAAAGAGAACATCAAAAGAACAGCTGAAGGATACCAAAATATTATTCAGTTTACTACACAGTATGACATGATGGAGAATAAAAATTGACGGTATCATTTAGTTTTTTCTTTCCTTTACTGGAACTAGTTCCCAAGAAGTTTACTTCACGTTTCTAAATGTTGTTTGTTCGTGAGTAAGGGACTATGACAAGATATAGTAGGAAGCTCATGAATAAATCATCCAGCATAAAACCAAAAAAAAATCCAACAACAGGTTAAACCATGGGGAAAGTGGGTAAATGGTCAACGAAAATTGAAAAAATCTCCCAATGGAAAATTATAAAGTAGCACATACAAGTTCATAATAGAAAAAATAGTTTCCAGTAGATGCAACATAATCCAGTTATCCATGTGATATTGTGGTACTTACAGAATCTCATCCCCGACAGCAATGATTGATGCTGTGAGTGTGCTGTTTTTATGCAAATCCAAGCCATTGCTATCAGCAGTAAGTTGTCCACCAGAAGAAGATTTCCTTTTAACCCTCCCTGCCCTCTCTAATCTTCCATCAGCAAGTAAATATGCTGGTTTGAATGTATTGGTCTTATTGCTAATGGATAGTAAGGAGTTGGGAACTGTGTCATATATGCTCCCAATTGAAGTATAACTGCACAGATCATAAAGTGATAATCGCACACTCAAATTCGTTGAATAAGCACAGCCAACTGGAATGTAAGATCAACAATGATGGTACAACTAGTAAATGCTACAAACACAAAATTGTTTAGGTTATTAAGCAGAGTCTCTTTATTTAATTCAAATAAGATGACAAAGCGGATTTATTGGACCAATTATTCTCACATAATCCCCAATTTGAGGGGAAAGAAAGCAAAAAGGACAAATATGGCTTGTGAATTATTAAAATCCAACGGTAAGATCAAGCATATTTATCGAGCATTACCCTTGATCATAGAGGCTGCAATATTTCATCTCGCAAGTTAAAAGGAAGGCCCAGATGTCTCTGCAAATAAACATAAGCAGGTAAATATGATAACTAAATGAAGCAGCTAACATTATCAAATGAAAGGGTTTTCAGACATGTGAGTGCCAATAACTAATGTGGCGAACATATTTTTTTCCAAATCTTTTTTTATTTACTCATCCAGATGAGAGTTTGAAAAGCGGTAAGAAGAAACAACATATAACACAGTTGCAGACCTGTATGACCAATCTAAAATGGGATTGACTCTCATGAAAGGTGGCCAACCAGGTGAACTGGGGGAGAATTGTTCTTGGCCAACCTGCAAGAAGGTAGGACACATGCATAAATAGATATCGCAATATTCCGATTGTCATAGAACCATGGTAACAAAATCTTGGTTTAAAACATAAAAATACAATTTAGCAGGCCATACGCTTGACTTCTTCTAAAAACTTTTTTTGGATGTACATATTTAAAAACCTGCCTTTCGGCAGTAAAGTGATTAAATCAACCTTTCGATTAGCAACTTCAAGCTTATATTTCCAGTTTCAATTTTTCTGAAAACATCTTCAGGTATATGCATAATAAGCTTCTGTAGATACCTTCAGGGTCGCTCCACATGTCAAATATTATGCATGCTTTTTAAAAAGAATATAGGAGAGAGCTCCAAATAATGTATACTATAAAATTACTTATTCACAAGCATTCAATGCTCTTGAAAAGAGATGATTTTGCTCGTCTACCCTATTTCCTCTCTCCTCAACAGCTTAGGGTAATCATCTAGCCTAGATTCTAATTCCTTCTAATAGCTAGGGTTTGCACAAATTGGGGAAATCAAGTTCAGTTTTCCTTTTCTATGGGAAAATTAAAACGATTTTGAGTTAACTATAGAAGGAAATTTGAAATCTGAGATATTTAACGTGTACTGAATTTGTTCCATATATTATTGACACATGATAAATTACTATGGAGTATCCTTCATAGTGGATTTATAGCAATAGATAATAAGATAAAAGACAGCAAAGAAATATTTAGAAATTATAACAGCATCTACAGCTTTATACTATAATAAGTGATATTTATTTTATATTTACTAGATATTAGATTGCAACTTATTGAGTAATGACTAATGCGTATGGAGCTAATTTTCACCTCACAAGATATATGTATGCACAGTTATATGTGTGTGTAGTTTTTAGAATGATATTAATATGTATCATGCAAAACCTTTATCTTTGCACCTCACTTTAAATTTTTGCTTCTACAGATCATCAACACTTTCAAATAAAATTTTGCTTTCGACAACCATGCATATAACTTTTTCAAAAAAGCCAACCATGCACAAAACATGGGGATGAAGAGCGGATCAGAAAATATCCACTTCAAAACAAAAAAGTATGACAAGGTTAAAAACTAAGGTTACCGCTGTAGGGTCTCCGATTCGAACTCCAAGAAAAATAGCTCGAATTGGCTTATCTTTCAGCAAAGTCTCCAAACCAGACTTGAAATCTAAGCGGATGGTGTCAATTTGCAACCCATAGCTGCTCAAACAAAAAACATTAGTTGTTTCATCATTCAGAGGAGAACAAGCCTTAAATTTTAAAAAACGACAAGGACACTAATAAGGGCGGAAAATATCCCTTTTTTATGTTAGCACAAAGGAAGAAGAAACTTCACTCACGTGGCAGCGATATCATAGGTAAATGAGTTGATTTCCGGGAAAGCACAGGGACTTTCAAAATATATTGTTCGAATTGGGAAATCTTTTACATCTCCATTGGCACTATTTTGCCCCGCTTTATGCAAGAAATAGCCAGCCCTGAGTAGGTGCAACAAAACCTACATGGCAAAGCTCGACGTAATCGTTATTGGGTTCAAAGATTATATCCAATGATAAAAGAGCACACACGTTGAAACTCACCGTTGAATCCTTTCCACCATTGAAACTGAAGGCAACTTCCTCAATACTGTAAGAAGAAATACATTAACTAATAAATGCATACATTGATAAACTTGCATTAACAGGGACAGTCAGGTGGTCATAAAAATATCACAGATTAAAATGTAAAATCATCTCATCCATTTATATGTTAATCCAAGGATGACTTATCGTATACGAAGTAGCGTAAAGACAAAAATAAGTGTATGGCATCATTCTATGATCTATGGACTTATCCCTTAAACAATCAAGTTTATATCCTTATTCATTTCCACCGATGCGAAAACTTACTATGAAGCTCTAAGAATTGTTCAGTTGTTCAGAAAACGACCCTATTAAAGATATCAATTGACAAAGCCGGTATCCTCCTTTTTACATAAACAAACACAAATACATCAAAGCTATTCCCAGTTTTCAGATTGAACATTTACAAGAGTAACTCAGACCAAATGGAACTTCATGTTCAGACAATTGTTCATTACACATTATTGTTAAAAAAAAAAAAAACCGTTGACTATCTTCAAGTCAACAGACCAAAAAAAAAAACTTAAACAGAGTCTTGTCCCAGACACAATAATCATCAGAATCTGATCAAATGAATCATATATAAATCAAACATCAATCCACATTGAACTCTAATTCATCTTACAATTTTAAAAACAACCACAAAATCAAATCAAACAGCACTTAACATTCTTATCTATATCCAATTCAAACTAATCATCAACCAACAAAAAAAACGGGGGGGGTCAAATGAATCTAACTAAACAAAATTCAAACCAATCACAGAGGGTTTAAGAAAAACAACCTTAAAAAACTGCATGTCAGAAGAAAACTTACGAATACAAAGACAAAGCTCTCTGAATAACATAAGTAGCATTGTTGTACTTAGTCTGAAGTCTTCGATCTTCACAGCCTCTAATCGCTTCATCGATCTCCATGTTGACCAAAAATCTGACCCAACAAACAAAAACAATTGAACAAAAAATTAAAACAAGTTGGGTAGGTTTAGAATTCCAAAAAGATTGAAAATTCAACAATAATTTCGAAAAAGCAAACCTGGGTTTTGGTCAAAAAGATAACTTTTTTTCAGAATTGAAAATTCTGTGGAGTGTGATTGTTAGTAATATAAGTCAGGAATAGGTGTCAGTGGTGAACGCTTGTGATTGTTTTGTTGCTTTGTGAAAGTGAATAAAAGAATGGGATTGGATTGGAAGAAGAAAATTGAATTTGGTTTATGTGAGATAGAAGAATTGAACAAACACTCAACAACAATGGACCTGTTTGTTTATTTATAGGTCGATGTTTGGTTTTTTTAAGGATGTGAAGAAATTGATGCTCCAACTGAAATTTTAAAGAATTAGATCTAATGGGGACAGTCCTTCACAAATTTAAATGGAGTTAGCAAATAATAATATTTGATATTCATACCCAAAACAAATATTATTATTATTTTAATAAAAAAATAAAAACACATTGAGTCGGATGGTTTGATCGGTTAAATGATTGAACCAAGAACGACTATTCTTTTTATAAGTAGAATAAATGACAATAATTATTTAAAAACTTAAAAGACATAAGCAGAGGATTTCGAATTCGAACACAAATCCCGATGCTCAACCTAACAATTTTAATATTTGTCGGTTGAACCAAGACTTGTGAATCAAGAACGGCTATTTTGTCGGATGATTTGATTTGATTACAATGTAGTTTGGTTTAATTGAATTTAAATGTGGTTCAACAGAAGTTGGTACAACTTGATATTGTCTCTACGTTTTTATTTTTATTTTTATTTTGAAGAAGCTAAATTAACCCACTCAAATTTACATTTTATTTATTTTACTTTTTGGGTATTTGTTTATTCAAAAATATAGTACTCTTTTGGGGGAAAATGTATATAGTGCTTCTTTTTATTTTTATATTTATTAGTATTTAATAAATATTAAAAGGGGAAATGGAAATAATAGATAACCTTTCTTGAAAGATTTGTCAAAACTAAATACCTTTCTTGCTTGCCTCGTATGGCAAGTGATATCTTGAAATTAAAAAATTTATCTTTTTGTATTTGAAAAAGAAAGGAAATCTTTTTACATGTGTCCTCTATTACCTGCTTCCCTTTTATGGGTGTGAATTTCTTGAAAGAGCTTGATTTACGATGGATAGATGCATGTATAGTCCGTAGCAAATTGTTAACGCTTAGAAAATTTCACACACAACTTTTTTTTACTCAACATCATTTCCCTCAAACAATTGTCTGCAGAGCGTTTCCCTCAAATAAAGATTGACAAAAAAAAAACATTTCACACAATATTTAAATAAAATAAAAAATAATTTTAAGGTCGCAAACTCGAACTCTTACCATTGAACTTAAGTTTTGTCTCTGATGGAAGACATGTAGGGCCCATTTGGTGCACATGATATGATAAAACTATCATATCCTGATTCAATTCGTTATTTGATGCACCGATAGGAAAGGATAATTTAAACCTATTTCTAATTCTATCATACTCATCCTTTGTTATTTTTATCCTTAGTTTTTGGTGGGTTAGCAACCTGATAGCAATGAAACAATCACAAGCGCTTCTTTTGTTCCTTAAAAATCTCCTTCGATTCTTGCTCTCTCCGACAATTTTCTTCCCAATATATCCAATTCCAATAGAATTTCAATTCCAATCGTGTTTCATGTTTCATTTTTTTGTTTCTTTTCAACTCTAAATAGATTTTCAGTTGTTCAGGCTTCTTATTGTGTAATTCGTGTTTAATTTTTTGTTTCTATCCCAATCAAAAAAAATTTATTTTGTGCTTCTTAATTTGAATCCATATCCTGCTATGTTCATAACTTTTGTAAATTAAATTTTGGTTACTCTAATATATTTTGATATCAATTTCATGGTTGATTTGATATTTGAATGAGGAAAGATGGAGAATTATGAGTGTTGAGATTACTAAGAAAACCACCGCGTGCACAAGGAAAGAGATGAAGTCTAGATATTGTTATCATATTTTTTTTATCATTTGTGCACCAAATACGTGATAGGATATTTGTCTATCATGTCACTATCATATCTTATCTTTATCCAATTTTTAATCATATCATGTCTCTACCTTATAATACGCACCAAACGGGCCCGTATAGGTCTCTTATCGTGGGAGACCTTTTTTCTTTGCAAAATGAATATGGATCATTGGATATATATATATATATATATATATATATATATATAAAGGATTTTTTTTTTGAAGAAGTCAAAATGAAATATATAACTGCTACAAAACTACAAGAACAAAACCAAGGAAAGAAACAAAATCAGCCTATGCCCGTACACAACAAAGGGCTTAGCCACCACCTATGATAATCAAAAACAATAATTTTATATTTTGCCTTTGTTGTGAATTCGATGAAAAAAATCACACTAATAACAAACTTGATGTGTGGAGCAAGGGATAATCAAGCAATCAAAAGAAAGTGTATAGAACAATTATAAACACAAGCCAAAAGTATAAAACAGCGAGAGAGAAAAGAAGAGAGAACACAAAAGAATTTGTTGACTCAGTTCCGTCCAAATTGACCTAGTCTGGGGAGAGAGCAGCCCTCCGTTTCACTATAATGATGAGTAACCTTACAAAGAGATATCAATGGGCTATAAGAATAAGTCTCCAAACCTAATTCTACCCAAAGTCTCAATCTCTTTCCGTAACCAAGAGACTCAATCCTAATAGTGCTTTCCAAGGTGAATCAACCCTCAAACCCTAGTGTTTGTTGCCAAGAGACAAACTCTAGTTTTGTTGTTGCCTTTCTAAACCCTTGTTTCAGCCCCCTCTATCTCAAGGTTTACTCTGATACAAAGCTTATATTTATAGTAAAAGAATCCCTCATAAATTGGAACAAAATCAGGCTCAAAAATACGTTTTATTTTTATGACTCTGCGCAAAATCGTACTCCGATTTTGCCAGATCGTGCTCCAATTTTTTACGAATGAAAGTGCCAATTCTGCTCCAAAAATTCGTACTCCGATTTTGACAGCTTCAGAAAACTTCAATTTCTTCAATTTTGAGTCACTTTCACAACAGCCTTTAACAACCAAAGAAAAAGAAGCTTAACATTATCTAGAAGCTTAGAAACGGAGGAGGCTTTGTTTTGAAATATTATGTTATTCCTTTCCTTCCAAATAGTCCACGTACAAGCACACCGAATCAACGTGAAGAGTGATCACTTTGATTTCGAAAAACATTATCTGCATAAAAGTTATAGATAGTTTTCATTTTTAATACTTATTAGGTGTCTTAAGAGCATAATTATCGGCAATATCTTAGCCAACATGTACACCTTGTGTTAGTTTGAATATTGCTTGGACATTGCTAATTGATATTGTGGTGGTGGCAAATGATTACTACGTTGCCATGGCAACGGTGCCATTCTATTCCCTTCTCACCTTTTATCAATATTTTATAATTTAAAATATCAATTTGGAGTATATTGTAAAATTAATGGAACCCATTTTAAAATTTTGGATGAGTAGTATTAATATTTTAAAAAATTAGTTGAATAGTCTAAATAATTGAAAAACATAAAGTAATATAATATATTGAATGAGATCTATTTATACTATTAATATAGATGATATGAATGTGGATGCTCTAAAAATAAGACACTTGTTATGAAGACCCTTAATTCAAAAGTCCAAGTTTTCCATATTTTCCTCTTTCGGCAATGATCAGTCTATTCTCGTTAATCTCCAAAATACACTTATTAGAACAATAGGAAGCAAACATTCCAATATGTTAGCAACTATTGTTATTTTTCATCCAATTCCATTAATTTGGAAAATATACAACACACTTTTTTTTTCTTCTTGTTGCCTGAGACTCTTATACGAGACTAATGATGAATATGTTAAAATTACAAAGAGATCACTATAATAAAGTTAGTAATTTACTAAAACAAGTAAAAAAAATGTGAGGGGAAAACAAGTAAAATTCTTGTTGTGGGAAAAATAATCTAAACTAATTAATAAGAGAATTCAAATTCTCCTAGAAAATAATTAAATAAAGCTTTTGGTCAAACTAATTAATTGTTTTTGAAAGTCGGTCAAAAATAATTAATGAAATTTTAAAAAAAAGAATACAAATTTTATTTCAAAAAAGAATTAAATAAAGTTTCAGGTAAAACAAATTAATGAAACTTACAATGTAAGATTCAATATGTTACAAAGAAGCTTCTATAAATGTGTGAATGACTTCGACTCATTCTTCCATATACCACTCAGAAGATCGTAGAATTGATTGCACTGCAACCATCACATCTGGGCAATCCAGTTAATTAATATCAGATGGTCCATATTTTAAGTTCCAATTCGAGCTTAAAATCTGGTTTGTCCAATCTTAATTGGATGGTCCAGATGTGTCTGACTGCATTACGGTCATGAAATCTTGACGGTACACAAATCTCGCTCATGAACACTCTATAAAATTCAATGCAATTTTATCAAAAAGATATCATTTTGACAAAAACCCATGTTTACTTTTTGGATAACATGCATCATTCAATTTTCAATGCTTAGAATCCTTCATTCACCCTATTTGCTCTAATTATGTGTTCAATTGTTTGTTTTTGTTAGGATTTTGTTTTTGGAGATCAACATGGATTGTAGATCCATCATCCATGAAGGTATATTAGTTAGTGGATGATCAAATACTTCATCAAAGTACGATGATTTTAGGTGTGTTATTAAGTCAGACATGCATGACTCTGTATTCATATGGCTTCTTGAGACATGTAGTTTTAGAGTTGACATCTTTGAAGTCAATTTTAATTTTAGGGTTAATAGGTCTTTACCCCCCTGTAATATAGGTCATTTTCGGTTTTCCCCCCAGTAAAATATTTTTTTTGATTTACCCCTGTAAAAAAAAATTGTTTTGATTTACCCCCTTAATAGGTCAAACAAAAACGAAAATTTCTTGAAAAATAAAAATAAAAAGGGTTTTTG
>Ga0315914_1007086_pt1 | contig 15654 bp, 7 predicted proteins | sample MpolenodulesMG_FD_203920 | JGI IMG/M metagenome (GOLD analysis project Ga0315914, IMG submission 203920) | Medicago polymorpha root nodule microbial communities from Los Angeles, California, United States - elongated nodules | ecosystem: Host-associated > Plants > Roots > Nodule | place: USA... | reverse complement strand
TAAGACCTCCTTGGAGTATTTTCATCATAACTCAAAAACCAAAAATCGTTTTCACGTCAAACCAAAGCCACTGAAAAGCTAACAAAATTATCTAAAACTTTCATGTTTACACCAAAAGCTAATTCAAAACAGAAACGTGTGAAAAAGACGCAAGATTTTTAATATTTTTAATTTAATGTTTGGATGTGACATTACATAAGCAATTATTGAAATTTTAAATATTTTTAATTTAACAAATAAATCAAAGAATCGAACCACAATTATCAAGATTTTTTTTGATAAAATTAATCAATATTTAAAAAACAATATTATAATATATTAATTATATTTATATATATATATATATATATATATATATATATATATATATATATAGTATAATCTATATTTGTCCTTAAAAAAAATATCAATATTTATATAAGACAAAATTAACATTAGAGGTGTAAATAAACTTACCATATATATAGATATTAGTTTATAGTTTGTTACCAAAAAAGACAAGTTAAGTTTGTTTTTTTATTCAATTTCATTTTGTTACGTAACAAAAAAAATAAAAATCTTAGTTACGTGTGTTACTTTAGTAAGATAAGTATATAGCAATTTTGTTACTCATGCACCGCCAAAGATAACTAACATTATAATTAAAATATATGTTTTGGAAAAGTGGATCCAGAGAGAATCGAAGGAGATTACATAAATTCATAAGCTCCTTGTTAAACCGGAGGGTAAGCTGAAAATTTAGGCTTATTAAAATATGGCATAAGCAGCTTATGAAACTATGATAAGTTATTTTTATTTATTTACCCAAACACCTTTAGAAAGGCTTATGGGAGTAGATAAGCCCACATAAGCTCAAAATAAGTCAATCCAAACGGGGCTTAAAAGTTACTTTAATTAGCTTATGAAGAAAAACTATAAGCTAATAAGAAAAACTTGTTATCAAACACCTCTAATTTTATCAAACAAGTATATAAATTAGTACAATAAATCGTAGGTTAGCTTATTTGTCTTACCAAGCACAGAGAATAACATCATAAAAGAGAACAAGAAAAAGAAAGAAAAAAAAAGAGTGAAAGCAAATCCTGTTTTTGTCAAACCTATGAGAGTAAAACTTCGATTGCGGTTTTATCAACCATTGGATCGGGCTGAAATTTAGATACAAGGTTAGCAACATGCAGTTCTTCCTTTTCATTGCTTGGATCGAAAAAAAAAATATATCCGAGTGGAGAGAAATATGCTTCTCACTGAAGCAGCAGATTTGGATTTTTTTTTTTTTTCTTCATCTTTCTTGTTTTCATTTGTAAGTTTTATTACTTTGTTGGTCTGCCTCGTTGTTGACACTATTTATGCATCACATTCAGGTCTTGTACCCTTATTTAATAATAGCGGAGCTATTTCATTGGTATGGATGACTCGTGGTTTTTACCCTTGCATTGAGGGGTTTTCCACTTAAAATACTTCAAAATTAGAAAGCTAGTCAGACAAAAAAAAACTAAAATTTTTGTGTCATCTCCCACGCATTTTCATAGAATAATCCACACAATATTTTGCTGCAAAACGCTCTGAGCATAATTTGTGTCTAAGTCTTTGTTACATAAGAAAGCTCATTACATAACCTTCAATATAAAAAGCAATTATGGATGGATTTTAGACCTCATTTTGAAATAGTAGATCAAACATAACTTTGGAATAAACCAACTAGTATTGAAGCAGATACTTAAATAAACAGAAGGCAACAATTATGCATAGCCAAGAGTAAGAAGTGATACAGCCTAAGATTAAAAATTGGTTGTACAAATATGATATCAGACATGTGTAATCTCAAAAGGCACTTTTCCTTTACAAAATTAACAAAGGGAGACACAATAACAATTTGATTAGTCCTTTATTCCTTTGTGTACTATGTTCTAATTCATGTTTCTATCAGTCTTCTATATGACTATAGTACAAACATAGTTTTTCTTGTTTTAACATAAAGCTTATAGAGATCAAGACCAATCAACACAATAGGTTCTAGCACGACCTAGACATAGTTTCAAATACATGTGTACTATGATACTCCCTCCGTTTCACAATACATGTCGCTTTTAAATAATTTACATATACCAAGAAATCAAATAAATTTTGTTATTTTTTATGAAATTATGTGTTTTCTATAATACCCTAAACCATCTATTATTTCTCTCTCCACAATAAATAGATTAATGTTGCATTAAAACTTGAAAGTGACAAGTAATGTGAAACAAAATTACTCTCCAAAAGCGACATGTATTGTGAAACGGAGGGAGTACATTTTAACATGTTTACAACAGGAGTCTAACCTTAATCACCAAACTTCAGCTACCCTAGACTATAGTGTATTTATTGGAATTTGAACACAATAGGTAGAATTATGATTTTTTTGTCAAAAAAAAAAGGTAGAATTATGATTTTAGACAACATAGAAATTCAGACTCAATTCCCTTATTTTTGTTTTTCCAATGCCTTGTGATTAAAATTATTAACAGGTTCAGTCTTTAATGTCCAACATTGCTAAATTACAGTTCCAAATTTCATTACAAAGCTCAAACGACATCTTTCTTTCAGCAACAAGATTTGTGCACTGATTGGATTAACACAAGAAATCGACATTTTGTGATAATATTTTGGTGAAATTCTATACACTACAGTAATCACAAGATCTAGCAGATACCAGATTATAGCATGTTTTATAATCAAATATATAAACTAGATCAAGTTAAACCAAATGATTGATCTTAAATGGATAATAAACTACAATCAATGCAAAGTAGTTAAGAGAATTCTAAATTTAATCCTAGCTCAAGTAACACATAATTCTTTTTTTCTTTTTTTGGTACAAAAGTAACACATAATTCTATTGACATGATACGAACCACAAATTGGTACATGCATACCAGTTTGTGTTACTTTTGTGAATTGGTTTGCACAAATTCCTCTATCATTTGTGGAAACCAGTGAATCGACGAACCAAGAGAAGTGGGTGTCAAAGAAAGAGGAATAAGAGGTTTAGTAGGAGATAAAAGAGGTGTAGTGATTACTTTTAAATTTATGTTTTGTCTATAGATTCTAGTTAAAAAAAAAAAACTTTTTGTTAAAATTTTATTGATAGTTTACTACACTTTTTTTTTTTTTGACGTTATAGTTTACTACACTTAATTAGGTATTACTAGTACTACGGACCGACGTGTACCGAAACTCTATATCCCAGTCATATCAAATTATTCTCATGTTGCGCACCGCGAACCCGTATCCGTATAAACGAGAATTACGAATTATGTGACTATGGTCAAAACCATCATTGGCCCAGATTTAACATCCCTATTTTTCTAATTGTATTTACTTCTTAATATTATCTATTTCTATGTTAAATCATTTGATTGGAAAAGACACTTGGATTTTGTTCAAGTCTTTGTTACATAACTAGTATTGAAACAGAATATTTCATTCTTTGTTACACTAGAGAATTTTCAATTTTATTTAAGACTCAAATTTGGAATCAACCAACTAGTTAAGTAGTATTGAAGAAGAGATTTAACTAAGTAAACAATGATGAGCGAGGAACAGGAAATGATAAACAATTATACACAGGCACAAGAGTAAGAACTAAAACAGTACTATAAAGATTCCAGAAAATATAATTTAATTCCCTTCAAAAACTATTAGTACTAATTACTCATTCTAATTAACATGATGGTCTCTCAGCCCTCAAACCTTAGATCAAACAAATCAAAAAAAGACATTTACCCTCTGCTATGTTGTTTCAACTATTTTATCCTTACACTTAGTTTTTTATGTCGAAGACTAGTTAGGAGAATCACATTTACCTAATGTATCTCCCATTGCCAATCAATTAATTAACCAAAGTAAGCTTTAAAAATGGTGTCTCTAGTACCCTTGGCAAGCATCACTTAAAGGAGCAATGATTTGAGCAGTAGCATAGCATCAATAAAGGCTTAAGCTACATGAACAATAAAGCCTTTTCGTCTGATGTAAACTAGACTTAAACCTCAAATTAAAACATGATTTGACAGAAATTGGAATGAGAATGATACCCGAGAAATCGTTTTCACGAAAAGGGAAACAAAAATGAAACAGGTTAGCATCTGCCACACCAGTGAGACTGCAGAATCATCTGTCAGTTTTCATTCCCAACACAGCAAATGTGATGCTACATCCATTAGCAGTTAAAAGAAAGTGAAAAATAATGCAGAATAACGCTAACTTCTAATGCACAAGATCTTGGTTAGAACCAGTGCAAAATATGCTCCTAAAATCATTTTAGAACAGAAAAAAAGTGATACTCTAGATTATGCTCTTCAAATAAAAAAAAATCAATATCTTCATTGACTTCAATATTGCTATAATCTACATAACAGACTCAATTTCGGTCCCTTCACATTTACTCACCACTCTAACTACTACCGATGAAAGCTAGTATGAAAAGAGCATCACTGTCATGAATTTAATGAAGAGAATTCAAAAACAAAATAAAGCTTTAAGAAGAAGATGATGGTGGTTGTTGATTCTTCAGAACACTAGTGAGGAGTTGCCTCAACTCTTCATCCCTCTTCTCCTTCGAATCTATTAACCGTAACATCTCTTCTTGTTGTCTTGCCAGACGCCTGAGTTCCTCTTGATTCTTCAAGTATTGCTCTTTTAACCAAACCACAAGTTCATGATCACTTTCCTTTCTTTGTCCTTCAACCGTTTCTTTAGCTTCTGCTTGAGCAGAAATATCAGGGCGAAACTGAAGATCTTGCTCCGTAACAGTTACATTGTTGGATGAAGAGACTTTTTTTGTGATAGAAAACCATTTGCTTTCACCTTGAGTCTCAGATAAACAGACTCTGTCAATCATCCTTGCTTCTTTGTTCCCATTTGAATCTTCATAATCTTCCTCCAAACTGCCTGTTGAAAATTCAGAATCTGCTAAAGAGGATGAAGAACAATGGTTGACTAAATGTTTCGATTTCAACACATGCGTACAATCCTCAACAGATCTGGAAGGAGCAGCAATATTTTTAGCAGCTATCATACAATCATGGGCAGAAATTTCAGCAGGAACATCATCACAAAAATTTGGATAATTAAGAATGTCAACAAGATTGGGAGGAAATCCAGGTGGAACACCAACATCATTAATACTTCTGTTAGTTTTTTCAACATGAGCTCTGTGTTTCCTTGAGCTTTCACTTCTCTTCCGCTTCACGATGTTTTTAACAAAATCAACATGACCCAATATTGATTGCTTCCACCACATTGCATAACGTGTGGTTACATCTGCCTCATAAAGTCTTGGTGGGAAATACAAATTTGTATCAGATATAAGCCTACAATAGCCTTTCCAAGCAATGAATTTAGTCTCATTGAATCTAGGCACATAACTTGGAACATCTTGATCCATTCCAAATTGCATAGCAACTCTATGTGGCAAATACTGCTCTATAGAGTCAAATCCAACAAGCTCGGAAACTCTCAAGCATATAACAAATGAAAGCATTTGTTTATCCAAATCTCTCTTAAATGGTACCAAAAATGCATCATTTGGATAAAACACACCACATTCATCTGCATATCTAAAATATGGACGCCAAAGAAAATCATCGATAGCCGAGTCTAATTCCAGCTTAACATTGTCAATTTCCAAGGCTTGTACCCTATGCCACCTAAACAATAAAGGGTCTCCACGGTTGATCAACATGGGTTGCGGTTGTAAGTTTTTGAACCTCTCCCACACCCAAATTTGAACCAAGTAAAATGGTGATTGAAGAGTAACTTCTAAAGGATATCTATCACCACCAACAGATAATTTTGACACATCAACAACGGTTTTCTTAAACACGCTTAAATCCTTATATATGCTAGCTAAAACAGCCGGTGCCAAAGCAATAGAATTTCCTCTAGCAAGATGAATAGCAATAGGAAACAAAGAACTTTTCACCAACATGCATTTACTAGGAAAAACAAAATATGATAACCAAGCAACAATAAATGCTTCATGTTCAACTTCACTACCTTTATCCATGAAAACATCCATCCATAATGATATTCTTGCCTTACCTGTTTTAGTCTTTTTAAGTTCCTCTCTTGCATTGATCATCTTCTTTTCCACCACTCTCATTTCTCGGTCTTTAACATTCGCGAAAATAGGATCACCAATGACAGGGTAACCCCCGAGAACCATAACATCCTCCAAACTTATCGTCGCCTCACCAAACAGAAACACAAATGTATTAGTCTTACAACACCATTTCTCCACGACCCCATAAAGCAAGTTTTGATTTTTCAGTATGCGACATTTGGTACTCATTATAGCATCAAAGATTCCAGCTTTCTTCCATGCCAGTTCATATTTGAGCTTAAGTTGATCAACCCAACAACCCCATTTCATTTGTGGGCGAGGCCAACCAATGAAGTTGATTGTTAAAGGCCACTCTTTTGGGTCAAACACATAAGACATTGATGATGGGTTAAAGCCAAAAGGTTGTTCATGAATGGAATTTGAAATGGGTTTTAGAAAATGGGCTATTCTGAGAGTTGCTTCACTGTGACCATCTGGTGAGAGCATGAAATCTTCCCTCACCTCCATCATGGTTTCTTCAAATGGGTGTTCATTCATCATGGCTATGACACTGTTCTGCAAAAAACTTGAATCTTTATTGAGAAACTGTGATGGGGTTTGAAGGTATTTTGTAAGAAAAATGGTTGCTTTGTGAAATGGGACAGAGAATGTAGTACAACACCAACAGAGCATCCTTGCATATGAAGGGAGAATGGTAAGTCAAACACCCAAATTACCCTTTTCTGGTTGTTGTAATGCGAAAATCCCAAACCAAATAAGTGTGGTCATTTTAAATTATGTTGAAGGGCATTGTTGTATTTTGCAGCTTGGTATTTCAGTCCTTTACTTCTCTTTCCTGTGTGATGGCATTCCCTTTTTTGGGTACAGGTGACTAGTGTGATGACACATTATTTTATTTTTTTTATAAATAAAATGGGAAACACATGTTTAAGTTCATGTTGCTTGTTAGTTCTATAGACATTGATATGTAGGGATTGAAATTTGAATGTTAGATTCTCGACTTCTTCATATTTATAGTGTGTGAGTCGATCTATTAAACTATTCAAATTTTGGATCCAAATTTGAATGAAAGCGTTCACTCTAGTAAATAGTAATATTGATATTGTCAACTGAGTTACGTCTTACATACAAATATATGCACTTCTCATAAGTTAAATATATTTTTTATTGTGGACAAATTAAAATGCTACTTCCCTTTACTTAATTTTATTTGAAAATACAGTCATAAAGTTCTTTTTTTTCTCTATAAGCGAAATGGAAAATGTCATTTAAAATTCATACATACAACCGTGAGGTTTTGAGTTCAAACTTATCAAAGATATAGAATCTATTAGCACAAGGAACTAGTCATAGTCTTGTAAAGGAGTATTTTGGGATCAGAAAACTTAACTGTGAAAGTTATCTTAGGATGGATTTGAATAGGCTTAATAAGTTATATCATGGTCAATTGTTAGTTCTTATCTTTAACATGTTACTCGAGGTAATGGGATTTTACACTCATTTTGCAATATTAGCTGATACAAAAAGAATATTGTTGATACATAGCCAAGAGTAAAAACTGATCGAGTCTATAAAGACTAAACAAGCTTGTAATGTCTTGTGGCATTATTATGATATGTGGTAGTCTTTTCTTCTTCTTACGAGACTTCCCTACCCTCGGAGTAGGGTAAACCATTTTTTCCAGCCAGAATATGTTACACAAAACATCCCCAAAGTTTCCCATGTAGCAATGAAAATAATTTCAAATAACTACTTAACCACAAGATTTTCAAGCCATTTTTTAATTCATACTTTACAATGTTATCATATAAAGCTTTTCCAAACTAGATCAAACAGGAAAATTGGTTCTAGCATAACACTTTAACCATAGTTTCATGTAGCACATAATACACGTACCAAAATTATCGAATACTAGCAGTAGTAGGTATCATTTTAATGACTTTAAGTTTACTATAACAACTCTAACATCAATCAACAAACTTCAGATATTCTAGCAGTAGTAGTACATTGGATTTTACAAATCACAGTGGGAGAGTTATAAACTCACAGCAGCAGTTAACCTCAGTTTCAACAAACCACATGCTTATAGTTATTGGAATTAGAATAAAATGGTATTTGTGACTGTGGTAATGAGAATTATAGCTTGGAAAACATATAAATCCAGGCTCAATTTGCCCTTAATTTGGTTTTTCCAGTGCCATGTGATTAAAACTATTAACAAGTTCAGTCTTCATTGCCCAACATTACCCATTTACAATACCAATTTCCATTAACCTTAACAGGTTCAAGCAACATATTTTGACTATTTTCCATAAATAGAAAACTTGGAACAAGAGCACCATGGGCCGACAGAATTTTAACACACAAGAAATGGATATTCTGTGTTAATATTTTGCTGCCTAAACCTTTTGAGAATATTTTGATGAAACACTATAAGCCACAATAATAACAAGTTCAAGTAGATGCAAAATTAGGAATTTGAACAAGGAAAAAAGACAGAAAAATGGCTTGTGTAAATAAACAGAGAGCAACAGTTATGCATAGCGAGTGATATACAATTAAGTTGAGCTGGGAACAGAAATTGAGCAACAATTATACATAACCAAGAGTAAGAACTAAGAACTGATGCAATACCTAAAGATTCAACAAGCTATTACCAACACTCCAAATCAAAAGGGTAGCATCCAATTGTTATACTAACATAACAAATCAAAAGTTGGTTGTACAACACTGATATCAAACATGTAAGCTAGTAATATCCAAATCACTGTGTTGGATTGACTGAGAAGACAATTTCAAATATATGCCAGAAACAACTCCCAGGTTAATCCATCCTTCACAATGTTATCATAAAGATTCTAGAGATAAAGATCAAGCAGCAAAATAGGTTCTAACATAACTGAAATATAGTTTCAATTTCATGTTTAATAGGGTTCAAATGATATCTTAATCACCAAATTCAGCTACTCTAGATTAAAGATTCAACAAGCTATTACGACTAATTACGTGCTAATTCACTTTTCTTACTACTCCCTAACCTAACCCCCAAAACCATAGAGGGTCCTTCCTTGCCTCTTAAGTGCATAAACAACATCCATAGCAGTAACTGTTTTGCGACGAGCGTGTTCAGTGTAAGTGACAGCATCACGAATAACATTCTCAAGAAATATCTTAAGAACACCACGAGTTTCTTCATAGATGAGACCACTGATACGCTTAACTCCACCACGCCTTGCGAGACGACGAATCGCTGGTTTCGTTATTCCTTGAATGTTATCTCGAAGAACTTTGCGATGACGCTTTGCACCACCCTTTCCTAAACCCTTTCCTCCTTTTCCTCTTCCTGACATTGTTGATTGCAAGATCTTGTTTCGAGATTGGAGATTTCGATTTTGTGTCGTTGATTTGATGATTCTGTTGAGATATACGAAAGGGTTTTATACAGAAATTTTAGATTTGAGAGAATGGATGTTTGCCGTTGGATTGGGTAGTTATCCGTGTGAAAGACTCATTTGGGGATATGAACCGTTGGATTATACAAAATTGGTTATCATGCGGATCGCCAGCGTGGCTTTCAATTTTTCGGATGACGCTAAGCAATTCTGCTTTGGTGTGGATTGGTGGGGTGGGAATTAAATTTTGAACTTTGGAGCAGGACTACACTATGTATGTATTTGCTATGGCGGTGGAAAGATTTTCATAGAATTGATTTTGGTTAAAAGTGAGTTTGATGTGAATTGATTATGTTTGGATATATTCATTTAAAAGTGATTCTTTGGAGTTGATGTTGTTTGGATAGTTTGAATAAAAATTGATTTTGAATGTATAATGATCAAATTATCATTTTAAATGTATTTAAAACTAAATATCATTTTAGATAATTATTTTAACTTATCTAAGATCCTAAATTCATTTTTATTGATTCATAAATTCATTTTAAAAAGATATTAGTTTATAAGAGTTTATTTTTAATTTGTTTTATAAATTGTATTATTTTTAATATAATATAAGAATGAAGGGTGTCAAAAGAAAACAAATGTTTGTAAGATATTCAAATGGGTTTATAAAACAAATAGAATGGGCCTTATTTGGATTCTTTGTTTTCTGAAGCAATGAGAAGCCCATTGATCTTCCTTCCCTAACCTCTAGAAACTGCAAAGAACCAAGCAGGAAAACGCATTAGAAAACAAGGGTAAAACTGGAAAAGAATTCGAGGCTTATGCAGAATTGATTCTAAAAACGCAGAAGTTTGGAATTGCTGCTTCAGTTCAACTTGCGTTTCGAAAAGAAAACGTATGTTTCAGATCTAGTTTAATCTTTCCCAAACATGACAGAAAAGATAGAAACCGCGTTTGGATGCGGAAACGTGGTTTAGGAAGCGAAAAACGTTCTACCAAACAGATGTTATGACTATCATTGACCCCTCAAGCCTAATCTCCAAAACTTCCTCAAACAAAGTTCCAAAATGAAATTTTGTTTCATCAATATTTTTTATTAAAAAAGAAATTTTATTAAGGAAGTCAATTGTTTCTGAGTTTAATGGTGGTATGTTGACGTTAGTTAATGTTTAGAATTGTCACATTAGTTAATGTTTTTAATTTACGTGGCAATTTTACAATGTTTTTATTGGTTGTATGGAAAACATTTTTGAATTGTCAATTTACCACCATTAAACTCATTGTTTTTTAATTATAGTGTACAATTTTATTTTATTTTTAAAGGGTGGTTAGAGCGTACATGGTGAGCTCATTGTGTCTAGTAAAATGTAGAGAAAGATTCAAAGATTAAAGAACGTTTTACAAATAACTTTTCCTCTAAAAAAAACATTTACAAATAAATTTATTATTACCTCCATTTAAGTGATTCATATATCAATGATTATTTTTATAAGGTTTGGCTCATCTAGTCTAGTTATTAAAGTGGAAAAGTTTAGTGTTGATGTAACCCCGATAATTTATTATGTATTTGTATATAATACCAATCATTGATAATGGTCATTTTATTCTTTACTATGAAATGCTCTCTTTAGACGAGCCTTATCTGATTTTATATGTAAATGCATAACAAATCATTAGTGGTTCCAATATGTATATTATTTTCTCACTTTACTAACTATTTATTTGAGAGAAGCACACTTTATTTGAGAAGAGCACATTTTGAAAACCTTTATGGACATAGTTCTGAAAGCTTTTCTAAAACATTAGTAAAAAAAAATCAAAAAGATTAAGACAAATAAAAACTTTTCAAAATGATAAGGAGATTATAGGAAAGAGAATCACATAGAGATTTATACTGGTTCGTTAACTACCTGAGCTACTTTAATCGATTCACCACTTGAAAAATTTTATAATATAATCACTATTTTCAACGAGCACAAAAGTATACAACTATCAAATTGGTTTTTTTTATATAAGCAAAATGATTATCATTAAAAGGAGTATAAGAGATACTCAAACCCACTACAAAGCAAGATTTGAAATGATGCAAACTAATACATAAAGCGTCGAAACACCGATCAGTGAAAACAAAGTTAAGTCTCCCTGCCTTGAATGTTGTTGTTGTGAATTCGATGAAAAATCACACCAATAAATACTTGATGTGTGGGGCAAGTAATAATCAAGAAACCACAACAATCGTAAATTTGGAACGAATATCACACTATTGTGAAAGTGACTCAAAATTGAAGAAATTGGAGTTCTGGTGCTGTCAACATTGGTGGCCGAATTGGAGAGCACGGTGGCCGAATTTGACCTGTTTTATTTTGGGCTTCTGTTTCGTAAATTTTCAGTGGCCAAATTTGACAGTAGAAAATAAACAGAAACGTATTTTCAGGCCTAGATTTGTATCTGTTTTTTGAGGATTCTTTTACTATAAATATAGACTTAGTATCAGAGTAAACTTTGAGATAGAGGGGGATGAAACAAGGGTTTAGAAGTCAACAAGAAAACTAGGGTTTGTATAGAGTTTGCTCTTGGCAACAAACACTAGGGTTGGGGTTAATTCACCTTGGGAAACACTATTAGAATTGAGTCTCTTGGTCACGGGAAGAGATTGGGACTTTGGGTAGAATTAGGCGGGAGACTTATTCTTGTAACCCATTGATATCTCTTTTGTAAAGTTAATCATCATTATAGTGAAATGGAGGGCTGCTCTCTCCCCTAGACTAGGTCAATTTGGATCGAACTGGGTAAACAAATCCGTGTGTTCTCTCTTTCTTTTCTCTCGTTGTTTTCTACTTTTGTTTGTGATTATAACTTCCATACACTTTGTTTTGGTTGCTTGATTATTACTTGCTCCACACGTCAAGTATTTATTGTGTGATTTTCATCGAATTCACAACAATTGGCGCCCACTGTGGGGCAAGGATCAAAGGATAATCAAGTATCATGGGTTTGAAGTGGGATATTGAGAAGTTTACCAGAGATAACGATTTTGGGTTGTGGAAGGTAAAGATGGAAGCAGTGTTAATACAACAAAAGTGTGAGAAAGCTTTGAAGGGTGAAGGTTCGTTACCGGTCACGAGCGGAGAAGACCGAGGTGGTGGACGAGGCCAGGAGTGCCATTGTCCTTTCCCCCGCATCAAGGAGAAGAAAAAGATTTAGGATTATATTGCAATAGGTTAAACTTTTGAGTAATTTGAGTTATTTCATTTAAAAATGTTGAGTCCAATCGTGTCAAAATTTAAATTCAGGGTTTTTGAAGTTATAATTATATTTTTTTTTAAAGATTTGAATGTTTAAAGAAATTAAATTAAATTTTTCACATATTTTATATATATTTTTTTTGGCTAAATCAATATTGTAATGACATCAAAAAGACTGTAAGACATCCCAACTAGGTTGGCACCCCTTAGAGCCCCTTATCCTATGCCAAACAACTAAATCCCAAATGAATGTTGTCACCCTTAGGAATGGTAAACAACTAGAGGAACCCAAGGGAAATAGTGGTACCAATGAGAGTGAGAAAGAGAGTGAATAACCACAAAATGAGAGGGATGGGGTAGGAATAGAAAAAGAAAGTGAAAAGATTTATGAATCACCATCATACAAGCCTAAAATATCATTTCCATAAAGGCTTGCCAAATCAAAACTAGATGAGCAGTTTCAAAAATTTGTTTATTTGTTGAAAAAGATCTACATTAACATTCCTTTCACTAATGCTTTGTCACAAATGCCTTCTTATGCCAAAAAATTTGAAGGAAAATTTATCTAAAAAAAGAAATATTGAGGACAATGAGACAGTGGCTATAACTAAAAAATGTAGTGCAATAATTTAAAACAAATTGCCTCCAAAGCTTAAAGATCCTGACAATTTTTCCATTCCTTGTGTGATTGGAAATGAAACTATTGAGAGAAGCATGTGTGATTTAAGAGCCCGTGTGAGCTTGATGCCTTTATCCCTTTTCGAGAGGTTTGGCCTAAGAGAGTTGAAACCTACAAATATGACATTGCAATTAGCTAACCGCTCCATAATAATCCGGCTGGAATTCTTGGGGATATACCTATCAAAGTATGAGAAATTTTTATCCCGACAGATTTTGTTGTGATGGAGATGGAGGAGGACTCCCAAGTTCCAATTCTTTTAGGGGGACCTTTCCTCGCCACTGCAGGTGCCATAATTTATGTCAAGCATGGTATGTTGGTATTCAATGTAGGTGAAGAAAATATTGAGTTTGAAATTGCTAATCTTATGAAAAGTCCTTCCATTCAAGATCTTGTAGTTTTTTTAAAATCTTTTTTAAATTGATAATCTCATAAAATAAGAGTTTGAATTTTTTTTTGTTTAAATTAATAGCACATATGCATAATAAACATAAACGATCATGTAACATGCTTTACTAGGGCACACTAACTAGCATGAGTGCCGCCACCATACCTTCTCATTTAAATCCCAATTGATGATTCAAGTACTAGCTCAACACCAAATCGTTTTCAATTCAACGATATTGGTTGATTTGGTGAGTGCATTTGGTTTAAGAACTAACCATACAACCACGTCTTGGTTCTCCAATTGGTTGATTTGGTCATTTTGCACTTCATTGATATTACAATTATTGTTTGGTGTACATCAGAGGGTTTGGCATCCATATGCCCATGGCATTGCGTTGTAAATGTTGCTACCTATGTATAGCCTCCAATTGCCGCACCGTCGTTTTCTCAAGTACTCACAAAGTATGCAGTTGCACCATTATATCCTTTACATGCTCTGGTGATAAAGGGAGACATCATTTGACTCAACATCACTCGAGGAATATGATTGATGGTTAGTTGAATGTAAACGAAACCTTCATGGGTGATTGATTATAAGAAAGGGAGACAAGCCACTGTCATCACAAGAATTAAAGACAAAACTCTCCTCCTAGTGGAAGACTTAATGTAAGACGTCGATGGTTTCATTTGGTCATGGTGTTTTGAATTTCAATTCAACTATGCAGAAGACTTTTGTATTATTTGGTCTTCAGATTCCATGAATCTCAAGCTTGAGATTTTTTCAACTTTCCAAGTGGACGAGGAACTTTAGTCCATACACCCAACGCCAGACACACATTCAGGTGTGGATTCGTCTTATGGAATTTCCACATGAATATTGGTGGGAAAGAACTTTAAAATTTCCAATGGAGTCAATACTCCACTTTTCTTGTTGTATCTATGAAAAATAGGGTATTTAGCCACTTTGGGCGCATTTTGGTGGATATGGATCTTTCTAGATGAGTTTTTTTATGAGGTTTTGGTCGAAATAGACGGATATGCATTTAATTTTTATGAGGTTTTGGCCGCATAGAGGGATTATTGGTCACAATGTCACTAACTATCGGTAGTTGCAAGCAAAGAAAGAAACTAATATGCTTGAGCAGGACAAAAAGGGCAAGGCTCCATAGCACCGTAAGCTTGCAATTCCAATGTATGTTGCCAAGAATGATGGTGTTCACACATCTCAGATTCTGCCACCAACTGCTGAGAAAACTGCCACCGTACCACTAGAAACGTCTCCTAAGGTTGCAATTCCAACAATGGCTGACTAAGCAAAGAACATTGAGCACCCCGATTGTGTGAAGAAGGTTATAAAATGCAATACTTCTCTTCATTACCCAACATGGCTGATGAATTGTGCATGATAATGATAACATTAAGGCAGGTTGAGAATCCATTTTATTTTGGAGTCTGTTCAAGATACTTCCATTATTGACAAGACTCTTTGCACTCAAAAGGGTGAGGAGATGGTTCTTGATATTCCACTTGTTGATGATAACATTTCTCTCGAACTTGATGACATCATTCCTCGAACGTAGCCTATTGAAACAATACTTGCTGATCCTCCCCATCGCTCTGTGGCAATGCAAGAGAGGAATTAGTACCATTAACTCCTTATTTGACTACGATACAGAGGAATAAAAATAATCAAATTAATCCAAATGATGCCTTTAACACTCGCTCCAAGGAGGAACTCAAGGGTGGTTGAGTAACAAAATTTCCCTTCAGGTTGTTTCATTTCTTTTACTTTTGATTTTTTTTTTAAAAATTTGTCTTGGCATTTATTTAAGGTTATGATTT
>Ga0315914_1007083_pt1 | contig 15660 bp, 7 predicted proteins | sample MpolenodulesMG_FD_203920 | JGI IMG/M metagenome (GOLD analysis project Ga0315914, IMG submission 203920) | Medicago polymorpha root nodule microbial communities from Los Angeles, California, United States - elongated nodules | ecosystem: Host-associated > Plants > Roots > Nodule | place: USA... | reverse complement strand
CAAAACCCACAAGGGTAGATGTAGCTACATATGTCTATGATAGCTTTGCAAAGGATGAAGAAAAGATGAAGATTCAATGCCTAGATCCATGATGTCTCAACAAATCTTGGGTTGAATCTACTCCTAGCTACCTTGCTTTGTGTTTCTCTCTCAAGAAATTACCCTAATCTCTCTCTAAAACCAGAAAAATATCAAAAACTATGTATTATTCTTTGGAAAGAGAAGAGAAAGCTATTTATATGGGTCACATTCGTGCCCGTTCGCTTAAGCGTACAAGTGCACACTTAAGCGACCTACAAGAAAATCTTCCACTGGCCACTGAGAAGCTGCCACGTGGGACCTTATCTTCTGAAGATGATGAACTTTGCTTAAGCGTGCACAAAGCGTGCTTGTGAGCGAACTTCACTTTGCTCTCGACATTTTGCACGCTTAAGCGACCATAGGCACGCTTAAGCGAACAGTTGATTTCCATGAGCGTCCTGAAAGCGTCCTTGAAAGCGAACTGATTGGCTGCTCACTGGTCCTTGCACGCTTAAGCGAACAGGCCTTGGTTCAGGAGCTTCTTTCTTGGTCTTTGTTTGTCATTTCCTGCATAAATTGGTTAGAATCAGACATTTAAGCATAAATGGTATAAATACACTCAAATGGTAGCTTTTCCTTAGATAACTTGCAGAACAAGTCACTAAAATGCCTAGATTAACACATAAAATATGTTACTTTTGAGCACTTATCACTCGCCGTGGCATTTCTCCACGTTCGTCGATTCCAACGCCAACTCCGGTTCCATAGCGTATCTTGGTTCCAAGAATTTATGATCCATCGAATCCAATGTATTACATGCCACAATTCATGAGACCATATATTGAGAAAATTGTGCATGTTAAAGGCGATGGGAATTGTGGGTTTAGGGCTATAGCCGAATCCTTGGGTTTGACGGAAGAAAGTCATGTTATGGTGCGGAGAGCACTTATTCAAGAGATGAAAGAGCATATGAACGACTACATGCGGATATATGCGGGAGAGGGCCGTTATAACTACACCTTGAATGGGTTGCATCCTCTCAAAAATAGTAGTGGTTTTGCACCTTCCTATAACTGGTTGACATTGCCGGATATGGGTCACATCTTTGCAACTTTTTACAATAGGCTGGTGGTGGAGATAACTAGCCTTGATATTGGAATCTCATAGACTTTTTCCCCAATTAGAGGTAGGCCTCCAATTAAGCCGAAAATCCACATCATGTGTCTTGGTTTAATCCCAAATCAATTTGTCCTTCTTTTGTTGAAAGATGATTTCCACGGAGTGGAATAATCACAAGAGAAAAGAGGCGGCATCATGGAAAGATGAATTTTTGGATCAACACGATCGTTTCCGAATACTCATGAATTTTGAAAGAGGAGAGAAACCGTTATCACCCAAAAAAGATTCAAACCGTTAAAACAAAGGAAGAATTCGAAGATCTTGAGGAAAATTTAGATGATTTAATTTCATTAGATGAAATATGACACTTTTTTTCGGTGTTCGTCCTTTTTTTTTATCGATATACACCGACGTATTTTTTGGGATATATAATGTAACATCCTTTTTTTGTGGTCAAGATGTAACTAACCTTTAATGAATTATATATATATATATTTGAGTTTCGCATTTATTATAAATTAATGTACTATTAGTGAATGTGTTGCATAATGTGGAAAATTTGGCGAATTTCAAACAATTGTGTAACATTAATGTATTGTCGTATTTGTGTAATGTTACCAAATCATTGATAAATTACGAAATGTTGTTGTTTGTAATTGTTGGATGTTGTTGTATCGGTTTGATTTCATGAGGAATTGCCGTTTGAAATTACAGGTAAAAACAGGACGAAAATGGCTGGAAATGACATTGCAGACTGCACTGTTTTTTAGTTATCGGTTTGCCGGGTATTTTAGACATTTCCATGTGTTATTAGGAAATATTTGCAGTTAGAAAAGCAATTTCCTTATCACTTTGCCTCTTTCTAGTGAACTTACCAAATGAATCTCAAAACTAGAGTTAGAGTATTACTTTTCCCATCTTGCTGCCTTCTCACGCGCCCTGCAAAAATTCCAAAAATACTCCTGGTTTGGATTTTATTTTCCGAACCAGATTGTTAGTGTTTCCAAACAATAAAATTCGGACACCTACGATATGAAATTTTGTGTCTTTCTTTGATGTCAAAGGTCTCTGTTGATCGTTATACAACCCCCACATAAGCTACAATGCAATTGCAGATGTCGTATGAACGGTCAACAAAGACTATGACACCACAGACACACCTAAAGCTACCTTAAAAACTAAATTTTTTTGAAGAAAATGTAAGAAAGGAGGTGAAGAAGAATGAAGGAAAATGTTGAAGATTCAAACCTTTTTATAGTCTTAAATCAGTCATAGGTGTTAATTACAGTCAAATAAAACGTGTTCCACATTCAAAACCGTCAAAACAAGAATTCAAACTCCACTAACCGGCCAAATCTTTGGTGAAACGTCGTCGGCCAAACTGTTACCGAGGTGTTCCAGATTTTATATAATCCGAACCGCATCAGACCCTTTATTTGGATCGTTTTCGTGGCGAATGGCTTGGAAAAGAATAGAACAAAGGTACATAACATATATAGAAGCAAAATAAGACAAATAAAAAAGTTAAAGAAAACTATAATAACATAAATGTTGAATCTTTTAGATTTTCACCATAATGAAGAAAGGTAAGGTGTTTGAAGAGGATTTCTCTGAGTTAGATCATGTTGCCTTGCCAAATGACATATTCATCTGGCAGAAAGCAAGATCTAACTCATAAAAACCTCTTAATATTCAAATATAGAGAAACCTCTTTGTATCTATATATTTTTGTCAGCATGCGGTAGATCTTCATCACGCGGACGCGGTCATATAGAGAGCTATCTATTTGCAACCGCGTGAGAAAGATCCTCAGCTTAATGACAAAAATTTGCATGGTTTTCTTTGGTGTGTTTGCGTGTTTTGATGGTATTGAAGCTGAAAACCGGAGAACACTTATTTATAGAGGTCCTTGGATGTTGTGAACCACATAAACTCTTTGTGCAGTGTGGTCCATACAAAAGGGTCCTATCGATTAAATGAACATCTTTGACGTAAATTAAAATATAATGAAAGTTTAAATAATATATATATATATATATATATATATATATATATATTATTCAAAACATAATGCAACAACTTATTTCAACAACACATAACTAACACGCAATTAAAACAACATAAAACACGTGATTAATTAAAACATGACATATTATCACTGACCACTTAAACTAATTTCTTCATCTGGTGGTCCTTCCAGCAGAGCCATGATCTCTTCATAGTTCCTGGGCCGGTTCAAACTTTTCATTATTTGTTCAGCAGATCTAACAAACGAAGCGTCCAACTCGATCGGTCCTCTAGTAATGTGCTGACCAAAGACAGAGAACATGGTTCTCACGTCGTCGTTGTTTATGAGTTTGATCCGGCTAAATCGAAGAGATGAAACTCAGTCGGACAATGAACATCAATATTCAACACCGACCACCCTCCTCGTGTCTCTGTGGTTGAGTTGACGGTTGATTTGATCCAGCTAATCCTTCAGCCTGGAGAGGGTGACATCGTTGCGAATCCTAAACAGTTGGGGTTGTTTTCCCCCGGTGTAGTAGACTGCCGCTAGCTTGGTGTTCGGATCAAAGTCAGGGAATTCCATGATATTTTTCTGGTGTAGTTTACTTGGAATGAAAACAGGATCCCTATTTATAGAGTTATCTGGGCGTTGTGGGCCACATAAACTGTCGGTGCAATGTGGGTCACACAAAAGAATCCAATGCTGAAGCTTTCCAGATTCTTAAATCTGAACCAACCCTCACCATACACAAAGTCCCATGTTTCCCTTTGTTTCACCGGTATCGTATTTATCCGGATTATATAATCCGGAAACCATGATGCATTCCGGATTATATAATCCGGACTGCATCAGTTTCTTTTGGCCGGTGGTCTACACCACAAAGAAAACGCTTTTCAAACGTTTTGGACGGTGGTCTACAAGTTTTTTGACTGAATTAATGCCTTTCAGACCTTTTTTACCCTCTGTCCCCTATAAATATGCTTCATTTTCTCAAAAATTGTTACACCTTCTTCTTTCTCCTCTTCCTTCTACAACGATGTGTTACCATCGTTGGCCTTTCATAGAAAGAGGCCTCTTTGGAAATCCATCAAGGGTCATATGATCGGTCAACATGGAAGGGGTCAGTCTGGGTATGAGGTTGGTCTGTCTGGACGTAAGTTTGACCATCATGGTCTCTTGCTCCCTAGAGGCCCCTGTGCCCGCTCTGTCTCCCCTAGCTTACCCCCCCAGGAAATAGTTTTAGGTTCTTATGTAATAAACTTCAACATTTGTAATGTATTATTCACATATTAATAAAATGACTTCTTTTTATCTTTGTGTTCTTTTTATTTCTATTTTATATTTCTATTTATGAATTTGAAAGCTTAAAATGAAAAAATTCTGGAAAAAGACCGTTCCGGATTTTAAAATCCGAACAAATCTGAAAAATATTAACAATGCAGTCCGGAAAACTAAATCCGGACCAGGGGTAAAAGTGAAAAAAAAGGGCGCGCGAGAATAACATAGGGTAAGAAAGGTAATACTCTATTTCTAATTCACTTAATTCTCCCTTTTTACCATTTACTTCTACTCTAATAACTCCACAAAGTTGTCATTAACCTCATAAAATAACTTTCACCTCTAATTTACTTAAATGTCATTCACTCCACAAATTAGTATGCATGCAATTGATTCTTGCTTTATATGGGTGTCAACATGGTTAGAATGTTGCTTAAACATTTTTGTGCATGTTATCACTCTTAACTTAGCTACAAAAACATACATTTAGGATTTAGAGAATAAAATTTAATATTTAAATAATTATATAATATGTTATTTATCACACAAATAACATATAATGGTCATGATTATTTATTTATTAAAAAATATTATATCATCCCTTAAAAAAATATTATATTATAAAAATTATTGAAATACTTTTCTCTTAAGTATAAAGTATTCGATAACTAGTTTGAATACTGTTTACCTTTTATTGTGTTATAAAATTTTAATATTTAATCACATCATAAAGACCGAAAAGTATTATTATTAATATTGTTATTCATCTTTTTTATTAAATGTGATGACACTAAAAAATTGTAAAATATGATTATGGTTAATTTTAAATGATATTTAAGATTTTAAAAAACCTTTAGATGGGGGTAATTTTATTACTATAGTGTTTAAAATTAGTATATTTGTTTGAAATAAATAAATAATGTTGACCATGAACAATAAATTAATGGATTGTTTGGTTAAAAAAAGTACTATATAAATAAAACATATCACATGTTTACCTTCACACAAGGACTACCAATATCATTTGAAGTGATACTTGAACATGAAGCATATTATATTAATAGCTATTTTCTTCACATTTTGGACATGTGCATATCAAACCATGTCCAGAACTGTGTTGGAATCATCTCTTGCTACTGAAATGAGACACGAGCAATGGATGAAAGAATTCGGGCGCACTTATGCAGATGATGCTGAGAAGAATAAACGGTTCAGGATTTTTGCAGAGAAATTGGAATACATAGAGAATTTCAACCGTGATGGAAATGCGACTTATGAGTTGGGTCTGAATCAATACTCAGATTTAACTGATGAAGAGTACGTTGCTAAATATTCTTGTATCAAATTTCAAAGCAAAGTAGAGTACTCATCTATACTGAATGTGAGCGAAATTTCAACTACCAATCCATCAATAAAGAAAAGAAAAAGAATTCCAGATTTTGTAGATTGGAGACAGAGTGGAGCTGTCACTAATGTCAAAGACCAAGGCGATTGTGGTAACAATTAATAGTCTCTTGAAGTTAAGTTATTATCACCAAACTGTCACCTCTCAAATATTTCTCTTATTACACATTAGCACATCAGTATATATAATTACATTTGGCTTAATTAATGATGTGTTACATTTTAGTTCATAAGTTATTAACGTTACAATTTGGTCACTTTAAGTCATCTTCCGTCAACCAACTAAATCTTCACTGTCAAAACCGTTATTTGTTGGATACACATTACAAGTTGTCACGTCACCGTTCACATGTGCCTATTTAACGTTTTGGCAAAAGACTGACGGTGAGGATTTATTTGGCTAGCAGATACTAAGTTAAGGGACCAAATTGTAACGTTAATAATAACTTTAAGCCATTATATTTTCTTTAATATTATCATTAAACTATGACCTCTCAAACAATTTTCTTTAATTACACATTAGCACACATAGTATATATAATTATATTTTCTTTAAATTTGATCAAATCATGTACCACTAGTGTGCTAATTAATTAACATATTGTGTGGTTGATTTTTTTTTTAATCATAGCAAGTTGTTGGGCATTCGCGGCAGCAGCAGCTGTAGAAGGAATTATACAAATCAAAACTCACAATTTGATGTCATTGTCAGCTCAAGAATTGGTAGACTGTGACAAAAATAATTTTGGTTGCGAAGGAGGTCACCTAGATAACGCATTTGATTATATTGCAAAGAATGAAATAGCAACAGAAGCCGATTATCCGTACAAAGAGAAACAAGGCACCTGCCTTAACGACAAAATAAAGCGTACTGCAAAAATAAAAGGTTATGCAATAGTACCACCTGGTGAAGCAAACCTACTAGAAGCCGTCGCAAATCAACCGGTCGCAGTTGGAATTCAAACTAACACAAACTTTGCTAACTACAAAGGAGGAATATTTGGTACTGGACCATGTAAACCCCTTCCCAAGCTCAAACTAAACCATGCTGTTACGATAGTTGGTTACGGAGGGGAAAATAGAGACGCATATTGGTTGATTAAGAATTGGAGAGGTGAAGGTTGGGGTGAGAATGGATACATTAGAGTGAAAAGGCAAGGTAATTCTCGTTATTCTGTTTGTGGTATTAATATGGTACGATCTTACTATCCTGTCTTAGAATAGATTTTTTTTATGGGACCACTATGTGTTAGTGACCTTTCAATAAAGACATGTCATATGAAATTGTCTCAAATTAAAAGAAATAAATAATTAATTAATTAGCATTGCTGAATGTCTTATATATTTAATTTTCTTGATTAACATATCATTTAGTTTATTTTATATATACTAACGTTTACACGGGTACTTTGTAACTGTCTATCCGCTCTTCTTGCTAATGTATAAATTACAAACAATAGTTTTTTAAGAAATTTTGATTAAGATTATAGTTATAGATAATATATATTTTGCACTTTCATATTGTAATAAATTATATTTATCTTTCTCAACGATACCAACAATAAAAAAAATATATTATCTTTTGAAAAAATATAACAATTATAATATAAATTCTTATATTTTTGAATGACACCAACAAAATATTATATTTATGATCAAATTTGCTTAAGAGTATAAATAGAAGAAGAAAAAGACAATCCAAAATAATCTACTTTCTTTATATATAGTATAGAAGTATAAACACAACATGTCACTGAGTCATTTGGGGTATATATCTAACTACTCTAAAGTGAACCATTCACTATAGAGTGAGAAGCGAGTAAGTTTAATTATTAGTTAATATATAACTAAAGAGTTAGAAGTGAGTAAATTTAATTATTAGTTAATATATAATCAAAGGTAGACGTTGTGGATGTGTCATGATAAATGGTGAGTTGTTAAAATAACAACAATTATTATTTTTTACATGATTGAAGATTTCTAGTGATTATTTTTGAACCTATAATTTCTCAAACTCTTGTTTAATGTTTGTTACTGTGAGGAGCTAAATTTCTCTGGATTAGGGTTGCAGATGAATACCTTCAGATCTACTTGAACCATATATTTTACGAGTTCTAATTTATTCAACTGATACCAATTTTTTTTCCTCAAACTCTTGTTTAATGTGTGTTAATCTTACAAAAGATCAAGAACATGGCTCAGAACGAATAAATAATGGATTGACTTTCGAAAAATGTACACAATTGTTTCATTAATAATAGTGAAAGAATATCGTCTCAACGCGGATTGTGTTTAAAATTGTTTGGTTAGTTGGGTGATTGAAAACATAAGCACAAAATTGACTAAATAAATCGAAGACCATAATTTATTTAAAATAACATTTAATTAAATATTAGAGTAAAGAAAATAGCTTGAAAAAACCAACAAAGTTACTCATGGTTTACCTAGGATAGCTCCATATCATGTTTATTTATGTATTCTCATTTGAATTTCATCTTGTATCTCTACTTTTATTTTAAATGAAATGCATTAAGTTTTCTCTTGTAAAAGAAAATTCTATAAATGGTGACTAATAATTATGAATCATCAATAATGCTAAATGACAAGTGTGCTAAAAAGAAGGGTCAGTTAGAATTGGATAATCGCAATTTGTTGGGTTGTCACAAACTAATAAATCATAAAATTCTTCTTAATTTGATGTTTTAATAATAAAAACTTATTTGATAAGATCAAAATTATTCTGATAAGTATAGTTTTCTGACAAGTTTGTTTGAGTGTTTCTTATAACAAAATATTACAAATGTACAAATCAAAAATACCCAAAGAAACTCGAATCTTAACATCATTATGTGTTAAGAACATCTGATTGATAACAAAGACTTCAAAATGAGATCAAGCACATCTCAACTACACCTCAGAATGAAGACAAGATTAACCAAAAAATTTGGAGATGAGATGCAAACTCATGTCAATAAAAAATAATGATCAAAATTCTTCATTCTCATGAACCAAGATATTTTAAGAATAGAAAGCAGAAGCACTTCAGTTTGTAGATCAATGAGAACATACTGGAAATTCAAAAGCACTTCATATCAAGTTTAAAGAAGGCATCAACCCAAAGTTCAGATGCAATCTCATGTACAAAGTCAAAGATCAAATTTTGAGATTAGAATTGAAATCAGGTGTACTTCAGATTGCAAATTAGGTACATTAGATGGCAAGTCAATAACACATAAGAATGAGACACGGAAGATCATCATATAAGATAATAATGGACTTCATAATGGGATATTTAGAAAACACATAAAAGAATGATGAAAAGAATGAATCCAATGATATTAGAAATAATAAAGTAGTAAGTTTATTATCTCGATAGAGATTGTCATCAACTTAACAATTCTCTTAACTTATTCAAACTAGAAATGAATTAAAGGGGTTAAAGGGGTTTCACTTTTGAATTGTGTGCTCAATGTGAGTAGTAGTTTGCTGATAATAAAAGATGCTTGATTTAGAGGTTAGAAGGTGATTAGGATTCTCTGAATACCATGCGTCTTCTTTGTCAAATTGATGCAATATTCAATACCAGTTATGACTAATTACTTGATAAACAATATTTTGAATTATGAAACTGTGATATATCAATCGAATTACTTATGGTAATTCTGCTTAACTAGAGAGATACCAAGTAAGTTCTCAAAAGGATGAATCATAATCTAACATCTTAATCAAAAACCCTAATTTGATTAAGATAATTAAGCAACTTTCTATTTTAATTATTGTTTAGGTTAAAGAAAGGTAATTCAACCTTGTACTATAACCTGGGATCATACAAGATAATCCTATGACTTAGTATGCCTAAGGTCTATTAGATACAATTCAGGTTTATTTGTGCGCCTAGGGGTCCAAAAGAATTATAAAGATAAAAGAAATCAAAAGTTAAATAAGACCTAAATTATAACTGAATAAAGAAATTGCATTAATGATTTCAAACAAATAAACAAATGTTTATCTCGGAACCCATATTAGAGAGAGTTTAGTTTTTCATGACGACAAAAAACATAAACAATAATAGATTACAAAACATACTCAAGAAAGGAGTTAGGGAAACTCTAGTTGCTCCTTAATGTTTCCTTTCTACTTGCCTTCCCTTTGCACTTCCCAATTTCTAATAAATAAAAGTGTTTTCAAGGGTCTTTATTTATAGGAAAGCTTAGAACCGGGTTAAAGTGGTTTTCCACTTGATCCAACTTGAAAAACAAGTCAAAACGCAAAAATACATGGAACCATGCGTTTGGGGCGCATGGAGTTGAAACTTTGTGCCTTTCTGGAACTTCCATGTGCCTGGGGCGCATAAGGCATACCATGGGGTACATAGAGCAACAAGTTGGTCGGAAAGGCCCATTTTTCTTTGTTTTTTGAGTGATCTTCCCCCATACTTTCATCTTGGCACTTATAATATTATTCTCTCACATTGTATTGCCTTTTAAAATCCTTATTGAACTCCTTTGATATTCATTCTCTTGCCTCCATAACTCTATGTGATGTCTTGATTTTCCGATTTACATGATTTCTCACTAAAATGACCCATAACACCTATGTAGTTGTCGGTTTTAGGAAGAAATAGAATTGCATGGGCTTAAATGAAAACAATATAAAATATTCCTTCAACCATAAACAACTCTAAAACGTCTCTAAAATGATATCAAACTCTAATAAAACGACTCAAAAACAGATAAAATAGTGTCAAATATCATGTGATTAGATGTTTTCGAAGATCATATTAACACATTAGAAGTTGAGAACAAAGCACAGTGACTACTTTTTAGGAGAAACTTAGTCACCAAGGCAAATCAGAAAGGACAAAATAATGACTAGCTTTTCAAAAGGCTATTTTCCTTACTTGTTGAACACGACATTATCTATAAAAAGAGGTCATCATTAAAATAATAGAACATCTCACACACATATCACCAAAATATATTTTTTGAAAATATCATACATCATACAATAAGATCATAATACAAAAAGATCATATTACTTGAAAATTGTCAGATTCAATCTCAAAGTTATGAATCATTCTAATGCGTAAGAAAGCAATCTCAAATACACTTAAGCCTACATAATAGATTTTTAATATCAGTCAAAGTGTATATGAAGTTCAAGTCCACCATTCTAGTGAGACCAGATTGAACCTTGTGAAATAAGAAAGGTCATTGTGAGATTAGAATGGTTAAAATAGATTAAGATCACAACTGAGTTATTGTAATTAGTTGTTAGGGAATCACTAATCATCTTTAGAACTTTAAAGGCAAATTGTGTGGTTGCAAAAGTTTGAAGAGGTTGTGCACATCTTGTAAGATTACATAGACCATAAATGAGAGCGCTACATTGAGAGTGTATCTCAAGGATTATATTGGATAATCTCACATTTTGTGCGGACTGCACCAGCCTTGTTGGATGAACTATGATAACTTATTTTTTGTCATCTTGTCTATTTCTAATCTCTTTATTTTAATAGATCAAAAACATATACATTTACTCATACTCTTGTTGTATTAAATTCATTTTGATACATACTTTAGATTCTCAAATCTCAATCACTTCTCAAAACTAGAGAGCCAACAACTTCTTTTTTCAAAGGGTCAATTTTGACCCACTATTTTCCCTTAAAATTGTTTTTCTTTCGTTTTTAGTTGAATAAGTGATCTCCTCATATTGTCATTCTTATTTTGTTTGTTTTTCTGATTTCGTCGTCTTTACACGACTCTATTTCTTTTGATCTATTGTCTTTATGCGGTGTATTTACAAAAATGTACCACTTGATTAAAAGAATTGAAAGACAATAAGGAGACAAACGCGCGTTCCAACGAAGAGCACAATAATTACCCAAACAAACAAATCACTTCCAACTCCTTCCTCATCATCTCACTCCATTCCTCTCTCTCTCTCTCTACAAGCTGTCACTAAGCTAAAGCTATAAATTTCAAATTCAACTCAACGAATCCCATTTTTTCCGTTAAACATAACAGTCCAAACAAATTCAAATTCTCCAATCAATGGCGACGAACAAGATCGAACGCGGTCACCAGATGTACCGTGACGGACTCTACAAAGAGGCGTTAGCGTTTTACACGGACGCTATTGGTATGGCGAAGACGAATCCTCAGAAGATCGCTTTGCATAGTAATCGTGCTGCTTGTTTTCTTAAGCTTCATGATTTTAAAAAGGTTCGTTTTCTTATTATTATTCTTCCACTATTCTCTGTTCAATTTTTTTGGGATGAATTAGTTTTTTAGCATTATTTGAAAAATGAAATTGAAACTATCAATTTTAATTATACCATAGTTTACCTTTTCTAAACTATTTGGTTAATTTTGTGTTGTAAATATTGTATAAATGAGCTTCGGTTAGACTCGAGTGGTTAATGAGCTTCTGATCCAAGTCAAATTAACTTAGTGCATGCTAGTTTGATCTCTAATTGAAACTATTTTTTGTTAGACTTTACTTACATTCGACACGATAGGTTATTAGCCCCTTTTATCGGGAGTCAGAGGGTTAAGACAGGAAGAAAAAATAAATTGCTCAAGAGGGAGGGACTTTTCGGTTTTACTAATATTCCTAACAAGGTTAAGATATTTTTATCATGAAAAATGATAAAACCTACGAAAGAGTAAAAAAAAACGAAGGCTTATTTTGTATGCCCACCCATCCCATGAATTCCGCCAAACGCGGGAATAAAATGTTATTCCCTGATTAAAAACACGGCAAGTAAGCATTCTTGAAATTCGTGGGTTGACCCTTTGTAGTATTTAGCAATTCTCTTTTATGATATTTTATGAATTCTAATGATTTAGATTAGTTGGTGAAATAGTTTGCAATTTTGTTCAGAATTCAGATTATGGGTTGTGAAATGTGAATTGAAAATTGCTTAGTTGAATCTAATTAATTTGTTTGTTTTCTTGTAGAGCTGCTGAATTATTAATCTTATTAGTTTATAGTATCATTCTCTAACCGTGATCTTTTGCTATCCATTTTGTGTGACAATGGTTGCGATTTAGTTAGACCTGTGAATAGTGATCAAAGAAACATAATACAGTATTCTGATCTTCTCTGTTCTCTCCTGCGAATTGGTGCTTGCATACAAATTCACACTACTTTTGCTGTATTTTTTGGAACCCTTTTTGAGCTCTAAGCCTCTATCTAATCCAAGTCAAGCATAGTAAAATGAGAAATATTTGTTGGGATTGAAATGAGACCCTTTCTTGTTCGTTTCTCTTCCCAGTTGTAAGCTTTTGATGAAAGATTTGCAAGCAATGATGCTTACTATCATTTCAGGCAGCAGAAGAATGTACTTCGGTGCTTGAGCTTGATAGCAATCACAGTGGAGCATTGATGCTGAGGGCTCAAACACTGGTGACACTGAAGGAGTACCATTCAGCACTTTTTGATGTCAACAGACTCTTGGAGTTGAATCCATCCTCAGAAGTCTATCAAAATCTTCATGCTCGCTTGAAGACACAGTTGGTACGATGTTGTTCCTTTCATTTCAGTTGCATGCATTATACTGGATAGATTTGAAGGATCTGGGAGATTACTCATAAGTGTTTTAGTTTTTTTCTTTTATTTCTCATGCCCTTTTTCATCCTGTTGATAGTGGGAACACTCATTAAGTGCAGCATGTTAAATAGTTAAAGTTCAAAAATAAACAAATGTTATATGTTTGTTAAAAAGTGTTGTATTCAATATTTAAAATATATATGTGAAATGAAGAGAGGAAAAGTAGAAGTAGGTGAATAAAAAGAAGGTAGAGAAAAAGGATGCACTAACCTTGTAAATTTGACCCAGAATTTTGTTCTTGCATTGAATATACTTTGTCAGCTGTGTTGCTAAGAAATAATGCTATTTTACATTGCTCAAGGAAAGTCACTTGCTCCAATACCAGAGTCAGAAGAGGAGTTCGAGGAACATGAAGATGAGACGGACAAGGTGATGCTAGAAAGAGAGGAAAAGAAGGAAGAAATGGAACAGAAACATGCAGCAGCTTCTAATGTTAGGAAAGATCTAAAGGGTCAGCTTGGCAAAGGTGTTACAAATATTGAATGTGCTCCAAAACAAACAGACCCCAGGTTTTCATCCAAACTGGGAAGTGACCAAAACCATGAGACCTGTAGGTCAACGACAGAGCATTTAGTTCCTAAAGCACAAAACAAGGAATCATCCGAGCAACAATCCAAAGCATGGAAAACGATTCCAAAACCAAAAGGACATTCAGCTTTGGACTACGCTCGGTGGGACAATGTAGAAGATGATTCTAGTGAAGATGAGGATGAAGATGATGAATCTTTACCACAGTACCGTTTTCGTGTTAAAACAATTGGTGTACGTCCTGTGAAATGAGAGGTTTCTAATATGAGGTACCTAGAAATGGATGTTTTTGATCCCTTGTGAACATAAACAGTGACCTCTGATGGGCAAGAATGGATTGGTTGAAGTACCTCTACCTGATGATTTGGCTGTCAATGTGGATTCCCTCCGAAGCTACCAACATTCACCGTTTAGTTAGTTTGTATATTTTGTGAATAGCAAGTTTCTCACCGTGCCTGCTGAGGCCCATATATGGTGCTCAATGGATTGAGATTCTATCTATTTCTTAAAAGAAATGGAGATGCCTATTAGTAAATATGTGTGCATTTATATCTCAAGTTTACTAATGAACATCTTCACTTCACATTAGTAAATATGTCTATTAGTAAATGGAGATGTCTATTAGTAAATATGTGTGCATTTATATCTCAAGTTTACTAATGAACATCTTCACTTCACATTAGATATCTATTAGTAAATGGAGATGTCTCTTAATGAATACCATTACATCACATTAGCAGGCAACGGTGATTATTTATCTTGGTGATGTATTCTTACAAAACTATACGTATGTTATTTATTTTATTTTTTTACACAAATATATGGTTTTTTCTTGATGCTTTTTTATTGTATAATAATAATAATAATAATAATAATAATAATAATAATAGTAATAGTAATAACTAGTCGACCAACCCGTGCTCTCGCACGGGTCAATAGTGAGCACATAAGAACGCTAATCCCAAAAGAATACATCACATCAGAAACATAAAAACAGCAATCGGTATCAAAAGTACAAAGTTAAAACATAACCAAAGATCACATAGTTAAATGACCAATACAAAGTCAAACACACACATGCAACAATACCTAGTAATGCACATTCACAAAAGTGTGCTGGTAAATTACAAAAGATTAAAAACAACCATAAAAAGTCAAACACAAAACAACAATATAAACTACCGAACATTCTGAAAAACTTCCTTGTAAACCACATTGGTTGTAATATCGGCATCATCACCATCCTCATCGAGCAACAATATCTTCAATCCCTTTCTTGAGGTAACTCGAGACATAGCAACATACAACTGACCATGAGAAAAAACGGAACGGGGGAGATAAAGTCCAACCTGAGTCAGCGACTGACCTTGACTCTTGTTAATAGTCATAGCAAAAGAAAGAGCTAGCGGAAATTGTCGTCGCTGAAAATTGAATGGGATCTTCTTATTAGATGGAGCCAATGACAACCTTGGAATAAAAACTTTCTGATTGATGTTGCTTCCTGATATAACCTTTGCCTCCAAGACATATGTTCCCATTCTTGTAATTATTAAACGCATTCCATTGCAGAGGCCTAAATTCTGGTCGATGTTTCTCAATAACATAACAGGAACACCCACTTTCAACCTCAACTTATGAGCTGGAAGTCCAGAAGCAGTGAGCGTGTTCAAAAATTCCGGAGTATA
>Ga0315914_1007082_pt1 | contig 15664 bp, 8 predicted proteins | sample MpolenodulesMG_FD_203920 | JGI IMG/M metagenome (GOLD analysis project Ga0315914, IMG submission 203920) | Medicago polymorpha root nodule microbial communities from Los Angeles, California, United States - elongated nodules | ecosystem: Host-associated > Plants > Roots > Nodule | place: USA... | reverse complement strand
TTGAATGAAAAACTATTGGAGAAGTAAAAGTTGAATGAGTGTTGAATAAAGAGAGAGAAAATGATGTGGAGTGTTGGGAATTGAAAAAGTGGGTGTTGAATGGTGTTGAAGGGTTGAAACCATTGGGGATGGTCTAAGTCTTGATCAAAACTCTTAATGTGACCCACCATGTCCCCTCTTTCTCGTATGTGTGTTCAATTTAAAACCCACCCTTCTAAAGTAGTCATATTTTCCCATGTATCGAAAACATTTGTAATTCGCCGTGACACAAAATCACCTTTTGCACCTAAAATTTATATTCCTTTTCAATTATTTTAGACCATATTCACCAAATTTTTAAAAAATATTGACCATGTAAATTACATATAGCAGCGACGTTCCTTTTCTGTCTTATTTTTTTAGGAAAAAGTTTGTTCCTATTTACATGTCATTTTCAAAGTTTAATACAAAATAAACTATTATTTTGTCAAAAATGTGCATAACTGTTCATTGCAAAGAGATATTAAATGATTAAAATATTACAGAAAAAAGACACTAAGATCAATTTTTTTTTATTAATTTTATGGATATCTGTAAATAATTAAACCTAGACACGACACCAAAAAATAAACGGAGACGAAATTAAATATTAAACACAAATTACCCTTAGTTTAACTATTAATTATGTGAGAAATTTCTTCCACTTTGTTATAGATTTTTGTTTTACTCAACTTTGGTATTGAATTAATTAATAGTACGTAAAACACTTTATTACAACTATTAATTCAATACCACTTTCTTATAGAAAAAAAACTATTAATTATGTAAGAAACTTCTTCCACTTTGTTATATAATTTACAAGGTGATAAAAGAGATTTTTTGTTTTTGTTTTTGATAGAAGGTGATAAAAGAGACGTGAAGAGAGAACTGAAAGAAATATATAAAGAGAGAGAGTTAGATAATTCTATTGAAAAAAGACTCAAATTCAAATTTAAAAATTTAGCAAATGCTAACATGTCCTTTCACATGTTTAAGAATTAAATATAAATTTGTTTGTTGTAATATTTATATTTTAATTGTTTTTTAACATGTGCTCTTAAGGGTTAGTCTTATAAATCGTGGTTGGGCCCAACACAACCCCACAAAACTGGCTTGTGAGGTGAGGATTGCCCCCCACTTATAAACACATTATCAGGTCATGTCATGTCTGATGTGGAACTCTTAACAGTTAGCAAGACTACTCTAAAAATATTGATTAATTTGGAAGAGATATGAATATATACACAAGTTGATTTCCTAATTAATTGTTTTTATTGCAATTAATTTTCATCTTCTATGACTATTAAATTCTTTATTTTTAATACGTTCAATTTTCAAACCTAGAGTCCAATGTTTACTAGCAAGACGATTCCTTTTTTTTTCCTTCCTTATGTTAACGTGTTAGTTATCCGAAACATATAAAACAATTTTCATCATTCTGGAACTCCTTCTATCTAGTATGAAGACAAAATTTGATTCAGATTCCCTATCATCAAAACAATCGACACAAACAAATAAATTAAATATTATATGATTGTGACTGAAACAATAACACGGTGCTCGAATTAATCTTGTAATACTTAGAAATGATAATAGAAAATTGTTGTTATGCAATTAGCCAATGATGTACGAATTAATCTCCCCTTGCCATTATTTTTCAAATGTAGAAAGCGTGCTTAAGGGCAGTAAATAAAAGTGGATCGTGATAGAATTGATACGAACACTTGTAGTCTTGATGCATTGTAGAGAATTTCAGCCTAAAAATTGACAGAATCGTCACGGAAATTAAGTTCCCTGTCCTTGAACACCAAAGAAAAATATGCTTTTTTTGATTGAGAAAAATATGCTTTACTTAGCTAGCTATAACCTACGACATCAAAGAGATAATTAATTAATTGCAAGGTAAACTTTCCACAAAACTAGTGGTGGCATATAATTACAAACCCAATTCTAATTAGATTCTCATAAGATTACTAAACTATGAATCTAACTGAGTAAATCCAAGATTAGGTTACTTAAATTAAATTTTATTGAAAACCAATTAAGAGTATAGTATACCATATTTTATCATTTATGGAAAATTATTTTAATTAATCTTAATCAAAGTATCCTTATCATGCTGAATTTATCCAAATCCATCCAAACCATTCCAAACTTTTATACAACCATTTTACAAGATAATTAATTTTTTTATTAACGAATTAGATGCAATCTAGCTATTTCATAATACTATTGAATTTCAATTAGTCCATTTTTATTTAAATCCAGTAGAGCACCTTAAATTATAATGCAAATTTAATTGAATAAAAAATTAAAATATAAATTGTACCAAAAAATTTAAAATATAAACAATTTATTTATTTATAAAATTAATTAATATTGTGTTTTAGTAAATGAAACTCATTTACCCAAGAATACTTAGATGAGATGACACGAGTCTCTTCTAACTTAACCAAGATCCTAAGTTGCGCACACAGATAATACTCGGTTTACATTAAAAATGGTTTAATGGTTAACGAACTTCACCAAATAACGAACTGTTCAAAAGAACCTAAGTTCAATTTTAACAATTTTCGGCAAGACTTTGCTTACATCACTACTGAACTCCGGATTACAGAAACCTTTTCCCTTAAAGATCGGAGGGTTAACAAAACAAATTAGTAAGACACGGAGATAAACTACTTAAAATTATGTATGCGATGTGCTTATTCTTAAAATAACCGTAAACACTTAATTCCTTGGGTTTGTGGCAGATTCTCTTGGGAAATATCCTAGAAAATGAGGTAAGAAAGAATGGCCTAACTAATTAAAAACCTATAAGACCCTTGGATTGAAGTCAAGACAAAACTTGTTTAGATTACAAGAAATGGTAAGCATAACTTAGTGTTTATGCTTAAAGTCATCTCCACTTATTTGTCTGTTTCTAAACAAAGCATCTAAGTTGGTATAGTCTCCTAATTTAATATATATGATAACATATCTGCGTAGATTTTCTGAAATCTGAAGAGCATTCCATTTTGTAAACTTCCTTATATTCAAAGGTCTGTTTATGTCTTATGTGTTTGTTCATAAGTTCAAATCAACCGGAGGATTATTTTTTTTTCATAACAACCGATGGAAAATTTTGAATAGTTTATTGAGGCTATGTGTGGTGTACTAGTGTAGGTTAGGAATTGAAGGACAATAATCGAGTTAAACCAAGTCAGTGAGTAAGTAACAAAGAGTACAAAGGAAACAAGGCTCAAAGGATTAGGTAATTATTTTTGGCAAGTAACTCAAGTTATAGCTTGTCATTACGTTTCGAGTAGTGCATAACATACTAAACTTGAAGTTTTTCTTTATGAAAATAACCCTTTTAAAAAATAAAATAGCATTTAAGTTTTAATTCGATTCTTCCCTCAATTATCTACACAAACACAACTGCCTTCTTTCCTACTCTACTCTACAATCTTAATTTTCTTTTTCATAGAAATTGCACCTGCACTGCAGTATACAACTTCTCCCAAAATTGAAGGTAACCAAAATTGAAGATTAAGTTTTTTCTTCCGGTTGTAAACAGTGAAATTTTTATTGCAATGGTGTAAATGAAGATGAGGTTCTTACGCACTCTATCCACACGACATTGATGATGACGACATCATTCCAACTGATACAACTATATATTTCGAGTACAATCCGCATCAACACCTAGTTTATTAAATTTGACCTACGTAGAAGAATATGGTCAAATGTTAACCAACTCCACCTCAGAGTCACATTTAGCAATGAAGTTTTGCACAAAGGACATTATTCTTGCCAATAAGCAATACCATATCATGTATTTTCTAGACTACAAGGTAATCAAATATGAAGAGTATAGACTTGTTGTCAATTGTGATGGTTGCATGTGGAGGTGTAGAGCATCCCTAATCAAGAAAAATAAGCTGCGAGAAATCACACACTTAAATGAGATGATACATGTTTACCGGTATCTGTGTTGGTTGCTCACGTTCAAGAAAAGCAACACAACCACACAGAAAAGTGTGGTTAGACAAACATTAGATGCTTGAACGGCTTTAAAAAAACTGAACTGTTCCCACATAAGTAAATATTTCAGAAATAAAAACCAAATGCCCTGTTGTGATACGGGAGAAACAAAAACAGTGTTACCAAAAATAACACTAACGGTGCCTGCTTAAATTATCATAAGTTACTTAGTTCAACTTCAAAGCATACTGGTGGAAAAATAAACTTGCTTGCAGTGATTGCAGACGAGAGAGCAACAATTAGTAACTGTGTTTACATATTCACAATTATCAAAACAGGGTAAAATAATGATTTATTTTTAATTGTGAACCAAACATCTTATTGATTATCAAAACATTGCCACCATGCAAAATAAGTCTGGTTTTTCAAAAACATAATTCTCTCGTTGTTGTGATACGTACGCAAGTTCAGTTTTGATAAGCAAGTTTAGTTTTTTTTTTTTTTTAATCAAAAAGGTTCAGTTAATAATTGCTCCTTTAAGTATGGATCAGTTCATAACTTTTATATAGCGGTTCAATTCAGTAGCAGTTCGGTTCAGTTTTTGGTTTTTTTGCCCACCCCTAAGCATAATCCTAGACTTGCAAACACATCCAAACTACTACAAAGGAAATTTTGTCCATCATAATAGTCTTCGTGGAAGAAAGAATCCCTAACACTAGCTTACTTGAGCTTAGAGATTATTTAACGCTACAGAAGCTTCACGGAGGAAAGAATCCATAGGACGAGTAAATTTTGGGTGCTCCCGTTGGTATTTACTCCTCAGTTTACACAGCAGCTTCAAATTCTCATATTTTTCCTTCATTTTTCTCTTAACACATCAATACAGAGCAAGATGGAGTAATCAAAAGAGTAAATGAACAAGTCATCTTAGGGGTCTTCTCTCAACACATCAATACAGAGAGCAAGATGCAGTAATTGCATGTATCAGGCTCTTACAAAATAAACAACTCAGTAAAATAAATAATATCAAATAAATATTTACTTTCTTTGAAAGGAGAAAATTTTTAAAGGTATAACATCTACACTAGCTATTTATTTAGTAATATTTTGTGCTGCAAGGCTTGATAAAGGAAAAGGAGGCAAAAATGTCAGTTACAAGAATGAACATATCATTACAGTATCAAAAATATATATGTTGAGGATGCTACAAGGGAATCGGAAAATTTGAGTCTCATTGGACAAAAAATATGGGAAACAGAAAGAGACATGTTCTGTATACCTTTGACTGCATCACAAACCAATGAACAAATTAACCAACCAGTTCACACTTTTGAGGAACCAAGCAAATGAAAACATTGCAGACATACACTACACCCAATATATCCACGGGCTGCTTTAAGTTTGATCCCATGACTGATGGTCACTCAAGCATACTGTGTTCTAAGAGATAAGCAAATGAAGTATATTTTAAATCAACTTCTTATCAGAACCCGAGCCCTTAAGATTGAGGTTGAACCATTTCTTTTTGCCTGATTTATCCTTACCATCTGACCCTCCATCTTCCCCAGGGCTCTCACCTTTGGAATCTTCACCAGAAATTTTGCTAGAACTTCCATTGCTTAAATTACTGCCACTTCCACTAGTATTGGTTGGCTTGACAATGGTGAAGGTAGAATGGATACCGTCCCTTTGTTTCAGAAGCTCATCTACCTGGATAACCAGAAAAATAACAGACAAGTTACATCATATTGTATTTGTAAGTGTAAAAACACCGAAGAGCAGAACACATTTAATGGTAGTGCCGGAGTAAAATATATCAAAAGGTTTTTTTTTCTACCTATTATTCATTTTCAATTGATATATTTTCGATAACAATTGAAAACACACTGAGAATTTGCAGAAATGGTGAAAACAGGAAATAGTGTGAGAATAGTTTCTCTCTCTGACTTTTTGTACATCATATATTTTAACATACATAATGCCTATAAAAGGCCAAAACAGGGATAAGCATCGTATGGCACAACAGCTGAGTTGTTTCCTTTTCCTCTATTATATTTTGATAATTAATAAGTGATTGCAATTGCAACAGATTATCGGCAAGCCAAGTAAGCCAGGTGAGAAAATCTGCAACTGATCTAGCTTGCCACAACTTAATGGAGCAGATGAGATTTTTTTCAACTGATTGCGGGAAATTTACTACTAAAAAAAATGCAAATCAAATGCGGATATGTGTAATTTATTAAAAAACAAAAAAAAGATATGCATTTATAACTGTAGCATGTGTTGGGAGAACTTACAGACTGTTTTTCTTTTGTGTATCTGTCTGTCACTTCCTGATAGCGTGCCAATGCCTGAAAAGAATTCAGAAAAACACCACATTAAGGATCACAAAACAAACTTCAAGCCATGAACAACTATAGAAAATAATAACCTTTCTATATTCTGATTCGAATTGTCGTAGCTCATTCCTCTTTCTTAAAATTTGAGCCTCAATATCCTGAAGTTTTTGGGTGGTATCTTCATGTGATTTTGCACATACTGCTTCAATTGTATAGCTAGCAGTCTTAAAGAAGTTATCACCTAAACAATATCAACTCGAATTGAATTAGTTTACATGAAAAAACATCCTAAGCAAGCAAAAGAACAAAGACACAAAATAAATTATTCAGACCATAAACGGCAAATATATGTGTGCCAGGCTTTAGTTCCGAAACTTCACAAGGTTGAAGACCTTCCAACCTTTTAAAGAAAGCCCCTTCAGGGTCCTTGGCCATCGCTAACTGCACCACAACACTAAAGTGACCACCACTTTCTAAACAGCCCGCAACAAAGAAAAGAAACCAAATAAAGGTAATATCCATACCGCATTCACAGTTGAATCCATTCTGTACACTTGAAAATGTAAGAAATACATTCCAGCAGATGTCACCTTGCCAGTCTTCTCACTATCTTCCTGTATAGACAATTGCATAGATAACTAAATAAACTTCCAATTGTAATTGCACAACTACAACTTCAATAAACTAGTTGTGATTTGTGCGATCTATGAATCAATTATGAATGGCTTAAGAAGAATTAAAGTGCATTTTGTGTTATCTCTTTCTCTGTTTTGTTAGTCTAACAGCAAATTACTTTACAAAATTCAGATGATAAAATGTGTTTCACAAGATTTGAAAGATTGAAGGAATTGATTTTGGTTGTTATCCAGATGATAAAAACAGGAAACACAAGGCCAAAGGCTTATTAGCAGCCACCATAGCTTGAAATTCGTGCTGTTATGCTTCTGCATTTGTTGAAATAAAAATACAGCGACGTGCAAGGATTGTTATTTAATGCCTAGTGTTTACTAATATTATGTTACAAGACACAAGTAAAAGGGAAATGGAGATGAGGGTGGAGGTAGGGAAGAATTTGAGATATAAGTTAATGGATAACACTTTGATGATCTAACATTCTAGAGACAGAACCATGCTTGAAGAAAACGCCAGTAATATCAAGTTAATAGTCATTTCAATTTTTGGAAGAGGTAAAACCATGGGGTATCTCCTGCCTGTAAGATTAATCATTGTTCAACTGCAGAAGCATGAAGGATGTGTTTTTTCCTATTAGAGTTTATGTGATATCTGAGTCCCATGTTCTCGCCCCAGGTGGTTGGGACTGCTTACAACCTCAACCCACTCATGGTGAGTGTATCAATTTCAATTTAATACCAATATATTTTGGTAAATCAACAAGTCAAAGGGAGATGAGGGACTAAAAGAAGAAGCACTAGGTTAATACTCCCTCCATTCCTTTTTGGTTGTCTGTTTTAACTTTTAAGATTATTCACACATTCCAAGAAAACCAATAAACTTTGTTACTTTTAATTAAATTGTTTGCTTTTTCGTATTACACCCTTAACAATATATTATCTCATTACAAATATTTCTATCTCTGCAATAAATACTTACGGGTATAATTGACAAAACAATAATTATTGTTGCTTTGAACTTTGACAACAACAAATAAGAAAGGACAATAAATTTCTACAAAAAAGGAACGGAGGGAGTAAATATTACCTGCAATGCTAAACCATAGCCCCCGTTTGCATCTTGTTCGAAATAGAGCAACTGAAAAATCAGTGTTCAATATTACAATCTGATGCTATATTAGACGGAATCATAGTAAAAAAGGCATCAGTGATACCTTGAATTTGCTTTGTGCAGTTGAAGTAACTCTTACTACAATCCCGGACTCAGCTTGCTGCTCATTTATTGTCACACCAAAAAAATGAGCACATTGCTTCTCTACCTGCAACAAATTGCCACATAAGTGGAATAAGAACAAATAGAAACCAAGAAGATTATTGCATTGCTTCATTCATCATGAAGAATGTACGAACCTTTCCACTAACAGATGTTCCGATTGGAAGGGGTCTGACTGTAACAGTGCCATTCAAAGCTTCTTCAAGAACATTAGCCGAAATGGTAGTCTTGATTGGGACACCCAGCTTGCTGTTACCAAATAAAGTAAGAAACAATACAGAGCTAAATAATTTTGAAAACAAGCAGTCATACTCATGCTCTAAAACCCACACCTGAATAAAGCTGCAAACATTGTGTTCACAGTCCCAAGATTAGATAAATCGATTTCCATGTCCATGCTATCAGCATCAAGTGCCTGATATACATAGGCAAAATAGCTTAAAGTTACATACTAATTAAAAGGAGAGTTGTATCCAGAATATGAACTGAAACGCAAAAGAGCTTTCGAGGACTATATAGGACTACCGATATATAAAAAACAAACCAATTACATTAAGGCAAGTAGCAGAGTACTAATGAAACTTAAATTTTCAAGAATATGTATGACATAATAGTAAAGATAAATGCATGTATTGGTCGAAAGGATGGTAATCTATGAAAACATAGGCAGGAATAACAAAAACAGCACATATGTAAAAGGTCTAGTCCGAAACAAATGACTCATGTTTTACAGCTAACATATAAACTCCAATTTTGACTAAATAAATATAATATTTGATGTGTAGATATGCCATTCACTCAAATTCCAAGTTGCAGGGAGGCAATATGAAGGCGTTAGCTCCTCTCTTCTGAGATGTATATGATGAAAGCATGAAAAGCTTTCAGGTTCACTTACATACCATCATCGAAGTAAGATGTTAAAATGGCAAGCTCCCCAGAAAAGGGAAAAAATTATAGTAGTTGAGCAATACATTTTTTATCTGTTTTCCAAGCTAGATAACTTGGTAAATTTTCCTATGCCATTGGCCATAATTTTTGTTTTCATGCTGCCGAAAAGGCAGGAACAGATAAACCGAAGAAAAGAAGAGCTTTGGATTCACATGGAAAGAAGAGGAAGAAAGTAACCTCAAATCCTGCACTGTCATACTGCCTTCTCTTTTCTGGGTCGGATAAGATATTATAAGAATATGCAACCTCTTTGAATAGTTCTGAAGCTTCAGGATTGTTGGCATTCTTGTCAGGGTGATACCTGTCAATTATATAGAGATCAGTGTTATGAATTGTGGATAGCAGAGCATAGAGTCCGGCCCCAGAAAAGCTATAGCACGATAGCAGATAGGGGGATGGCCGCTATTTTGAAATTCCTGCACAGTTTATACAATTTATACTATATACATAAAAACTCACAACTAGCTATGACTAATCAGAGAGAGGGTGAAAACTGATAGGAGGAGTGAGACAAATTGAGAGAGAAGCCCAAACACTAATCTGGTGTATTTGAATTGCAAAATTGCTTTAATACCCCAAGCAAAAGTCGTAACCATTCAATTTTAAGGGCTTTTTTTAACCTCATTCCAAGGTGCTACTCTAGCAACAGCAACATCTGCTATAGCGCCCCTAGCAACAGCAACATCTGCTATAGCGCCCAATTATAACTCAACCTAAAAATGAGTGTTTTTTCAGGTTTTGGACAGGTTAATTCAGATTTTGGGGTTATGATGATTTGAATCAGGCAAAAATTTAGAATCTTGTCAGGGGCAACCTTAGGTAATTCAATTATGCTGTTGTTTTTTCGATCCTGAAGTTTCTGTTGAGTGCAATTGGAATTATGGCTTTAGGGTTCTTATGTTGAGTGTTGATGACCTTCAAAATCTAGGGTTCTACAGTTGTAATAGTATATCATTTAGAAAAGTAATGTAATATCATTTAGCAGAAGAAATTGAAAAAATGAAGCATTGAATTGTGCAGAGAGAAGCAATTAAATGAGCAAAAAGCGAAAAAATGAGGTAGAAAGTGAAAAGGAGAAAAGTGACTGACTTGAGAGCAAGTTTTCTGTAAGCGGTTTTAATTTCCTGATCGGATGATTCCTTAGAAACAGACAAAACCTCGTAAGGGTCACGTCGAATTGCTGGTGCAGACGTTCCTTCCATCTTTTGATCCATAAACCTGAAGCCCCTCTTTCTCTTTATCTTTTTCTTTCTATTCGAACGACAAGGAGTTGTAGCTGTTCAATGAAAAAAGGTAGAAGAATTGAGCTTTTTGGGGGTTTGGGAAACTACTACTATGACCTAATAAGTGGTTTGTTCAATTGAATTGAATTGAATTAAACAGTGATAATCGAATTCAAAAAAAGAGATCATGGGTGGCACGCGATTCAAAGTGGCATTGGATCAGTTACCTCGGAATGTGTTTGTTAGGGATCTGAAAGAAACAGGTCAATTAGAAAATTGAGAGATTGCGTTTTGAATTCAAGAAACAACGCCAGAGTCAGGTTGCTTCTGTAAGACCAAGTCGCGAGATGATGGCGTCCTTTTTTTTTTTTACTAAATTTTATTTATACATTCCAAATGCTCCATGGCCATCCCAATGCTGCTTTGGTTTAATTAATTATTTTTTCTTGCTTTCTCTAAATATAATGCTAACACACTTTGGATTCGACCCCCTTTTTATTTTAATAAAAAAACAGTTATTTTTTTTTTGACCGATAAAAATAATAATAATAATAATAATAATAATAATAATAATAATAATAGTAATGCATAAATGTGTACATAAATATCTTTAATTTTTTTATTAAAATATTTGTGATTTGTGACATGCCAAAATATTTAATTCAAAATTACTTATGTGTATGATTATTTTTTTTTAACTCAATTGGATTTCTATGATGTTTGCCATAGTTATTTAAGGAACAACAGTCAAATCAAACAACCGACTAAACCTGCCCTTAAAAGAGACCTCACCTAACTACGGGTCCATTCAAAAAATGTATTGACCCAATCATTTATCTCTTGTCGAACATTGTCATCAAGCCAACTTTTAATTCCTAAACCAATTTCGTTCGTTACCTTCGCAAAACCGACATATACATTATTCAATTTCCCAACAACACACCACAAGGAACGAGATGGTTAACCCCTATGGAAACACAAACCAACCCGACTCCCGACCTTCAAGTCATAAAAACATTCACAAAAGTGACTCGCTACGTGTGCATAAAGTTACTCGAAACATCTAATAAAAACTCGAGTCACAGCAAATCCTTGGTTTAGTTTGTAAGATTGGTAAATAACGTTCACAAAATATCCTTGATATGCATCGCTCTCTCCTTGAATTTGAAAAACATTAAATTATCATGAGTCTTACTAACTGGTGTCCCGAGGCACGGGTTAATAAGATAAATGATGATATTTGAACAACCATTTTGGTATAACTTTTAGACAAATTTCGCTCTCATACTCGTATTGTATTCTTATTCTCTCTCTCTCTCTCTCTCTCTCTCTCTTTCTACTGTTTTTGACCAATAAGAAGAGCGAACAACAAGGTTGTCTCAAAAATTGTCTCAAAATGGCTGTACAAATAACATTACTCGGTTAATAAATCCAAAAATAGAAATTTTATCTTGGAAATATAAGTTGTTGTTTTTAATCAAGTAATAATTATACAACTTTAAGATAAAAATTTAGTTCTTTTTACATCTTTCTATAAAACTTAGAGAAAGTTGTTTTTACAATTTTAATGACTATTGGTTATGGAGAAAATGGAAGAGAGATAAAATTGAATGTAATTTAATGGAAAATATGATAATAAAAAAAAGATTAAATAGGATAAAAGTTTGTTATATTGCTTACATTTTGAGACATGGAGCACTTATTTTGCTGTCAAACTCAAGATTAGGTTCATTTTCATAATACCAGAAACAAAAACATACACCCTCCAATCACCACTTCCTCCTGTTTTATTTAAAGGGGAAATTTGGGTCAACAAAAGTTGATGTATTTAATTAAAAAGTTAGTCCAAATACATTAACTTTTACTGACCTAACTTTCTTTTATAAATAGGACAGATGAAGTATTATAATTAAAAATCTACATTTTAGATTAATTCAATTAATGATTTATATAATTTTTATTACTGACCACATATATCATTTATTAAATTAATCTAAAATGTGATTATTTTTTTTCTTATATTAGCGAGAAGAGGTGGAACTAATAATACGGTTATGATGCAGTAAAAGTTCAGTTGGTTTATAGTTGAAAACTTGTCGCTCAACTAACTCGTTTTCCAGTTTGTTGGACAATGGCAACTCACAAACTCGCTTTGATCATCCAAAATCCTTCAAACGAAAACGAGTTTCTCCTCGTTAAGCAATCACGTCCCCCCAAATTCAACGACGAAGAATACGATTCTTTCCTCGATTCTGATCTCTGGGACTTACCTTCAGTGCAGTTGAACCCACTGCAACCACAATCGGACCCACCAGTTGAGGTACAAATTTCGGTATCACATTCCGATGACTTCAATTTCAGTGAATTCGATATCCGTTCCGCTCTAAACGAGGTAGTGCTCTTGAATTTTGGTTTGTTTTGAATTATTGAGCTGAAAGTAGTTATGAATTTGGTGTTTAATTGTGTTGTGATTAGGTTTTTGGAGAGTTAGGGTTTGGGATTGTTGAAAGAGGAGAGTGGAAATTTCATAAGTATGTAAAGGAACCTGCGTTTGGACCTGGTTTACCTGTTAACACCGTTTTCATTGCTGGGAAGCTTGTAGATGATGAGATCAAGGACTTGTCAGGTTTGCTTGTTTTTCTAGTTTATATTGTTGGTTATTGTTTTATTTGCAGAGATGTATAAATTGCGATATGTGGTAGAAATGTGTAGGAATCGGGTTAGGAAGATGTACTAGTTGCGTATTTGTGATTATAATTGTAGGAATAAATAACCGAGAAAATGAACAGAAATTAGAGAAACTGAAATTGGTTCAGAGAGAGAGAGAGAAAGTGAATTTTTAAAAAATAAAATAAAATCATTTTTGTCATTTTAAAGTGTTTGTTTAGGATTTTTAGAAAAGTCATTTTATCAAAAAAATCTATTTTGACTATAAAATAAATTATTAGGATTAGCTTTTCTCAAAATCTATTTTTTCAAACACAAGGCAAGGCATGAACTAGTTAAAAATCATTTAAAAAACAAAGTGATTTTTTTGGATAGTAAACAAACACAAATAGCTTCGAAGTTCATGTGCTAACATGTTAATTTTCTTTTCACTTCTACTGAATAAATGGTGGCCGATTGATATCCTAGTGAACAAAAACTGAGATCATTTCTATTTTTCAAATGTTTTAACCACCAATGAATTCTCTTTTTAGTGTAGTATCTGTAAGCGGTGTAGGTTGTTTACATGAATTTATTAATTAAGTCAATGTCAATGTTTACGCATGCATTGTTGATCTCTGCTTGCATTCTCATTATTATCAATGTGAAGCTATAACTCTATATACAGATTCATATAAATGGATGACCATTCAAAGCTGTCTTAACCAGCTTCTGGAAGTAATTACACATGGTGATCGTGTTGGACCATTGGTAGTTGTCGGTCTTGTAAATGACTCGTCTGTCTCTGCAAACTGGGAAGCCCCTCCAGCCATCAACTACCAGGTTTTTTTTTTCTTTCAAAAATTTGTTTTCTTTCAATGGTTGGACATTTATTGGGAATTGCAATTTCAGAAACATGGAAGTAATATAGGAGAAGCTTTCTTTTAAAATCAGGACAATAATTTCTAATGACCTATAAACCACTTATTTTTAGTGGATATTCGACAAGATATTGTTAAAATAAATCTCATGAAGACTAACAATCTACATAGGCACTAATTATCCAATCCCTATCATGTCTTTTATTCTAAAAGGTTATCAACCTCCCTCAGCATTGCATGTACAATTCTCCAGAAGAAAAAAGAAAAAAAAAGAGATGTGAATGCTCTCATGTTGAGATTTGACATATGGTTTGCTTACTAGGTTTTCACTACCCTCCTACATCCATGCACTGATAAATGTGCTAACTCACTTTCTTTGACTGTTTCTGGGTTAAAAGGATAAAATCGTCCTCCAGATCAGCAAGATGTGGCTACACAAAAGTTACATCTTCAATTTATTTATTCATATTCAAATATTATAGCTTTAGTTCAATATTCATGCACATGGTAAGGAGATAGAGGAAGCATTTTTCTTCAAAGTCATTATGTAATTTATGTTAATAATCTGTTACAGATGGAAGATTTATTTTCATTTTCAGGAGTATCCGACTGGTGTTATACTTATTCCTATGGGAAGTAGGACAGCCAAGCCTTTTCACACAACAAATTTGGTGGTGTTTGCACCTGAGAATGTTCCAAATGCTTCCAAGGACAATCAACTTATTGTTTATGGAGATGCACTGATAGTTGATCCAGGATGTCTGTCAAAATTCCATGGAGAGGTTATACTTCTGCATAACATGCAAAATTGTGCAGTTAATACATGTCATTTTAGCCTTCAAATAATGTTTTTATCTTTCTGTTTTCTGTTATACTTCGTACTAGATCATACTGCAATGACTACTTAGTTATTAGTATATTGGCATTATTTATTGACAGAAAAAAAATAGCTAGTCCTATTTGTTTGATTGAATTTATGATCTATTTTTTTTCCTGCTCAGATTTGAGCTGTGACTTTTGAGGAATTTATTAGATTTTTTTTTTGACGTCTCACTCTGCCCTCCTGCCATGTCGTATTTTCTATAAGTTGTCAATTTTCTCATTATCCGCTTTTGGATTTTTTTTATTTTTATTTTCCAATTAAATCTTAGCATGTTACTCTGTAATTATCAGCTAAAGAAAATTGTTACTGCTTTGCCAAGAAGACTAGTGGTCTTTGTCACCCATCATCACCGTGACCATGTTGATGGTAAGTCTTTGCTAAAAATTTAGTAAGTTTGTACTTTGTGTTCTTTTATAGTCAAGTTATGCTATGATACGAGTATACGCCACGCCATAATGGTGTGTTAGTCATAAAAAGTTATCCGTTTTACTTGTTATCTGCTCCGAAACCAAGTCAGAACCAAAAGGCAGCAAGACATACTCTTACATTTGTTAGTTCTGCATTCAAGTGTATTTTTCATGAATTGTCATGTTTTCTCCTATTCTGGCAAAAACTATTGTCTGTGATGGATACATTATTGAACTTGAAAGCTTACACTTAAAATGTTTTTAATTTTTATAAATTAAATTGAGTATAGTATTGCTAATTCTAGTGTATTTTTTTCACCGCTTATGACAGGTCTCTCAGTTATACAGAAGTGCAATCCGGATGCTATTTTGTTAGCGCATGAGAATACCATGAGACGCATAAGTAGAGGTTATAATGCTAAAAAAATTTGTTTCAATTTTTCAGTAA
>Ga0315914_1007081_pt1 | contig 15668 bp, 8 predicted proteins | sample MpolenodulesMG_FD_203920 | JGI IMG/M metagenome (GOLD analysis project Ga0315914, IMG submission 203920) | Medicago polymorpha root nodule microbial communities from Los Angeles, California, United States - elongated nodules | ecosystem: Host-associated > Plants > Roots > Nodule | place: USA... | reverse complement strand
TGCTAATGACAATAATAATTATATAAATTTAATCCGATTCAACCCGATTAAATTTATAATAATTAGCCTTTGAAATTATTATTGTTGGATAGATTTTTTATTTTACACGTGTCATTATTTTAGTTTTTAAAGTGACCGAGTCAATCCGATTCAATCCGATTTAATCCAGTTAAATAACTATATAAATTTAATCTAAGACCGAGTCATCTAACCGAGTCATCCGAGTGGTTTCGGTTCAGTCATGCGGTTCGACCAATGACTCAGTGACCCAGTACCCCTGCCGAGTCGATGACCGAGCCGAGTTTTAAAACTATGGTCACTCACCTTCATCTAACTCTCAGATGTATATTACCTAACGTGAAATCGCTTCATGTTTCGCAAAATCTTAAGCTGCAACTCAATTCACTGTTTCAAACACAACCAAGATAATCGCTGCCTGGTAGGTATAGTTATATTTGCGTTTTATTTTTTTTCCTTTTTTTTGTCAGTGTTATTATAATCGCTGCTAAATATCATTATGCAATCTCCAGGTAGGGAACAACTTGATGCTGCGGTGATGACAACTTTTATTTCTTCGTCATCTGCCATGTGTTTTATTTGGTCAATCACAAAGTTACATGTTTGTATGGCTTCGAGTGTAATTTACTTGATTAACAATGCTACTGCTACTCTAAGCTTAGCATGCCGGTGTTTGTAGCGATGGGATTTCGGTAAGGATTGTCGTGATAATTAATATCGACAACGTTGAGTTTAGTACCATTTTTGTTAAGTGAGTATTGAGAACCTGAGTAGACTTTGAACCTGGTATTCGGCGTGATAATTGCTACTTTGAGTGTGACATGCACGTTTTATGAACATAATGCGGTGGTGTTTGACGTGATATGTGTCTCAGCATAGTGTGAAGGCCTTCGATGTGATAACGCAGTTATTATAGAACATTGGTACGGTGTTAAACTAGCAAAGGTACACGTTTGACTTTACATTCATAATATATATTGTCATTTCAACTACATTTCTATTTGATATAATAATATATCATACTTAGTTATGATTTGAATTTTGTAAATCTTATCAGGAATCAAGTGTACAAGTTACTGATGTGTCAAATTCTCGATTTAAAGGAACTTCTACCAGTGGCATATCTATTCATATGAAGTGCATGGGTTGTTCCAATATTATATTGGATCAAATTAACATTATCTCTTCTTAAGGAGAAATCTGATTTGCTTTTTGCACAAAAAATTTCATGGAATAATTTACTCCACTATTCCAAGGGTTTCTTGCATATAAAATATTTGGGTCAATGTCTACTCCTGTGATTTCCTTGATTAATCAATTGAAGCCATATGTCCATTTTCACATTATTATCATAAGGTACCTTATTGAAACATCTTATTTGCAGCGTTTGACAATAACCATCTATTTAAGAAATATGTGCATTTTTAGTATGCTAATTGTAGATTTATTATTGTTGCTGACTATGTGCTTCTCCAAGAATTAATACCTTTTACAAATAGCCTCCATTTCTCGCAATCTTATCATTGTATTGAAGTGTAAACTCTGTCCAAATTGATAATTTATCTACATGCTTTATTTGACATAATACAGTTTTCAGAAGCTTTTGTGCAAGTGATATATAAACTGCAGTGACATTATGATTTTGTTTGATCGTTTACAAATACTTGGAATCATATCACTTAGAAAATAAAAGTCAATTGATTTGACAATAACATATATGATTCTTCTGAACAATGAGTTCATAAACATATTCAAATCACTAATCTAATAACTTATCCTCAATCACTGTAAACTTGTAAAGTTTTTTTTTTTAATTTGTTTGAGTTAGAAATCAAATATATGCCTCAAAGAATGTTCATCCATGAATGTGTATCTTCCGACTAAAATCTTTCCAAATATCAGGTATTGTTCCATTAAAATACTAAGAAAGGATGCTAGGTTCTAAGCCTGAGTTTCTGGTTCTTGACAATGTTCCGGCTTCCAAAATTGGAGATATTTATCTCGTTAATGCTGCATCACCAATATCAAATACTATGAAAATAATATATAGTTGGAGCTAAAAAGCAATATGAGATATTTCCAGCTTCTGGTGGACTGCATACCCTAGATGTTAGTTAAGAGTTTGTTAATATGTTCTATGATCAATTTATTAGAGCCACAGATTAATCATCTAATATATAATTAACCTTCTCAATCGCAATTAGTTGACTTGTCTCTTGCCTTCGTTTCTTTGGCAGCCTGTAACTTGTCTATTACCAAGTGATGTTTTTTATTTTTGAGAAATATTTGGTGCTTCGCACTGCTTTTACCGTAAAATGAGCTAGTTGGATCAGGGACTGTACACAAAAGGATCAATGTTGAAATAAACAAATCAACACTAATGCAAAATGGAGGCCATATATATATATATATAACTATGAAAGGGATGGTGATGAACCATCCAGTTGTGCTAGCTACCATTGCTCAAGAGATAAACATTAATAAACCGCCCAATGTCCACATCAATTAGAAGGGAAGATGGTAAGGAGTGATGTTCAATATTTCATTGATATGATAGTGCTGCATCAACCTTGGAAGCTCTTCAAGAAAACTTGATTACTGTTCAAGACAGAATGATATTGTTAAAGTGATATTTTCTATTATTTTAATTGTTTTCCCAATTCATTTTGAATTTGTATTCTGATTTGATCGACTATTTGTAACAAACTGAACATATATGTTAATGTTCATATTAATTTAATTTGAATAGTCCAACTTTGGAAGTGGTTCTGTTTATATGATTCCCTGAATATATACAAATTTATATGGACCATTATACTTAGATGATCCACCATATTTGATCATAATGATTTACAAAAATAAAATTTACATCACACCAGGTCACTTAAGAGAATTGGTAAAAACTAGTCAACTGGTTGCACACACAGCAAATGTGGTCTCCACTTGATTGAACTTTAGATTAAGCATAGAGACACATACACACACTATGGCAGCATATTTCATTAGAAAATAAAAACTTGTGTTTCCTTCTAATCCATCCCTGATAAATACCAGATCACAATACATTTTCGGAAGTTAACCAACATTATATAAATAAAATAACTTTGAAAGGTTAGGAAAGGAATGAATGACATTGAAGGAGTAGGAAAGATAATGAAGTTAATTAAGCAGACTTATTCATGCTCTTCTAAACTATTAAGCATTTTGTAAAGTTACTTATACTGACTTCATCAAAAGCATTTCTATTTTTGGACAACCAAAGGACCATTTCATGGAGCAACTATACATTGATATGTGCACAATAACGCAAGTTCTTATCAAACAATTATGATTGCAAATGTGTGTTTAAAATTAATCATGTGGCTACATTTTAGTGGATTGTTGCATGCTTCAAGTATCACTCGAGCTGAAATTACTTTTGTCGGTGAAATTCATTTTGGTAATGAGATGGTTAAAGTTCTTGTGGAGAAATAATCTTTTCCAGATAACATCTATTTAGGTAATGAATTTCTTACTTTAACTTGGTATTTTTTTTTTTTGAGGAAACTTTAACTTAATCAATTGTTTTTCTTTTTGGTTACAAAGGATAAAGAAAAGCAGAAAAAAAAACAAAGAGAAGGCAGGAAACGACTAGCCACGAGGGAAGAGAGTTCCCCAAGCATCATCCCTTAAGAGAGGAAGCAATCCGTCGGGAGGGGTGGCATAATTAGACAAGGCTGAGTCCATGGAAGCTCCCAGCTTAGCAAGAAAGTCAGCGCAGCGGTTACCCTCACGAAGAGTGTGCAAGATAGGAGTGTTTCCTAGCCAAACCAGATCCTTGATCTCTTGAATAAGAATGGCATAAACATGATAAACCATGGCAGGCCCGTTGATGAGGCTGACGCAGTGGAGGGAGTCAGAGTAGCACACAACATCAACAATGTTCAAGTTTCGAGCCAGCTGCAAACCCGTAAGAATGGCGTGTAATTCAGCAAACAAAATGTCATCCGAGTGATCAATATGGCCTGAAAAACCAGAGATGAAAAAACCAGCATTGTTCCTAATTAGGTCCCCAAAACCAGTTCGTTGAGGATCACCAAGACAACTCCCGTCCACATTGAGAATGTAGCAAGAATGGTTGAAGCAATTCCACTTGACAACCCGGTCCTCCGCAACAGAAACAGGGAAAAGGTAGAAAGATGTCCTGATAACATTGACCGTGTCTTGAATATTGAAAGAAATGCGATGAAGCGACCAAACCTCAGAACTAAAACACATTGAGTTGCGATATCTCCATATCCACCATAAGGCTGCTGCAAAGAGGAGAGAATGAGAACCCTTGAGGCCGTGTTTTAGCCAGAGATACGCATAATTTTCATTGAAGAAATCAGTGGTCTTGAAGCCAATATGACGCCAGATTTTGGAGGAGTGCAAGCAGTCACGAATGCAATGAATAAACGTTTCAACATGCTGGCCGCAACGGGTGCACTGATCTGAATGAGCAATGTTTCTGTGCCTTAACAAGGATAAAGTCGAAACGGCATCATGACAAGCCAGCCATATAAAGAACTTGAATTTCTCCGGTAGCCGTAATAACCAAATCCAGATCCAAGAGAGAGAGGTAGAGGCTGTGAAGTTGGAAGTGGATTGGGAAAGTAGCCAATTATAGCCACTCTTAGCCGTGTAAACATCGTTTATGTTGGGGGACCAAACAAAAGTGTCTTCTACGGATTCATTGAAACGAACACTAAAATTGTTGATATGATTAGCAACTTTTGGAGGTAACGAGGTGTAAAGAATGTGGGTGTGAGGTGCCAAACTGCTGATAACGTCCTTGATAGTGAGATGGAGGTCGTGAATGTCGATGTAGGGGACAAGAGGAGCTAGGAGACCCGAAGAACTCCAACTGGTGAACCAAAAGGAAGAACCACCACTGCCATGTCTCCACTCATAGCCATCGTGAAGCACGGATTTAGTGCGGATGATTGCGGCCCAGGTAGAGGAACAGCTGGGGAGGGCAGATGCGCGAAGCATTTAGGAGAGTATTTTTGAGACAGGAGCTGAACCCATAGCTTATTGGAAGAATGCATTATATCCCACACTAATTTCCCAAGAAGACTAGTGTTAGTAACTTAATCAATTGTTGAGTGCACTTTGATTGTTACTGTTTCTTGGGGGTATTTAATTAATAAGTATAAACTATCCAATTCAAAGAGAAAAGTGAATTTCACACATTTGAATTTCAAAATCCGGATGTATAAAAAAACCTTTGTTAAAGTCTTGAAAAATGTATTTTACACATGGATTTTGAAATTTGAATATGTTAAAAACTCTGAATTTGCACTTTGTCACAATAGGAGTTTGAACTATATATATAGTGCCTTCGAACTCTAAAATCAAGATGTGTAAAATTGATTTATAAATCAATTTGGGGGGCGCATGAGATGCACGGGGGTGGAAGAAAAAATTCACGTCGTTGTGTCATAGACAAACAAAAGTACACCTACGCAAGCTCTTGCTAAAGTTCTAGCTGGTAATAACAACATTCACACTAAAAGTCTTCCATTTGGATACCTTTGTGGCTGAAACAAGTATCTTAAGAGGAGGTGATCAAAATGTGCAAGTGTGAATAAATTTCAAAATATGGCTACTCTAATCAATTTAGCAATAATGCATGGTAATAATTCAAAAAGAGGATTAAGTAATACGCTGAGTTTATCTATTTATGTAGTATTGTTGGAACAAGAGGTGTTCCAACAAGTATTAATCGATTAGACACGTCTTTACTGCTTTGGGATGACTAATTCTTAATTGTTGCTGGAACAGAAGCCAGTTCTTCCAGGTTCCTTTCTCTCATGAAATTCAGGGCAAGAAAGATGACAAGATATTCGCTGTCTGTGCTGATGATCCCGAGTATAGGCATTACAATGATATCAAGGAGCTCCTTCCACATCGTTTAGTTGAAATCCGTCGTTTTTTTAAAGATTTTATCCTTCCGAAAATTTCAAAATATCGTTGTTTGGTCGATACTTTGGTTTTTCCGTATCACTACTAACTCATTGAAATATATGGATTTTTCTTTTAGTGCAGTATATATATACGATTCCTTTGTTTTTCCTTAATAAAAGGAACTAGACAAGAAGAATGAGAACAAGGAAGTTGCAGTAGACGACTTTCTTCCTTCCTCATATGCCTATGAGGCAATTGAGCATTCCATGCAAGTAACATTGATCTGACTCATACATAATGAACTATTCAGTTTTCGTTTTCCAATAAATAATTTTCAATTTGATTGGCTAAGAAACATGTCTGATTTCTTCAAATCATACAATTTTGACGAGTTAATAATCTTTTTTTTTTGTTTTCTCTAACTCTATTGATGTAACTCACTAAGCTTTGTGTTGTTGTGTTTTTGTTTCTGATGCTTTCTTCCATATGCATGGCATCTATTTATAGGACAAATAAGACAATGTGAACTTCATGATCCATATTCATTTGTTGCTGCAAGTTGAATGTGAAACCTGCATGTATCACATTTCTTTTCTTCAAAATCACCACAGCAAGCTATGCCTTTGCACCTCAAGCTACACATTAGCTTTACTATTCCAAAGAAAAATTCACCCTTGCATTTAATGTATCCCACCCATTTTCACCAACACACAATAGTCCTTCAATGTATTGAAATTCAAAAATAGTCATCGATTATGCACTTCGTTAGTCAAATAGTCCCTCAATACTGACAATAATATTTTCACAAATAAATTTATGAAGAAATGTTTTGTGGAGAAACATGTGTTTTTTAATTGTCAAAAATAAAATTATTCTACAACCTTTAAGAAAAAAAAATGAAAGTGGGGGCAATGCCACCAATTACCTGCACATACATTGATCCCTGTTTTAGCATGTTCTGATGTGTTACGATAAAGTTGATTTCTCTTCTTAAATTCATTCTTACTTGAAACTGGAATTTGATGTTTTTCCATCTATAAATATTTTTTTTTTGCCTCAAATTGATTTCTCATCTCAGTTTTACGTGAATATATCCAAACTTATATCATTTTACATTGAACTTCCTTTTAAGTAAAAATAATTTTATAAAATAAATTCATTCAAAATCATTTTTCTTTAAAAAAAATGGAGAATGATAAAATTTTATTAATAAAAATTGCACTAATAACCATATTACAGTTGTTCTAGATGGGATTTGAACAAACATCCATAATGGAGAAGGTAATCAAGACCAAGGAGAAGCACAAGTCGTTCAGCTAGGGGTGGACAAAAAAATTGGGCACACCCTAAACGAGTCAAACCGAATGCTTTTATTTGATTGTGGCGGTTCAAAACGGGTCAATCGTGTACACAGGTTCATTGCCTTCCTTTTTATGATTCATGTAATAACGACAATAGACTTCCCTAGATAGACAATCCAGCAAAATTCACTTCTTCAATGCCTTCCTTCTTCAAGGCCAAATTAGTGATCTTACCTCCAATATCGAGATCCTTCTTCAAGGCCTTCTTAGAGATCTTACCTCCTACATTAGGATCCTCCTTCTCCTTCTTCGTTACATCCATGATGACTCCAACAGCCACAGTTTGACGCATGTCTCTGACAGCAAAACGGCCGAGTGAAGGATATTTGGAAAAAGCCTCTTCATCTCAATGACACCACCATCACCATTCTTCAAGAATTTGGGCTCCTTCTCAATTTCCACAAAATAATGCCTGACATTCTTGGTAACAAGCTTAGCAAACTTGACAGCAATGTGGGACGTGTGGCAATGAAGAACAGGTGTATAGCCGTTTCTAATTTGGCCAGGGTGGTTTGTGATGATAACATTAGCTGTAAATTTAACGGCCTCTGTGGCTGGATCATCGTTGGAGTTTGAGGCAACATAGCCTCACTTGAGATCCTTAGCAGACACATTCTTAACATTAAATCCCACAATGTCACCAGGAATGGCCTCAACGAGAGCTTCATGGTGCATCTCCATAGACTTTACTTCAGTTTGCAGCCCGGTTGGGGCAAAAGTCACCACCATTCCACGTTTCAAGACACCGGTCTCAATACGTCCCACAGGTACAATTCCAATTTCTCCAATCTTGTAGACAGCCTGAAGTGGTAATCGGAGAGGCATGTGTGATGGCCTATTAGGCTCTTTGATTTGATCAAGAGCTTCAATAAGGGTGGGACCTTTGTACCAGTCAAGGTTAGTAGAGCGCTCAATGATGTTATCTCCCTCAAAACCAGAGATGGGAATAAACGGAATTTCATCTAGATTATCATAGCCAACCCTCTTTAAAAAGGGTGAAAGTATCTTAACAATTTCTTCATACCTACCCTTGGAGTATTTTAACTCATTTACCGGTAACCAGAAATAAAATTTGCAAAACAAATTATTTAACATTTTTTTTAATAATTTGACTGCAACTCGTCGTGGTCCAGTCGTCCAACGCTGGCTTTGAGTAAATAACTTTGTCCATGGATATATGTTTTCTTGATCCATCTTGCTCCTGTTTCCTTCCGACCTCGTCTCTGTTCACTTTTGTTAGCCATCTTATATTTGTTTTCTTCTAATCAATTCATGGTTTCTTCCAATTTGTATTGCAAAATCTTCATCGTCTTTTTTGTCGAACTGACCCATCTCGTCTTTCTGGTTGGGTTCTGTTTTTTGTTGCAGAATATTAGTTGGGTGGCGCTTCTATAATGCTCTCATTCCATTTTTTTTATGTTCTCTATATGTTTGTATCCAAAGGGGAAGGAAAAAAAAGTCCAAAAACATGTTTCCAATGGGTTTTGTTTTAGAGTGTTGTAATTGAAAATCTATATAAACATTCTTCTGCAGTTATGTTTTTTTTTTTTTTTTTGCGCAGAATTTCGTAGTCCTCTTGTTGGTATAGTTCTTTGATTTTAATTGTTGTACATAAATTGACTTTATGTTTCACTTAGTTCAATTAAATGACAAGTTGCCATTCAATATTGCAAAAGCAAAATCACCACATAGTAAGAACAACACTGGGAGTAGGATTGACAAGCAAATTCAACTGGCTCTTTTTTTAGCTCATAATATATCATGTTTGAGTTATTGACTCATACCATCATAGTGTTTGAGCTAAATTTAGGAGGATGATTAATAGACAATTTTGTGCTTTTCAATTGGGTGAAAGCAAAAGATGAAATTGGTTACTAGTTATAATTGAGTGTGTTAAAAGAGTGTATTAGAAGGTGTAACCCTAACATTTCTCATAATCAAATAAAACTTTGAAGGGGATAGAAATATAAATACCTTGTTGCAGCAGCAGATCATTTGCTTCACACCAAGAGTGTAGGCAAGAAGAATGTGTTCACCGGTCTGACCAGAATAACTAGCTTCAAAACTACCATGTGTGGAATCAATCAAAACTACCATGAGAACGGCACAATCAGCATGGGACGTCCCGGTTATCATAGTCCAAAAACAAACACAGGTACAAAATACAAAAAACTTTTTTTTATCATCATCACACTAAAAATATAAACGATGCTGAAAAAGGAAATACCATCATAACATCTAAAAACTACCGATTCAAAAACATAAAACAAACATCTTAACGAATCAACAAGAAAAAGCAGAGACACGAAACCAAGCAACGAACCGCGTAACCGAAGCGAATTTCGAACCACTATGATGCAAACCTATTTCTATCTTTTATTGACACAAATACAATTTGAAACCAAATGAATTCTTTTTAAAAGGAAAATACAGTCCACCAGGAATGGGAAGATGAAGGAGTTGAAGAAAATTAAGAAGATGCAGCAGCAAATGCAATAACGAAGATTGGAAAATATAGTTTTTTTTTTTTTTTTGGTTTCCTCTTTTATTGATTTTAAACCTATATTTTAAATATACGTGCCACTGATTTTTCTTTTATACAGCAGGGGTGGGCTTGAGGGGGCGGTAACCCAGGGACCATTTATTTAGGGGCATCAAAATTATTATTTTTACTTAGTAGTTAGTAATATATATATTTCTTTTTTTTTTTTAATTCAGATTGATTAATTCTATTTAAAAAATATTTTGAGATAACTTTGATTATAAATGAATATTTTGCAACAAAAAATGCAGAAATATAAATATTTAAATAATTAAAAGGACACAATTTATTGTTTCGCCCAGGGCAACAAAAATATTAGGGCCGGCCCTGTTATACGGTGTCAATATATGTGATATCTATCAAATATTTTGATGCATGTTTATTTTCTTTTATACGGTGTCAATATATGTGATGTCTATCAAATATTTTGATGCATCTATACTATATATAAAAAAAACTACCCCTTTCAACATTTTTGGGTTGAATTTTTCTTTCCAAAAATACCCTTTCAGCATTTTTGGGTTGGATTTTTCTTTCGAAAAATACCCTTAATTTTCAATACATATAACGCATGTAAAAATAGATAAGAATAAATTTAAATATTAAAACAAATGTAACAAACATGATATGAATATATATATGTCTGTTTTTTTTTCCTTTATCATCTAAAAAGTGTAACAAACTAGATGAATATATTTATACTTACTTTTTCATTATCTCAATTATAACTTTAAACAACTTTTTCTATAATAAATATCATTGTTGGAGTCATTAAAAAAAAGAATTTAGATTATATTTTTTTGTTATATTGTTGGTGTCATTGAAATAAATAATCAAGATTAGTTTGGTTTGTTATAGCTTGAAAGCAACAAACATTTATATTTTTAATTTTAATCCAAATCGAAATTTCATAAAAAAACACTGTTCATAATTTTCAAACGTTAGCGCAATAAAAAGAGTAGAAAAACGGCCACGTGAGTGCCCGTCTTTTCGCTAGTGTTTATATTGTGAACTTACTTGGAAAAAACTTTTCTAATAATAAATTAATTATTAATATATGTTTATATTCCTAAAAAAAATTAATATATGTTTATAAAAAACAATATTTCACTCAAAAAAAGTGGGGAGTTTTGTTGAGGCAACACATCTGTTAAAAGATAACGTGTCAGTTCAAGGAGAACAAAAGGGTAAAAACTCGTTTGATTCTCATTTCCAATACGAATATAAACCGTAAAAGCGTGAACTATCAATCCTTTAGACCTTCCAAATATTTTTAAAACATTTATTTACCAAATATTTTTTACCTTTTTTTTAAGGATAAATATATTTTACTTTTAAAGTTAGCTTCTATCAACAACAAAATTAATTTACCAAACAATTTAACTTTATTTCTAATTTCTATTGTTATATTTAACATTAAGTGTAAAGCAGTTTTGCTTAAAAAAGGATGGCCAAACGAAGCCAATACTAGCAAAATATGATTATGTTTTTTTTCTCATGTAAAAATCACAATTCTTAAATTCTTTATCCTTGAGGTTATATTATTGAAATTGAAATTTGCTAGAGAAGTATTGAAGCTAGTTTGCTATAACTAAATATGAGAAGTGGCGTAAGAAATTGCATGTATTCCCACAGATTTCCCTAGTTCATGCAAGCTTTGAGCCGTATTTATTTTATAGTAATGCATATTTATCTATTTAGAGACATAGAATCACACGTCTTCGTTCCCTTGAGCATAACTCAGTCGGTAGAGACATGCATTGTTATATGCAGAGGTCGGGGTTCGAACCTCGAACACCCCATTTATTCATCTTAAAAAAGGTAAATTCTAGCATTCTAATTTACACGTAGTTTAAATTGTCTCCTATTTGATTTGATGGATATCAAAATAACCACATACCCCCCTTTTTTTTTATCTTTGTTTACATAATATTGCTTTTGATTTTAACATTCTCTCATTTTGATTTACTGAAAAGAAAACATTCACACTTGCATATGCATGAAGCCGGATTCTAGGGTGAATTAAACCTCTAAACCATGCAAATTAGACCGTAAAATTTAATTGATGATTTAGATCTGTTAAAAATACAAATGAGAGCATCTATAATTTCCACACTGTATCACGCCCGACGTCTGCCACTCCAATGGAGATTCAATGGTGGAATTTTAAAATTTCCAGATTCTAAAATCTCCAACGGCTATCACTCAGCATTGATAACTATTGCCTGAAGAGAAAAACCTAAAACGTGTGAACTTTGACCCTCTTGCTTAGCTGTAACTATCCAACAAGCTAGATTACAAAAATCAAAACAACTTAACATTACGACAATAGCAACTCCCCCTCATCTCTCAATCCAACATCTCCAAGTTAAATCCCTCTACCACTACTAGACCAACACAATAATAATCCATCGCTAAATTGGTTTAAGAAAGTGTATCCTGCCAAGCATGAAAATTGTTATACACTTATTTTTTTTTTTTTACACTTATACTTGTTGGCATTATCTGAAAATATAAATGTTCTCATTATTTAATCTAAAACCTTCTTATATATGCATAAATCAAAAACTTCTCTCATTTTCAACTGATATGGTTTTTTACAAAAGTTTTTTATTATGAAGAAAAATGAACCTCACAAAGCATTCCCCTCTCATTTGTTTGCTCATTCCTTTTTCCAAACCCCTCCCTTCTCCAAACTATCGAACAAAGCCCAAGTGTTTATATCTCTAGCCAAGGTTTGAAGTTTCTTTCTCCTAAGCATCGTCTTTGAAACTGATTACATTTACATAGATCGTTTGATTTCTTCCAAAGGATTCGTGAACCAAACCTCTTCAAACTATTACTATTACTCCTTCCAGTTGCTTTTATTTTCTTTTACAAAAAATTATGTTATTCTTTTTTTAAAAAAAGAATACTAAATCGACACCAAGTAGTAGCAGGCAACATTGGATTAACCTTTAAACCTCATTCAACCACCGGATAAACTAGGTACAAGTTCTAAAATCAGATCCAGATCCTATAACCAAGTATTATATATATTTTCAACTACTATTGTGACTAACGGAAGCAAATATGTGGATTCAAGAACGCAATCAGTTAGTGATTCCCTTTATGAGATTTTATTTCTTCAAGTACAAACATGGTTTACCACAGGGAAAATAGCAAGAAAATCAGTTTGTATAAGTCTCTGGACAAACATTCCAAGGCAACTTTGAATCCAAAAAATAGAAAAACATGAAAGAACATCCCACACAAGCAAAGACTCCTGCCAAAAGTTGAACTGCATCAAATATAACATAACATGGATCAGAGAGCAATCAGGAAGTGTAACAACTCAAAGCACTATGAAGAACAGGATAATAACACACACTTAAACCAAGGTGGACACCATGCTTAAAAACTGAGACCTCCTGGCTTATACCAACTATTAAGCTTGCAAAACATTAAAATTTAAAAATAAAAAGATTCATCTTTTATCACGTATAGTGCAGAAAGAGGCTATATATCATCCAAGTTACCAATTCATCAAACAGTCCAGTAGGAAGCACATTCATAAATATTACCTTCAACCTGCAGAAATACAAGTGACAAACAGATTTACAGATTCTGCATTATCCTCAAGTCACCTATTCATTGCAGTATCTTGTGGCAAATAATTATTTATTTGTTTTGAAAAGACTGTTTAATTTATGTAACCACTCACAGCTTTTAAAATTGAAGTTTTAAGGTATGTTTGGGTGGAGAGTTTGGGAGAGAAGAGGAGGGAAGGGGAAGGCTTGTTTTTCTTTTATAAACCACGAATGCTATAAAATGTTTCTAAAAATGAATTATATGTGATTGAAATATTTTATGATTATATATATATACTTAGCCCGCCTTCAAAATCAAAATCCCAAACATACCCTCAAAGTTGTTTTAAAGCTTCACGAACATCAAACGTAAAAAAAGCAATAGAGTCATGAGGTAGATAAGAAAAGAAGAAAGCAAAATAATGTTGAAGGTAGAACTTCATTCAAGGGCTACCATCAAATTTAAAGCAAATGAATTGAGTGATATTCTTACATATTTTTGGTGCAATCAATAATAAAGCTTGAGTATACAAGTACAAATTCATCAACATTTGTTTCAACAAATAATTGTTTTACCTCTCAATTTAATGTTCTCCTACAGTCCAAACAAAGACGTCTTAATATTTTGTATATGCAGTTCAAAATGGCACTTTTATTCCTCAAAGCCAGCATTGGATCTCATCTGCCTGGAGCACAATGATAGGGACTTGGGTATTATGGGGTGCCTAAGTCCCACATTGAGTAGTATGGGATGCTTGATGGTGTATTTAAGTGGTTTAGTTCTTTCCCCTTGATAACTAGTTTGTAAGGGTGGGTGGGTTAGTTCTTCCCCCTTGATAGCTAGTTTGTAAGGGTGGGTGGGTTCCCCAAGTTCTTAGATACTTATCACACTATTACTCGTAATCAAGCCCAACTGCCTAAACACTACTTGCATTGCTCAAAAGGCAGGGCTCTCATATTACTTTACAGCCACGGGACTGATTACAATTTATATTAACTAAAATCAATTAATGTCCAGTCCGCCTAAAATATATTTACATATACCCCAGGGTTAGACAAGGTTAACATTGCCCAAAAAGCAGTGGGTTTACACCGAGGGATGGATCCCCCTGTTCGCAATTTGCATTCCCCTTCAAGCCATTTTAGAAATCTGAGGATGAAGGAAGAAGTGTAACAAGGAAGCTTGGAGAAAGAGATAAAAAAACCATATGGGACCATATTATCAAAGATAATCTATGAGATACACTAATGCTCTATTTATAGAGCTTATTAACCACAAACCAACAAACTCTGAAATTGAATCATATACACCTTCGGTCACTATTATAAGCAAAAATCCACTTTTTAGGTTCATTAGACCACATACATCATTTATTGAATGAACCTAAAAAGTGAACTCCGAAATTGAATCATATACACCCTCCGGTCACTATTATAAGATAAGCAAAAATTCACTTTTTAGGTTCATTCAATGAATGATGTATGTAGATGAACCTAAAAAGTGGATTTTTGCTTATAATAGTGACCGGAGGGTGTAATCAAAATGACAAATGACGTACACAAATGATCTATATGTAGAGTTTATAGAACTTATTAACCTTAAACCAACCAACTGATTTGCAGCTACTGACAAACTCAAATATACAGCAAATTCACTACCACACATCTATGTGTTCTCCAACAACCCCTCCCTTCCCCCCGGGCCAGCTTAAAGAGGTAAAGGTAACTACCATGACCAGCTTGAAATGAGACACAAAATGCATTAAAAAAAACAGCTTTTTGGACAAGTGAGGTCTGCAATGGCTACAATTAAAACAAAAAAGCACAGAGCAACTGAAGAACAGTCTCAAGAAACTTGATTCCAGACTCTAGAAAGCGGAAATTATTGAGATGTGGTTGATTCATCTAAGACCTTTTTCTTGGTACCAACCAATGTCATAATTCCAACACTCATCAAAGAACCAAGGCTTTTTCAAAAGATAAGAACTGACATACACTTTAACAAGTCCATCTTTATAGCCCTTCTTCAAATGTTTACACACAAGTGACACAACGCTCTGGTGACGGCAGCCACAACAGACCAATCACAATTTATCGTCTGGAATTGCAACAGAATCAATATCATCAGACACATATGAGGGCATTATAGCATAAGCCATTTCAAAAGAACAACACAACTCCTAAAATTCGGGTCAAGCATAACTCAACCCTTACAAAACTGGCTTTGAAGATGAGGACTACCCAACACCT